>Ga0315909_10003953_pt1 | contig 17746 bp, 18 predicted proteins | sample LakEriMetagenome_11_FD_203527 | JGI IMG/M metagenome (GOLD analysis project Ga0315909, IMG submission 203527) | Freshwater fungal communities from buoy surface, Lake Erie, Ohio, United States - Buoy 2 MA125 | ecosystem: Environmental > Aquatic > Freshwater > Lake | place: USA: Lake Erie, Ohio...
TCATCGGACAGGACCGCGCCAAGCGGGCGGTAGCGATCGCCTTGCGCAATCGGTGGCGCCGCCAACAGGTCGAGGAGCGTTTGCGCCAGGAGATCACGCCCAAGAACATCCTGATGATCGGTCCCACCGGCGTGGGCAAGACCGAGATCGCCCGACGATTGGCGCGGTTGGCGCAAGCGCCGTTCCTCAAGGTCGAGGCCACCAAGTTCACCGAGGTGGGCTATGTGGGCAAGGATGTCGATGCCATCGTGCGTGATCTGGTCGAGATCGGCATCAAGCAGGCGCGCGACATCGAGATCAGGCGACTGGAAACGCGCGCCATGGATGCGGCTGAAGACCGCATCCTCGATGTGCTGCTGCCGCCGCCGCGCGGCTTCGGTTTTGGTGCAAATCAGGAAGCCTCCAGTGCCGAGCCGGCTGCCGATTCCGCGACGCGGCAGAAATTCCGCAAGAAGCTGCGTGAAGGCGAACTCGATGACAAAGAAATCGAGATCGAACTCACCACACCCCTGAGCGGCATGGACCTCGGGATCGGTGCGCAGCCCGGCATGGAAGACCTTGCCCGCCAGCTGCAGGGCATGGTCCAGGGCCTGGGCGGGCGTCGCAAGACCCGCAAGCTGAAAATTCGCGAGGCCATGGAGGCTCTGCGCGAAGAAGAGGCTGGCAAGCTCATCAATGAAGACGAACTGAAGACGCGAGCCATTGCCAATGTGGAGCACAACGGCATCGTGTTCCTGGACGAGATCGACAAGATCGCGGTGCGCAGCGAAGTGTCGGGTGCCGATGTATCCCGCCAGGGCGTGCAGCGCGACTTGCTCCCGCTGGTGGAAGGCACCACGGTGAGCACACGCCACGGCATGGTCCGCACCGACCATATCCTGTTCATTGCGTCGGGTGCGTTTCATCTGTCCCGACCTTCGGATCTGATTCCCGAATTGCAGGGCCGATTCCCGATCCGGGTGGAGCTTGAGTCGCTGTCGGTCTCTGACTTCGAGCGCATTCTGACCGAGACCGATGCCAGCCTCACGCGCCAGTACGCTGCGCTGCTGGCCACCGAGGGGGTCACGCTCGAGTTCTTGCCTGAGGGTGTGAAGCGCCTGGCGCAGATTGCTTTTTCGGTCAATGAGTCGACTGAAAACATCGGCGCGCGCCGCCTGCACACCGTCATGGAGAAGTTGCTGGAAGAGGTCTCGTTCGCCGCGGCCTCTGAAGGCCCGCACACGGTGCGCATCGACGCAGCCTTTGTCGACGGTCGGCTCGAATCGGTTGCGCGCGACGAGGACCTGGCGCGCTACGTGCTCTGATCGACCGCTTAGTCGACCGCTTAGTCGACCACTTAGTCGCCTTCGTCTGCGGACCGCGCCCGTCTGACTGGTTCCCAGTGTGCGGAAATGCGTGTCTATTGTGTGCCTGTACGGTAACGTGTCGACTTGCAAACCGATTTGCCCGACCGATCCCTGATCGATTCCTGATGAAGCCTGCGCAGTTCCTGCACAACCTGCTGTACTCCGATTCCGATGGGGCGGTGTCCGACGGCGTCCGGGGCACGTGGCTGGCCGCTTTGCAGGAGCGGGTGCTCAGGCTCGAGTCGCAGCGACTGGACTTGCAGCCGGCGCTGCAGGCAGTGGCCGAAGGCATGGTGTCCGCCGGGTTCGCCCCCGAGCGGGTGTCGATCTCGATTCTCACGCGTCATCCGGGGCTCTCGGGGCTGGGATTCGTCTGGAACCGCGCTTCGCGGAAGGTTGCTTTTCTTGAGCGCCCGCCCGGATTTCTCGATACCCCGTAGCATCTGGTCAGCCCCTTGCACGAGGTGATGAGCGCCTGCGAGGCGCTGTTCCTCGATCAGGATGCCTTGTCGACCGATCCGCGCTTTCCGATCGTGCGCGACTTTGTGCGGGCTGGCGCAACGTCTTACCTTGCGCTGCCGCTGCAAACCGCGCGCGGCGATGTGCATGTGCTGGCTCTGTGGACCGCGCAGGCAAACGGCTGGACGAGCGATGACGCGATGCAGCTGGCCCGTGTGGTGCCGCTGCTGAGCCTGCTGGTTGAAGTGACCGAAAATAGGCGGCTGCTCGGCATCATCGGGACCGCGCATGAAGTGACCCAGCGCGCCATGGCTGAGCAGGCGCTGCGCGATGCCGATGCGCTGGTGCGCCAGCAGGCTCTGGATATGGATCGTCTGCAGGCTGAGCGGCAGGCCCGGCTTGAAATCGAGCGTCAGCTCGAGGAGCGCTCGCGCGATCTGGCCGAACGCAATGACGCGCTCAAGGCACTGGCCGCGTCACTCGAAGAAAAAGTGTCGGCACGCACCCTCGAACTCGAGCAGGCGCTGGACAGAGCCCACTCGGCTACGCTGGCCAAGAGTCGTTTTCTGGCCATGATGAGCCATGAAATTCGCACGCCGATGCATGGCGTGCTGGGCCTGGGCGAACTGCTCGCACGCTCGCCCCTCGATGCCGAACAGACCCGTTATGTGAGCACGATCCAGAGCACCGGTGAGTCGCTGCTGTCCTTGCTCAACGGCATTCTGGATTTCTCGAAAATCGAAGCCAATCGGGTGGAGTTTGAAGCGGTGTCAATTGATCCGGCGCGCCTGCTCGAGGATGTGGTGACGCTCATGCGCGGCACTGCGCTGGAACGCGGCCTGATCGTCGAAATGCGCTGTGCCGAAGATCTGCCCCGCGCGGTCATCGCCGACCCAACGCGCCTGAGGCAAGTCTGGATGAACCTGATCGGCAATGCGATCAAGTTCACCGAACGCGGCAGTGTGTCGGTGTCGCTTGAAGTTGCCCAATGCGATGGGTCGAGCGTCACGCTGCGGGGGCAGGTGAGTGATACCGGCGCCGGCATTGAAGCCGATGCACTGAGCCAGCTCTTCGAACCCTTTGCGCAAGGCGACAGCTCCACGGCGCGCCGCTATGGCGGCACAGGGCTGGGTCTGGCGATCTGCAAGGGACTCGTGGAGCAGATGGGCGGATCGATCCGGGTGGACAGCCGCGTCGGTGTCGGGACCACGTTCACTTTCGAGGTGAGCCTGGCGCTGGACGATCGCACACAGGCCCCTGTGCTGACCGAGGCACCGCCCGAGCCGGCCGATCTCATGGGTTTGCGAGTGCTGGTGGTCGACGACAACCCAGTGAACCGACTGGTCACCGAGCGGCTGCTCATCATGCTGGGCATGGCATCGCCGGTGCTGGCCGATGGCGGCGCGCAGGCACTCGCTCTTCTGGAATCCATGCGTTTCGACGTGATCCTGATGGACATGCAGATGCCCGGGATGGATGGGCTGGAAGCTACGCGCCGGCTGCGGCAACTGGGTTTGCCCCGTCAGCCGCATGTAATTGGGGTCACCGCCAATGCCTTCGCCGAGGATCGTGAGGCCTGCATCAGTGCCGGGATGAATGACTTTCTGTCCAAGCCAATTTCCCTGCGTCATCTGGGCGGCGCGTTGCGCGCCAGCCTGTTCGACGGCTCAGAGTAAACAGTCGGGTTGAGAGACCTCAGGCTCACTCGTCGAGCAGCCGCCAGCCGTCATCCTCGTGCTGCAGCACGAGGACTTGTCCATAGTCGACTTTCTGTCCGCCGAATCCCGACAGAGGCAATCCACGCAGACTCTTGAGGAGCGTGAGGATGACGCCGGCGTGAGTCACCAGGATCGCCTCGCGCCCGCGCGGCAGATCGGCCACGAATTCGAGCCCGCGCTGCGCCAGCGTGCTGAGCGCTTCGCCGCCTGGTGGGACATGGTGGGCAATATTGGCCCGCCAGGCATCAATCTCGTGGCGGGGCAGTTCTGACCAGACCGTACCTTCCCAGCGACCGAAATTCATCTCGCGCAATCTTGCGTCGGTCTGCAGCGGCCCGAATCCTTGCTGCTGCAGGCCCTGCGCCAGGCGCAGGCAGCGGCTGAGCGGGCTGCTCCAGAGCGCCGCATCGCGCGGCAGTTGGTCGGGCAGCCGATCGATCAGCTCATCCAGATGCGATTCGACCACCGGCACATCCGTGATGCCGTAACACAGCCCGGTGGGCACATCAGGCTGCGGGTGTCGCACGAGCCACAGTTTCATTGCATGCGCCTCAGGAGTCGCCATCTTCGAGATTAAGGTCTGCCGCTGTCATGCCGAGCACGGCCAGCATGCCGATGAGCCAGGCCACTTCGGTGACTTGCTGCATGACGCTCAGTGTTTCCGAACCGGCACCCGGATAGTGGCGCGAGATGCCGCGCATGACAGCCAGCGTCAGCACCGCGCAGCCCAGGCCTGCCAGCACCGCCGAGGCGTCGCCGGTCCAGGCTGCCAGTGCGATCGCCGGGGCGATGCCCAGCAGCAGGGCTACGATGCCGTCCGTGCGGCTGATCGGCGCCGCGGTTGAGTCCGTGGTTCGGCCGGCCACGCCCAGCACCGCCAGACCACGCGAGGCGCTCGCCGCACAGACCAGCGTCGCCGCCAGCCAGCTTTCGTCAAGGCTCGCGAGGGTCTCGAAGCGGGCGAGCAACACCACGATCAGCCCCACCGTGCCCGCTGCGAGCCGATGCTGCAGCGATTGCACTGCGTCCGATGCGCGCTCCCACCAGCGTGCTGCGCCTCGCTCATGGATGGCAGCCGTCAGCAGCAGGCCTGCAGCGAGTGTGAGCAGCACGGCGACCGCATGGGGAAGCAGCAGGCTGGTCAGTCCATAGACGAGCACCTGACACAGGGCGACGATCAGGCCGACCACGGGCAGATAGCGCAGGACCGCACCTGCCGGCAAGCTGTGCACAGAGTCAGTCTGCGCTTGCGCAGGCGCCTCAATGGCTGCGCGCCGACGTGCCGCGCCGATGCGGCTGTATCGGTGCAGGGCGCTCAGGAAGGGGTGCGAGGGCTCGGACATGTAGCGGGGCAAGGGAGGGGCGATGGTAGCTCGGTTAGAATCTCGCGTCCTTTTTTCGAGCTGGAGTGCAGTGCCATGAGCGCCGAGATGTCGCCGACCACCAAAGCCGCTGTCCTGGCCGAGGCCCTGCCCTACATCCGCCGGTTTCACGGCCGCACGATCGTCATCAAGTACGGCGGCAATGCGATGACCGATGCGAAGCTCAAGGACAGTTTTGCGCGCGATATCGTCATGCTCAAGCTGGTGGGCATCAACCCGGTCGTCGTCCATGGTGGCGGGCCGCAGATTGAGCAGCTGCTGCAGCGCGTGGGCAAGAAAGGCGAGTTCGTCGCAGGCATGCGCGTGACCGACGAAGAGACGATGGACATCGTCGAAATGGTGCTGGCCGGCCAGGTCAACAAGGAAATCGTCGAACTGATCAATCGTGCCGGAGGCAAGGCCGTGGGCCTGACCGGGCAGGACGGCGGGCTGGTGCGCGCCAAGAAGATGATGGTCGACAGCCCTGATCAGCCCGGCACGCAACTCGATATCGGGCAGGTGGGCGTGATCGAATCGATCGATCCGTCGGTGATCCAGACCCTGACTGCCAACGGGTTCATTCCCGTGATTGCGCCGATCGGGTCGGGCCAGAGCGGTGAGACCTACAACATCAATGCCGACCTGGTGGCCGGCAAGGTGGCCGAGGTCTTGAAGGCTGAAAAGCTCGTCCTGATGACCAATACCGCCGGCGTGCTCGACAAGGCTGGCAACCTGCTCACGGGCCTCACGGCCAAGCGCATCGATGAGCTGTTTGCGGACGGCACCATCTCGGGTGGCATGCTGCCCAAGATTTCGTCGGCGCTGGATGCGGCCAAGGGCGGCGTGAACGCCGTGCACATCATCGACGGCCGGGTGGACCACGCCCTGCTGCTCGAGATCATGACCGACCTCGGTGTGGGCACCATGATTCGCAGCCATTGAGCCGGGTACGCCGCTCGCGTGCCGCTGCCGCGGGCGCTGCAGGTGCTCCGGCAGCACGCCGGCCGGTGTGGCTGCTCGATCTCGATAACACCCTGCACGACGCGCTGCCCGAGATCTTTCCGCGCATCAATCAGGCCATGACCTCGTTTGTCATGCGTCGCCTGGATCTGGACGAGCCGCAGGCCAATGCGCTGCGGCTTCACTACTGGCGCCGCTATGGCGCCACCCTGCTGGGCATGGTGCGACACCATGAGGTCGATCTGCACGAATTTCTGCGCGAGACCCATCCCTTCCCCGATCTGCACCGGCTGGTGCGCCGCGATCCGCGTCTGGCGCATCTGCTGCGCCGGCTGCCTGGTCGCAAGATCGTCCTGACGAATGCGCCTGCCGCGTATGCCGCAGGGGTGATCGCGGCGCTTGGGATCGCACCCTTGCTGGACGGGGTGATCGCCGTCGAAGACATGCGCTTTGCGGGGCGGGTGTTTCCGAAACCCTCGCGCCCGATGCTGCGCAAGCTGCTGGCACGGATCCGCCAGCCGGCCGGCCGCTGTGTCCTGGTGGAAGACTCGGTGGACAACCTGCGGGCGGCACGTCATTGCGGGGTGCGCACCGTGTGGGTGAGCGGGATCGTTGGCCGGGATCGGCCGGTCTGGCAGCGGCCCCGACGCGGCCATGCGGGCATAGACCATCAGATCAATTCGGTTGTACAGTTAGCACGTACTCCGCTCGCGCGCCTTGTCCATGCTCCCTGACGATCCTTCTACCACCGCTGATTCGGCCGCTGCCCCCGGGCCTGTCGGCCGCACCCGCCCCAAGCCCGGCGAACGCCGGCTGCAAATTCTGCAGATGCTGGCCACCATGCTGCAGGAGCCCAAGGCCGAGCGGGTCACCACCGCCGCACTGGCTGCGCGCCTGGAGGTGTCGGAGGCGGCGCTCTACCGCCATTTCGCAAGCAAAGCGCAGATGTTCGAGGGGCTGATCGAATTCATCGAGCACAGCCTCTTCGGACTCATCAACCAGATCACCGCCCAGGAGGACGATCCGCTGCGTCAGGCGCGGGCGATCGTCCTCATGCTGCTGGGGTTTGCTGAACGCAACCCCGGCATGACGCGGGTGCTGATCGGTGATGCGCTGGTCAACGAACACGACCGGCTTCAGGTGCGTATCAATCAGCTGCTCGACCGGATCGAGGCGTCATTGCGCCAATGCTTCCGGGGTGCGGTGGATCGAGGCCTGATGCCAGCAAGCGAGGCGCCGGCCGGGCGCGCCGATGCGGCGCTGTCTTATGTGATCGGGCGCTGGGTGCGCTTTGCCAAGACCGGCTTCAAGCGGGTGCCTGGCGAGGACCTTGAGGTGCAGTTGCGTCGGCTCGTGGCCTGACAGGCACGGCCTGCGGCAACCGCAGCGCGGTGCCCGGGCGCGCGCGGTCAGCTGCTCGGGTGGGGCGCCTGGCCGCACACTGCACAGTTCGGGTCGCGCGGCACCTTCACGGTATGCAGGTCCAGGGCACGGCCATCAAGCAGCAGCAGCCGACCCGTCATGGGCGTACCGAATCCCCCCGCGATTTTCAGCGCCTCGGCTGCCTGCATCGTGCCGATGATGCCGGTGAGCGGCGCAAAGACGCCCATCGTGGCGCACTGCACTGCTTCGGTCTCGCCTTCTTCGGCAAACAGGCAGTGGTAGCAGGGGGAGTCGGCGCGGCGGGCATCGAACACTGCGAGCTGCCCGTCGAAGCGGATCGCTGCGCCCGATACCAGCGGCACCTTGGCGTGCACACAGGCGCGATTCACCGCATGCCGGGTGGTGAAGTTGTCGCAGCAGTCGAGGACCACCGATGCACTGGCCACTGCGTCCTGCAAGGCTGTGCCCTCCAGACGCGTGGTGACCGCGTCCACCCGGATGCCCGGATTCATGTCCAGCAGGCTGTGTCGCCCGGAAAGCGCCTTGGATTGGCCAACCCGATCGTCGCGATGCAGGATCTGGCGCTGCAGGTTGGTGAGATCGACCGTATCGCCGTCGGCCAGGATGATCCGCCCGATGCCGGCACAGGCCAGGTACAAAGCGGCGGGCGAGCCCAGACCACCCGCACCGACCACCAGAGCGGTGGCACCGAGCAGCCGCTCCTGCCCTTCGACACCAATCTCGTCGAGCAGGATGTGGCGGCTGTAGCGCAGCAGCTGTGCGTCGTCCATATGCTGCGCCTGACCTGAGTGGTGCGGCCGCTAACCGGGACTTACTTCTTGGCCGCCCCGGACCTGGACGTGGTGTCGGCTGCAGCGGCCTCGGTGGCTGGGGCCGTCTTGGCCACCTGAACCGGCTGACCCTTCAGCTGGTTCATGGCCTGCTGCAACTGGAAGTCTTCGACCGATCCGAATTCGATCGGCTTACGGTCCTTGAGCTTGTCGATGGCGGCTGCATCGGTGGGCTTAGGCACCGTCGGCTTGTCTTCCCGATCCTTGTCGTTGGACAGATGGCGGGTCAGGTCGGCTTCGCGCACCCGGAACTGCGAACTGATGTCGCCCTCGGCGGTTTCCTCGACGATCAGGTCAGGGGTGATGCCCTTGGCCTGGATGGAACGGCCAGCCGGCGTGTAGTAGCGCGCGGTGGTGAGCTTGATGGCGGTGTTGTTGGTGAGCGGCAAAATGGACTGAACCGAGCCTTTGCCGAAGGTTTGCGTGCCCATGACGATGGCACGCTTGTGATCCTGCAGCGCGCCGGCGACGATTTCCGACGCCGAGGCCGAGCCTGCGTTCACGAGCACCACCATGGGCACCGTGCGGACCCAGGCGGGCAGCTTGGAGATCAGGTCGTCCCGACCGCCGCGCACGTAATCCTCCGGGCTTGCGATGTATTTGCGCTTGGCGTCTTCGGTGCGACCGTCGGTGGAGACCACCAGCGTCTTGGCGGGCAGAAACGCGGCCGAGACGCCGACGGCACCATGCAGCAGGCCACCCGGATCGTTGCGCAGATCGAGCACCAGACCCTTCACCGGGCCCTGCTTGTCGAAGTTGCTGAGCGCTTTGGCCATGTTGTCGACCGTCAGCTCCTGGAACTGGGTCAGCCGCACATACGCGTAGCCCGGCTCGATGAACTTGGAGCGCACCGACTGCACGCGAATCACATCGCGAACGAGCTGCACGATGATGGGCCGGGTTTCACCCTTGCGTGACAGCGTGAGGGTGACCGTGCTCTTGGGCTTGCCGCGCATGAGCTTGACCGCATCATTGAGCGGCATGCCCTTGGTGGGTTTTTCGTCGATCTTGACGATCAGATCGCCAGCCTTCACGCCGGCACGAAACGCAGGGGTGTCTTCGATCGGCGAGATGACCTTCACGAAACCGTCTTCGGTGCCCACTTCGATGCCCAAACCACCGAACTCGCCCTGCGTGCCGACCTGCAACTCCTTGAAGGCCTCGGCATCGAGGAAGGCCGAATGCGGGTCCAGGCCGGTAACCATGCCGCTGATGGCTTCCTGGATGAGCTTCTTGTCTTCGACCGGCTCGACGTAAAACGCCTTGATTGCGCCGAACACGTCGGTGAACTGGCGCAGATCGTCCAGCGGCAGGGCCGTACGCGCGTCGCGCTGGGCGACGGCCGTGACGCCCAGGCTGATCAGAACGCCGGCGACCGCACCGGCCACGACCAGGGCCACGGGCTTGAATGAAGTCTTCATGTTGGAGGCAAGGACCGCGAAAGTTGAAAATCAGTATACGCGGGCAAATGGGGGCGCAATCGTCAATCCCCAGTGCGCTGCGGCCGCAAAGCCAGAACGGCCCGCCGCCGGTCGGGGCAGGCCTGGATGAGCAGGTGCGTAAAGGGCGGCCGAACGCCCGGCTTGTGCAGGCTCAGCGTGCGGCCTTGCCCTGGGCGGCCACGGCCGCCATCGCCGCCTCGATCTCGGCCGCATCGCCCAGATAGCGGCTTCCAAGAGGGCGCAGATCATCGTCAAGCTCGTAAACCAGCGGGCGGGCTGTCGGAATATTCATGTTGACGATGTCGGTCTCGGAGACATTGTCCAGGTGCTTCACCAGGGCCCGCAGCGAGTTGCCGTGAGCGGCGACGACCACCCGTTTACCCGCCCGGATGGCAGGTGCAATCGACTCGTTCCAGAACGGCACCACGCGGGCCACGGTGTCGCGCAGGCATTCGGTGCGCGGCAGTTCCTCGGGCTTGAGACGGGCATAGCGCGGGTCACCCTGGGCTTCGCGCGGATCGCCCGCAGGCAGCGGGTCGGGGGCAATGCCATAGGCCCGGCGCCAGATCAGCACCTGCTCATCGCCGTATTTAGCGGCGGTTTCGGCCTTGTTCAGCCCCTGCAATGCGCCATAGTGACGCTCGTTGAGCCGCCAGGAGTGCACGACGGGCAGCCACATGAGGTCCATCTCGTCCTGCACCGTCCACAGGGTGCGGATCGCCCGGCGCAGCATCGAGGTGTAGCACAGGTCGAAGCTGAAACCCTCTGATTTGAGGAGTTGCCCGGCCCGCCGTGCTTCGACCAGCCCGTTGGGGGTCAGATCGACGTCGGTCCAGCCGGTGAACCGGTTCTCGAGGTTCCACTGGCTTTCGCCGTGACGCAACAGCACAAGGGTGTGGGGCATGATCGCTGAATCGGGTAGGAGGTAATCTTCCATTCTATAATCGCGGGCTGCGTGCGCCGGTCTCCGCCGTGCGCTGTGCCGCGGGCCGGGGAGCCTGTCCTCATGGTCCCCGCCTGCCCCGTCTGTGCGCTGCGTCGCCCCCAGGTGTCGAGCGTCCCTCTTTTTCCTGCTGCTGTGGTCACTGCGTGAAATTCCTGATCGACAACGTGTTTCTGGTGGCGACTGCGCTGATTTCCGGCGCGATGTTGCTGATGCCGATGATCAACCGCCAGCGTGCAGGGGCCCTGGTCGGGACTCTGCAGGCCACCCGGCTGATCAATGACGGCGCGGTCGTGCTTGATGTGCGCGACGCCAACGAATACTCCGGCGGCCATCTGAACGGCAGTCGCAACATTCCGGTGGCCGAGCTTGAACGGCGCGTGGCCGAGCTGCCTGCGAGCAAGCCGTTGGTCGTGCTCTGTGAAGGCGGCAACCGCGCCGCACGGGCCGCCGCGGCCCTGCGCAAGGCCGGACGATCCGATGTGTATTGCCTGGAAGGTGGTCTGGCCGGCTGGAAACAGGCCGGACTGCCCGTCGTCAAGTGATTGCTCTTTCACGTCTCTGAACGTTGCCGAGGAGGCCCCATGAGTGCCAAGGTCGTCATGTATTCCACCGCTGTGTGCCCCTACTGTGTGCGTGCAGAAGCTTTGCTCAAGCAGCGCGGTGTCCAGCAGATTGACAAGATCCGCATCGACCTCGAACCCGACGAGCGCGACCGCATGATCGAGCGCACCGGGCGGCGCACCGTGCCGCAGATTTATATCGGTGACACGCATGTCGGTGGCTTTGACGACCTGGCTGCGCTCGACAAGGCTGGCGGCCTGATGCCGCTGCTGCAGGCCTGAGCGTTGCGCCCGACCCACCCGATTTCTCTTACACGCACCCCGAACAGGATTCCCTGATGAGCGCCGTACCCCCGCAGCAGCCGGTTTTTCAGATCCAGCGCATGTACCTGAAGGATCTGTCCCTGGAAATCCCCGGCGCACCCAGGATTTTCCTCGAGCAGCAGCAGCCTGCTGTCGAGATTTCCCTCGACAGCGCTCAGGAGCAGCTGAGCGACGGTATTCACGAAGTGACCGTGACTGTCACCGTGACCACCCGGATCGGCGACAAGGTGCTGTTCCTGGTTGAAGCGCGCCAGGGCGGCATCTTCGAGATCCGCAACATTCCGCCCGAGCAGATGCCCGTAGTGCTCAATGTCGTGTGCCCCAACGTCATCTACCCCTACCTGCGCTCGAACGTTGCTGATGTGATTCAACGCGCGGGGTTCCCGCCAATTCACCTGTCCGAAATCAACTTCGAGGCCTTGTATCAGCAAAAGCTTGCCCAGCAGCAGGGCGGTGAGCAGGCGCCTGGGCTGATCGTGACCGGTCGCAACAACTGAGGTTGCAGGCCATGTTTCGACGGTCGGGTGCGTGTGCACAATGGCTTCGCCGCCTGTCTGCCAAGGCCGCAACTGCGGTGGGCGGAGGGGTGCGCCTGGTGTGCGCGGTGGTGCTGCTGGCCGCAGGCGCGGTCAATGCGGCCGAGTACCGTTCGATCGTGGCGCCCAGCGTCATGTACGACGCACCGTCGCGCCAGGCCAGCCGGGTATTCATCGCGCCCCGTGGCATGCCGGTTGAAATCATCTCCAGCCTCGGTGCCTGGATCAAGGTGCGCGACGCGTCGGGCGACGTGGTCTGGGTCGAACGCGCCGATCTGGGCGAGCGACGCAGTGTCGTCACCACCGGCCTGACCACGGTGCGCCAGCAGCCGCAGGACACTGCGGTTGAGGTCATGCAGCTTGAGCGTGGTGTGTTGCTCGAGCTGGTCCGAACGACCCCTGCGGCCGGGTCAGCCTCCACCGAATGGATTGAAGTCCGTCACCGTGACGGCGGTTCAGGCTGGGTCCGTATCGCCGAGGTCTGGGGCTGGTGAAGCGACCGGCCTGGCCGCGGTCTGCCCCATGAACGTAGCCATGCTGGGCGCTGGCGCCTGGGGTACAGCCCTGGCCCGCCACGCGGCGCAGCGCCATGATGTGGCCCTGTGGGCGCGCGATGCCTCGCTGGTCTCGGCGTTACTGCGGGATCGGTCCAACGAACGCTACCTGCCCGGCGTGCCTCTGGGCGATGGGTTGCGACCCACCGCTGACCTGACCGATGCGCTGAAGGGGGCCGATCTCATCGTGGTGGCCACCCCGGTGGCCGGATTGCGACCCATGGCGCAGAGGCTGGCTGCACTGTCTGCGCCGGCGCCCGTGCTGTGGCTGTGCAAGGGGCTCGAGGCGGCTTCGGGGCTGCTGCCGCACGAGATCCTGGCTGATGCATGGCCGCAGGTTCATGCCGGGGCGCTGTCGGGGCCCAGTTTCGCGCAGGAAGTGGCGGCTGGCTTGCCGGTGGCGCTCACGGTTGCGTCGACTCACGAGGCGGTCGTACAGGCAGCCGTGCAAACGTTTCACCATGGGGCCGCGCGGATTTACAGCACAGCTGACGTCGTGGGTGTGGAGGTGGGAGGCGCACTCAAAAACGTGATGGCCGTAGCCACCGGCATCTCCGATGGACTGGGCTTGGGTATGAATGCACGCGCTGCCCTGCTCACGCGGGGTCTCGCCGAGATCAGCCGGTACGGTGCTGCGCTGGGTGCACGCCCGGAAACCTTTATTGGGCTGGCGGGCCTTGGTGACCTGGTGCTCACCTGCACCGGCGATCTGTCACGCAACCGGACCGTGGGCCTGCGGCTGGCCCGAGGCGAGTCGCTCTCAGACATCCTGAACGCTCTGGGGCATGTGGCCGAAGGCGTGGCCTGCTGTCGTGCGGTCTGCGAACGCGCCCGTCAATTGGGTGTCGAGCTTCCGATCACGCAGGCGGTGTCCGCCGTGCTCTTCGAGGGCCGCGTACCCCGTGAGGCGGTCGCCGCGCTGCTGGCCCGCGAGCCGCGCGCCGAACATCACAACGAGCCTCGCACCGAACCGCGATAAAACCCCGCGCCGAACCCCCAATGAGTGAGCCGTTCCATCCTGCGCCCGACAGCGTCTCACGCGCCCGACTGGCCGTGTGTGTGTTCTGTGGGGCACGCGCAGGCTCGCAGCCGCGTTTTCTCGAGCTCGCCCGACGCACCGGTACCGCCATTGCCCGCAGCGGTGCCACGCTGGTCTACGGGGGCGGCAGCGTCGGCATGATGGGCGCATTGGCCGATGCGGCGCTGCAGGCCGGTGGCGAGGTGATTGGGGTCATTCCCAGCACGCTTGTGGCGCGCGAAGTAGGCCATGGAGCCCTCACGCGCAACGAGGTGGTCGCCGACATGCAGGTGCGCAAGCAGCGCATGATCGAGCTGTCCGACGCCTTTCTGACGCTGCCTGGTGGGCTGGGCACACTCGATGAATTGTTCGAAGTGCTCACCCTGCGCCAGCTGCGCGAACACGACAAACCCATTCTGGTGGTCGATGACGACGGCTATTTCGCTCCGCTGGTAGCGTGCCTGCGCAATATCGTGGCCCATGAGCTGGCCTCGCAAGTCGACATCGATGTCATGGAGCGCTTTGATACCCCCGAAGCGGCGCTTGCACGCCTGGGCCTGCACGCGCCGCCTACCTGACACCTCACCACGCATTCAACAACACACACCCAACCGAGGAGACCTTTGCATGCAGTTCGATCCCAAGCGTTTCGACCCCCAGACCCGCCACGCGCCCTGCACCAGCGCCGATGAAGCGCTGGTGACGCGCCGCTCGATTCGCGCCTTCCTGCCCAAACCGGTGCCACTTGAGACGGTCAACGACATCCTCGAAGTGGCCGCACGCGCGCCCTCGGGCACCAACACCCAACCCTGGAAGGTGTACGCCGTGGCCGGCGAGCGGCGCGTGGAGCTCAGCCGCAAGATTCTGGCCGCCTTCGACGACCCCGCGATCGCCAAGACCCACAGCCGCGAATATGCCTATTACCCGCAGCAATGGACGTCGCCCTACGTCGATCGCCGTCGCAAGGTGGGCTGGGACATGTACGGCATGCTGGGCATCGGCAAAGGTGACTTTGAAAAAACGCACGTGCAGCACGGGCGCAATTACGCGTTCTTCGATGCGCCGGTGGGCCTGATGTTCACCATCGACCGCATTCTTGAGCGTGGCAGCTGGCTCGACTACGGCATGTTCATCCAGAACGTGATGGTGGCGGCCCGGGGTCGCGGGCTCGACACTTGCCCGCAGGCCGCGTTCCTGGATTTCCACACCATCATTGCCGAGCACCTGGGCATTCCGTCCAACGAGATGCTGGTGTGCGGCATGTCGCTCGGATGGGCCGACCCGGATGCGCTGATCAATACCCTCTATACCGACCGCGAACCCGTGCCCGGTTTTGCCAAGTTCGACGGGTTCTGAGTCAGGTTGCGCCCTCGAAGCCTGACTGACGCCAGGCTTCGAACACCACCACCGCCACCGCATTCGACAGGTTCAGGCTGCGGTTGCCCGCGCGCATGGGCAGACGCAGCTGCCGGGGCGCGGCAATCTGTTCGCGCACCGGCGCGGGCAGCCCCGCGCTTTCCGATCCGAACACGAACCAGTCACCCGGCTGAAAGCGCTGCTGGTGCATGCCCTGCTGGCCGCGGGTGGTCAGTGCGAACAAGCGATCCGCCGGCGGCTGCTGCGCCTGCATCAGCGCCTGCCAACTCGGGTGGACCTGGACGCGCGCCCATTCGTGATAATCGAGGCCAGCCCGGCGCAGCTTCGCATCGTCCAGCCTGAACCCCAGCGGCTCGACCAGATGCAGCTGTGCGCCGGTGTTGGCACACAGGCGAATCACGTTGCCTGTGTTCGGAGGGATTTCCGGATGAACGAGCACGACATGGAACATGGCGCGAGTCTAGTGCAAGGCCCGGGACCTGACCGGCGTGGGCCGGTATGGGGCGCACTGGTGCTGGCCGGGCTGCAGGCGCTGGCACTGTGGGCGCTGCATCGTGCGATCAAGTCCGGGCAGTGGCCCGCCGATGCCCCGCAAGTGCTGCTGCCGGCGGTCTTGCTGGCGCTGTGGGTGCCGCTGTCACTGCAGGTGCTGTGGGCCTATCGTGCGCAGCCGCTGATGTGGCGTGCGGTGGCGCTGGGGGCGGTCATCTTTGCAGTTAGCGGCGTCTATGTGGGCGGCATGATGGTGGCTGCGGAGGCGCAGCGCGTCGCCGGACGGTTTGCGCTATGGCCCTGGCTCGCTGGGTGCCTGCCGTACGCGCTCGCCTGGTCGATTGCCATCCCCTGGCTACGCAGTCGCCTGGAGTCGGGCCGATGGTCTGCGCCCTATGCGACGCACTTTCAGTCCTCGTGGCGGATTGCGCTCACGCTGATCGAGGCGACGCTCTTTGTTGTCTTCTTCTGGGCCCTGCTCGGACTGTGGGGCCTGCTCTTCAACGGTCTGGGCCTGCCCTTTTTCCAGACGCTGTTCTCCGATCCGCGCTTTGCGTATCCGGCCACCGCGCTGGCGCTGGCGGCCGCCCTGCAGCTGATCGGACAGTCCGATCGGATGGTGGACGCTGTGCTGCACCAGCTGCTGAGTCTGCTGAAGTGGCTCGCACCCCTGGCCGCGTGCATCCTGGTGCTGTTTTCAGTGGCGCTGCTGCCGCGGCTGGGCGCATGGTTGAACGAGGGCACGCGCGCGGTGGACAGCCGCTGGTCGCTCTGGCTGGTGGCCGCCTGCGTGCTGCTGCTCAACGCGGCCTATCAGGATGGCGCCCGCGGCGCACCCTGGGGGCCGCGCCTGTCCTGGCTCATGCGCGGTGTGCCCTGGTGCATGGCGTGGGTGTCGGCGATCGCCTTGTGGTCGCTGTGCATGCGCATCGGGCAGTACGGACTGACCGAATCGCGGGTGTGGGGCGTCGTCACGGCCTCGTTCGGGTTGGCTTATGCGATCGGCTACAGCTGGGCTGCCTGGCGCAAAGACCCGTGGATGGGCGCGATGGGCATGGTCAACATGATCATCGCGTTGGCGCTCCTTGCCGTGCTGGTGAGCAGCGTCACGCCTGTGGCGCACCCGCTCCGACTGGAAGTCGCCAGCCAGCGCGCACGCGCGCAATCAGCCGTCTCACCGACACAGCGTGAACAGCACCTGCGGCATTTGCGCTTCGAATCCGGTCCGACCGGCCTGCGAGCCTTGCAGCAGTTGGTCGAGATGACCGATGCGCAGGGTGGCTCGGACGCATTGCGCGCCGCGGCCAGTGCCGTGCTCGCATGGCCTGATGCCGACCGCTGGGCCCGCCCAGGGGTGGCGCCTGTCGCGCGCCCCTACGAGGCGTGGCGCAAGACCGTGCGCGTTGTGCCCCCTGCTGTGACGCTCCCGCCTGGCCTGGAAGACGCGTTGCGCGCTCGCCATGCGTCGCAGCCGTACCCCCTGCAAGGCGATGGCAGCGCCTCGCCGGTCCTCCTCTTGAGCAACCTGGATGACGATCCAGCATCCGAGGCGCTGCTCGTGTTCCGCGACCGACGCTATCTCTTGTGGGCCCAGCGGGCGGGGCGCTGGCAGCTCATGTCGCAAGGCAGCCTGCAGGGCGATGAGCCCGTGCAAACTGACTCAAGGACCCCCCCTGAAGCGTCCGCTGCAGGACCGCAACCCGCGTTTCCGGCCGAGGCGCTGAATGCGGCGCTGGATCGCGCAGACCTGGGCACCTTGGCGCCGGTATGGCGAGATTTGCGGGTTGGCGAGTATCGACTGCGACTGGTGCCCGCGACGCCCTGAAGACAGCCTCGGGTGACGGTGTGCAGCGCCATGGCCTGTCTGCCCAGGCTTAGCCGGTACGCGCAGCCAGCACGGCCGTGACCCGCAGCGCGCCCGCTTCCTTGAGCGCCCGAGCCGCAGCGATGACCGTGCTGCCGCTTGTCATGACGTCGTCGACCAGGCCGACTCGACACCCCTCCAGCCGACCGCGCACCACGAAGGCGTCGATCAGGTTGGCGCGCCGCTGCGCCAGATCGAGCCGGCTTTGTTCGGGTGTGTCGCGGCGCCGAGCCAGACTGTGGGCCAGCACAGGCAAGCGGCCACCCATGCCGCGTGACATGGCGCGGGCAATTTCCAGTGACTGATTGAATCCCCGTGTGCGCAGCCGCTCGGCACCCAGAGGTACCGGGATCAGGCAATCCAGTGCAGGCGGGTCGGTTTGACCCAGCCAGGCGGTGGCCAGCAACTCGCCCAGCGGACGGGCCAGCGCAAGTTGGCGGCCGAATTTCAGGGCATGAATGAGGCGGTCGAGCGGCGGCGCGTATTCGGCGACCGCCAGGGCCGCATCAAGAGGCCAGGCGTCGACCGTGCACGGGCAGTGCGAATCGGCCACCG
>Ga0315909_10003956_pt1 | contig 17742 bp, 27 predicted proteins | sample LakEriMetagenome_11_FD_203527 | JGI IMG/M metagenome (GOLD analysis project Ga0315909, IMG submission 203527) | Freshwater fungal communities from buoy surface, Lake Erie, Ohio, United States - Buoy 2 MA125 | ecosystem: Environmental > Aquatic > Freshwater > Lake | place: USA: Lake Erie, Ohio...
CAAAACTGCGTTCACTTTCTTGCATAAGGTGCCGAATGGCAGGATCAGCCGACAGCCGACAGAACATTGAGTCCGCCGAGGAGCGGAAGCGGCTGATGGAAGTCGGCGAGATCCCGCCACCGGTAAATCCCGAGCGGCGTGAGTATTGCCGAACGGATCTGCTGGAGTTTCTTCGGCAGTATTTTCCCGAGACAACCGGCCTTTCCAATTTCAGCGACGATCAAAAGGGGGCGATTTTGCGGATGCAGATTGCCATCTTGCAGGGCGGCAGCCGTGTCCTGAATCTGTTTCCCCGTGGGTTCGGGAAAACTACGATCAGCGAGAACGCGGCGTTGTGGGCCGTGCTGTATGGGCACCGCAAATTCATTCCGATCATCGGGGCCGACGAACACGCAGCCAAAGACAACATCGAGTCAATCAAAACGGAGCTGATGACCAACGATCTGTTGCACGAAGATTTCCCCGAGGTCTGCAGGTGCGTGGCACACTTGGAGAACAAGGCACAACGGGCACGGAGCCAGACATATCAGGGCGAGCCGACGTATATTGTTTGGGGGCAGGACACGCTGGTGCTGCCGTCGATAAAAGACGCCGCAGGCAACTGGACACCCAGCAGCGGGGCTATCATTCTGGCGCGTGGTTTGACTGGCCGAATCCGTGGCATGGCACACAAGCGACCGGACGGCGTCAAGCAGCGACCGGATTTCGTGATCATTGACGACCCGCAAACCGACGTGTCCGCAATGTCTCCAGCACAGTGCACCAAGCGGCTGGATTTGATCCGCAAGGGCGTGTTGCGACTGGGAGGCCACAACGAACAAATCGCCGCAATAATGAACGCCACGGTGATCATCGAAGATGATGCGGTTGATCAGTTGGCAGACCACCAGAAGCATCCGGAATGGGAGGGCCTTCGGATCCCGATGTTGAAGCGGTTCAGCGACAACCACGAAACATTCTGGTTGACCGAATACGCAGAACTGCGGAGGAATTACAATCCAGAGGATCCGCACGACAGGCGGCGGGCCATTGAAGCCAGTAATCAGCTGTATTTGGCAAATCGAGAACGCGCAGACGCTGGGGCCGTGGCGACATGGCCGGAGTGTTATTCACGGGGTGAGCATTCCGCCATTCAACACGCCTACAACATCCTGATTGACGACGGGGAGGACGTGTTTGCGTCAGAGTGCCAGAATCAGCCGTTGCGGCAGAATTACGGCACGGGGTTTTTGGCTGCGGGCGAGATCAACCGCGACCGAGTCGGCACGTGGAACCGATTCCCGTCTGACGTCGTGAGCGTGGGTTTTCATATCGACGTTCAGAAGCGGCTGCTGTACTGGACGGCGGTTGGCGTGTCTGCAGATTTCCGCATCTACCCGATTTACGGCACCTACCCGCAACAGAAAAACAACTCGTTTGAGTATCGGGCTGTCAAGCTGAGCATTCAGCAGGTGCACAAGGGCATGAGCGAGGAACGCAGCATACAGGCGGCGTTGGAGGTGCTGTTGCAGGATCTGACAGGGCGACAATGGGAGCGGCAGGACGGGGTGAAGCTGCCGTTTGACGTGGGATTGATTGACGGGGGCTATCAGGTCGGAGCCGTGCGGGCTGCCATCAAGGCAAATCCGCATTCCGGGCGACTATTCACCATGTTCGGCAGGGGCGTCAAAGCCGGTGACGTGCCGATGATGCAGCGGAGCAAAGCACAAGGCGAGATTCGGAGCGTTGACGCGGCAATTCCGTGGACCATGAAACCGGATCCATCGGCAAAGGGTTTTCGGAACGTGTTTGACGACACGAACGCGGTCAAGACGTTTTTGCATCGAAGACTGGCAACCGACAGCGGGCGCGGCGGGTCCGTGGAGTTGCCAAAGGGTGATCATCGACGGTACTGTGAGCATTTGGCGTCGTCAGAGTATGCGACCGAAACGAGCGGGCCGCATGGCACAGTTCTGGAGTGGAAGCAGATGCCGGGGCAGCCTGACAACCATTGGTTTGACACAACATGCGGGGCAATTGTTGCCGTGTCTATCGGTGGCAAGGTACACTACAGCCGGATTTCCGGAGGCACACAGAGACAGCAGGAAACGACGCGACGAAAGGTCAGCTATCTATGAGCAGAACACGAGGCAGCGGCGGCAGGCCGTGGGCACCGCCAAAACAGACGGCACCAAAGCCACAAGAGGCGGAGTTGGCCACGGTGGCGGATGAAGTCGTGGAAGAAGTCCCAGCAGCGTGTCCACGCTGCCACAGCACAGACCGCGAACAACTGGAAGGCACAATCACACGCAACATCAGCGGGCTGTCAAAAGACGGTCGTATTTTCAACCGAGTGCGGTGGGCATATTGCACCTGCAGAGGGTGCGGGCAACGATACCGTGTTATTCGCCGGGAAAACACGTCGCAATAACTCGGGTTCCGAAAAGCTATGATTGACGATCGGTATGACCGCAGCAAAACTGTCAACATGGCCGATCTTGCAACATTGAAAGCCCGACGCGATGCCCTGGAAGAAGCAATTTCCACGGGCGTCATGAGCATTTCTGTTGACGGTCAGAGCACGACGTTTGCCAGCATGGCTGAGCGTCAGACGATGCTGAACCGAATTAACGACGAAATTGCACGCTGTACGGGCCAGCCGAAGCGGCGACCGCGAGCCGCGCAGGTCTATCTTGGGGGCTTTCAATGACAGCCCTGCAACGATTTCAGAACCGCATTGCTGGCATGTTTCAGAGCGGGTACGACGCAATTCGCACCAATGGCAAGCGGAAGGCCGTCAGCAGCATCCTGAAGCACGAGGATCAGGAGCTGAAGAACGGCGACCGGCACAAGATGCTGGGAGCCGCGCGAGACCTGAGCCGCAATTTTGCGTTGGTGGCGTGGGCGATTCGGAAACATCTCGATTATGTGTCGATGTTCGATTTCCAGAGTCGCACTGGAAACGCTGAACTGGACGCGCAGATTGAAACTCTGATGACCGAATGGCAGCGTCCGCAAAACTGCGATGCTGCGGGCCGGTTTCCGTTCCGGAAGATGCTGAGACTGTTTGAGGCGTGCAGGACGAAAGACGGCGACGTCTTCGCGCTCAAGTTGCAGTCGATGCAGCTGCAGGCACTCGAAGCAGATCGGATCCGACAGCCCGAAGACATCGAAGGCACCGAGGAAACACCGTGGATTAACGGGGTGCGCGTCAATGCAGCGGGAGGCTTGGCAGAGGTTGCGATTTACGACCGTGTTGGCAACGGACGGTTCATGTGGAATCGCAATGTGCCAGCCAGCCGTATCATTCAACACGGGTATTTTGAACGGTTTGACCAAGTCCGGGGCATTTCCCCATTGGCGGCTGCAATCAATTCATTCCGCGACGTTTACGAGGGAATTGACTACGCACTCGCAAAAATGAAGGTTGAGCAGCTGTTTGCGTTGGTGTTCTACCGTGATGCACAGGACAGCGTGGGAATTGCGAGCGGCACGGACGCAAACGGGTATCAGGTGGATTTCGGCAAAGGGCCTGTTCAGCTGGACTTGGATCCCGGAGACAAGGCAGATTTCTTGAAGTCTGACAATCCCGGCAGCAACACCCGCGAGTTTATCGGCGTCGTGCTGGCAATTGCATTGAAGGCGTTGGATCTGCCGTTTAATTTCTACGACGAGAGCCACACGAATTTCTTCGGCAGTCGGGCCGCATGGCTGCTGTATGACCGCAGTTGCCAGAGTAAGCGGGACGACGTGGCGGAGTTCCTGCGGAAGATCACGGTGTGGCTGTATCAAGGCTGGATTGTGTCCGGTCAATTGGTGCCGCCTGCCGGTGCGCGGGTGTCCGACCTCGCGTTTGAGTGGGTGCATCGTGGGATGCCGTGGTGGGATCCAGCCAAAGAGATAAGCGGCAACGTGGCGGCAATCAAAGCGGGTCTCGATAACCCCTACAGGATCTGCAAAGAAGCCGGACGGGGTGAGTTTGAGGAAAACATTGACGCCATCGCACGAGCGCAGGAATACGCACGGCAGCGCGGCGTGGTGCTGGATTACGGGCAGACGCCGGAACCGGTTCAGATGCCGGACGCGAGCGGCGACGATAGCAACGACGACGACGAAGACGACAACGGCAGCAACAATAGCAGGGGCCGACAGTGAAGAACGCAAACGACATCATCGCGGCACCGCTGAAGCATTTCCGCGCACGAGTTGCCACAGGCATTGACCGTGTTGACCGGACGGGCGGGCGGTACGGGTTCGGCGTGGTGCGTGGCGTGTCCATCATCACACGCGGCGAGGCATTGGGACATCAGATGTGGGTGGATGCTGCATTTTTGCAGGCCACAGCCGACAGCATCAATGCACGCAGCGAGGGTCTGAAAGCACGGTTCACTCATCCCGGCATGAGCAGCGATGGGCTGGGCAGCTATTTGGGCAAGGTCGATAATGCACGAGTTGACGGAAACAAGGTTGTTGCCGATCTGAATTTCGCGGAAGCCAGCACAAAGACGCCAGACGGCAATCTGGCCGATTACGTGATGACATTGGCGGAGACTTCCCCGGAAGATTTCGGTGTGTCCATCGTGTTTGACGTGAACGAAGACGCGATGCAGGCGTTGACGGCGGAAAACACAAGCAACGGGCGGTTCATCAGTCCCGACGAAGACAACAAAAACAACTACCCGCACGCACGCATGAGCAGCCTGCGGGCGGCGGACGTGGTTGACAGTCCGGCGGCAAATCCTGACGGGCTGTTTCGTCGTGGTCAGGAGGTTGCGGACGAAGCCGACCGGATGCTGGAGTTTGCATTGGGCCTGTCTTCGGACGTTCCACAATTGGCACTGTTTGATGCGGATCCGCAGCGTGTGGCTGCTGCGGTTCAGCGGTTTTTGTCTCGCCACAATTTGAAAGTTGAAAGGGTACAGCCGATGCCGGAATCACAGGCACCAGCCGACCCGCAGCCGACGCGCGAAGATTTCGCAGCAGAGTGCAAGCGTTTCATCGCTTCATTCGGCGCGAAGGGCGGCGAGTGGTTTGCGGACGGCAAAACCTACACGGAATGCCAGGATCTGTTGATCGCAGAATTGCGGGCGCAATTGGCCGCAAAGGATGCACAGGTGACAGAGCTGCAGGGCAAGCTGGCCGCGATTGATCTCGGCGAAACAAAGCCGGTCAATTTTGGCAGCCACGAGGACACCCAGAAGCAGCAGGCGGCGAGCCTGCGGGGCGGAATGCTGGGGCGGATCAACATCAACGGGCGGTCACACGCCACCAGCAATTGAGGAGAGCTGAACCATGGCGAATGATTACGTAGCAATTGCGGACTTCGTGGCGGATGCGCTGGACGTGGCGAGAACACGCACCAGTGATCTGCTGTTGGCCGCGCCGACCGTGGCACGTATGCCGCGAATTGCACCAGCAGACGGCGGGACCACCCACAAATACAACAAGTACACCGGATCTCCGGTTGTGGGTTTCCGGTCCGAGAACGATGGACGCGAGAACGACCACAGTGAGGACACTGTGGTTTCCGTCAGCCTGAAGATTGCAGACTTTTCGTTTGCGGTGGACATGGCTGTTGCAGATGCGTGGCGTGATGGTGGGCCTGAAGCCTACATTGCACGCGAAGGCGCACGGCACCTGTCGGCGATGTTGGCGAAGCTGGAGAAACAGTTGTTCTACGGCACCGGAACCGGCGGCGATGCTGCAGGGTTTAGCGGGTTCATGAACAGCACTTATCTGGACGCGCTTGCCGATCAGATGGTGATTGATGCAGGCGGCACGACAGCTGCGACGGCATCGAGCGTGTACGCCATCCGCATGGGTATTGACGATGTTGCAATGGTGACGAAAGACACCATCGACATCGGCGAAACGACCGTGCAGCGTGTGGCTGGTTCGACCGGGTTTTACCCGGCGTACTGGACGCCTGCCAGCGTGTGGGTTGGTCTGCAGATGGGCGGCGCGTACTCCGTCGGGCGTATCGCAAACCTGACAGCCGACAGCGGCAAGGGCCTGACCGATGATCTGATTTCCGAGTTGCTGGGAGAATTCCCGGTTGATTCGCAGCCGACAATTCTCGTGATGAATCGGCGCAGCCTGCGACAGTTGCAGCAGTCCCGAACGGCGACGAACAGCACGGGCGCACCTGCACCATTCCCGCAGGAAGCGTTTGGTGTGCCGATCATCGTCACCGATCAGCTGCTGAGCACTGAAGCCTTGGAGACCTGATGTGGCATCTGCTCTTGAGTCAGCAATTGGAGCGGGTCTGAAAATGATCCGACGCACTGCAGGCGTGTCCGTTACGGTTACCCGTGGCGCGTCCGTGGTGACAATTGCCGACGCCGTTCAGGGGCAGAGTCAAAAGGTTGTCATTGACGAGACATCTGAGACGGTGGTGGAAGCTTGCGACTGGTTAATGTCAGTCGCAAGCTACACACTCGGGACACCTGCGGTTGGTGACATCATCAGCCGAACCGTCAACGGAGTCAGCTATACGTGGACGGTGGAATGTCCAGCGATGGGCATTCCGCCTTTTGATTGGTCCGACACAGCACGAACCACGTATCGCATTCATGCACGCAAAGACGGGGCAGCAGCGTTTGAGGTGGTGACACCGAACGGCTTTGACGTCAGCGGGAATGAGATGAGGTACGCATGACCGTCAACGTGAATCTGCAGGGCCTGCACGAGGTGGAGGTGTTATTTGCAGACTTCGCTGAGTTCGGGCAGCGTGGGTTGGCGTTGTCTGTGGTGCGGGCTGGGTTGCGGGCGATTGGTGAGCAGATGCAGGAGGACATGAAGCCGCAGGTGCAGCACATGGCGGCGGAAGTCGGCTACCGATTCGACCGCAAGACGAGCAGCACAATGGTGGCTGGGCGTGTGGGTGTTGGTGTGGGTAAACATATAAACCGGCAGAACGTCAACAGGGGCAGCCGGGGGCTTGGGATCACGTCAGGCACGTGGCATTGGTGGGTGTTGGGTTCATTCAAGACTGGGCAGCGATTCACGAATCGCACCCGAGCAAATCGCGGCATATTGAAAGCACAGCAGCCGAATTTTGCACAGCGGGCCAAGGAGCGAGCAAACGAGCGAGCACGGGCCGCGATGCAGGCTGCAATGGAACGGTCAACGGAACGATTTTTCAGGTCAAAATGAAGGGAGCCAATCGTGGCAAAACTGAAGGTCAAAGGCACTGTTATCAAATGCACGATTGCTACCGTTTTGACGGCAATCGGACAAATCACGGAATTCAGTCACAGCGGCGCGGAGTCGGAAACCTACGATGCCACGACGATTGACACGAGCGGAGCGGGGAAGGAATACAGCCAAACGGGATACACCGAGGGCGGCACGTTTGATTTCAGCATGTTCTACGACGTGGACTTGGCGGCACACCAGGCACTGACGGACCTGCTGACGACGCCGGCGGACATGGTCTACAACATCACGTTCACCGATGCGACGCCAACGACATCCGCATTCACCGGGGCCGGGCTGACATTTGGTTTCACCGGCGCGATGAATGACGGGTTGAAGGCCGATGTGTCGATCAAATTGACTGGCCTGCTGGCGTACTCAACATGAGAATCCGGTTGATACGGGAAGACCTGAACGCACCACCTGGCACGGTTCACGATGGCATCGAGAAACGGGCCGGGGGTGTATTGTTCTGGCGTGTTGGAACTGTGATTGACGTGGACCGCAGAGCGGTGCAGTTGCTGGTCGGCAATGGTGATGCAGAACCGGCGGACGATGAAGCGGAGGCGGCTGTGCCGAATTGGCGGCAGGGCCGGGATAAGGTGTTGTTGGCGCGGGAAATGCTGGCACGTGGCATTGATCCGGAGGACCGCGAGCGTTTTAAGCGCGGCGAGTTGCTTGGGTACAATGCGGACGGGTCAGAGATACTCGGGCCGAATTCTGGAGGGGCTGACGATGAGTAGGTTAGTGGTGGACCGTGGTGCGTTTCTGGCTGGGTTGTCCGATCGTCCAAAGGAGGACGTGCCGATTCCCGAACTGCAGGCCGGCGCCGTTATTCCGGTATGGGGCATGACCGCACGCGAGCGGACGGCATTTGAAAAGCAGTTTGCGGGGAAAAACGGCCAGACGATTGATGCACGGGTGCAGGAGTTCCGGGAACGTCTGGTGGTTGCCTGCTGCAAGGACGACAACGGGCAGGCAATTTTCCTGCCGGAAGACGTGCAGGCCATTGGGGCGAAGCGGGCTGACGTGCTGGAAAGAATCGTCAACGTGGCGCAGCGGCTAAGCGGGTTCACGAAGGAGGACATTGAGGCCACAGTGGGAAACTGAGGAGGGACACCGAGCGGCGTTTGGCGTTGCGTCTGGCGGCGGCAACGGGTTGGCATGATCCGGACGCCATGCTGGACGCAATGACGCCGCAGCAGTGGCGTGAGTGGCAGATTGCCGATGTTGTGGAGCCGGTCGGAGTCCGTGGGATTGAGTTGATTCTGGCACGTATTGGTGAGCTGGTCGCAGGGTTCTGCGGGGCGTCAATGAAGGCTGCGGATTTTGCGCCGTGGTTGCCACGGTCAGAGGATCGGCAGTTGAGTCCTGCAGAGTCTGCCGAGGCGATAGGAAAACACCTGCAGAGATTGGCGGGCAAATAATGGCGAGCGTCGGAAGCCTGGTGGTCAATCTGGAGGCAAACACCCGAAGCTTCCAGCAAGCGATGCAGCGCAGTCAGCAGGCGTTGCAGTCGTTTGGATCCGCAGCAAAACGCACCGCCGAAGCCGCGCATTCGTTGGATAGCCTGAGTGCGTCAAGGGAACTGCCGCAGCAGTTGGACGCAGCGAGTAAGCGCATGGGTGATCTGGGCGTGGCCACACAGGCCGCAGCGGAGCAGGTGCGACGGTATGAGGAACTGGTGGACAAGGCTGCAGCAGCCACGCACGCGGCATCTGTTGCGGCAACAATGCTGGGCAATTCCGGAAATCTGGTGGCCACAGGCACCGCGACTGCATCGCATGGCCTGCACACGGTGCTGATTGGAGCAATCGCGGCACGGAGGACGCTGGAGTCATTGGCGTGGGTGTTTGGCGTCATTGCCGATGGTGCCAGAATGCTGCTGGTCCCGTTGCGGTTGCTGTGGTCTGCCGTGTCGATGCTGGCACAGGCGGCGAAGGTGCTGCTGCTGCCGTTGAAAGCGGTGGCGGGCGTCGTGATGTTTCTGGCGCGGGCTATGCTGTCAGTGGTCGGGCCGTTCATCGGATTGGCAAGCGGTGCGTTTAAGCTGTTCGTGCAGTTCAAGGCACTGCAGCTGCAAATCAAGATCCTGCGGTATTTGTTCGACCTGCTGCCACCCAGACTCAAAGCGGTTGCAACAGCCCTGTTTGCGGTGGGGCTTGCCGGACGTGCAACACAAGGCATTCTGAGCCGGTTGGGATTTGTCGGCGCAGCATTGCAGGGCGTTTTGCGTGGCGTTGCGTCGGCATTGCGTGCGGTGATCAATCCGATGGCTACGCTGGGCGTGGTGGCAAAGACGACAGGGGCCGCAATAAAGGCGTTTGTATCGTCCGCATTGGGGCCGTTGGGGCTGGTGTTGTCGGGACTGGGTGCGGTGCTGGCCGGTGGTGGGATGCTGACACTGGCAGCTGACGCGGAGAAGCTGGCGATTCAGTTGGAGGTGCTGACGGGCAGCGCAAAAACGGCTGCTGAATTGGTAAACACGCTGAACACATTTGCCGGAGCCACACCATTCAGCAAGATGGACATTAAAGCTGCTGCCGTGCAGTTGTTGGGCGTGCAAACACCGATCAAAGAATTGACAAGCGATCTGGCAATGTTGGCGAACATTGCGGCAATGTCGGACAACAGCATCGGCGAGCTAACGCGGATGTTTGCACAGTTGCGAACGACGGGCACCGCAAGTCTGCAGGACCTGCAGGAGTTTTCCACACGCAACATCATGTTGATGCAGCATTTGGCGAAGCGATTCGGCAATGTGGCAGCCGCAGCCAGTGCGGGACAGATTTCATTCAATGACGTGCGGCGGGCATTGTATGAAATGAGTTTGCAGACGGATTCACTGAGCAAGCTGAGCAAGAGCCTGAGTGGGCAGTTTGCGCGGCTGAAAAATAATGTGCTGGTTGTTGCCACAGCAATAGGAAATCAGGCGTTGCCACACGCCACGAAATTGCTGGATTGGGCCAGCGACATGATTGAGTCAATCGGGGCGTTGGGTGACAAGCTGGGATTCTTCAAAGACGTTTTGCTGGCATCGTTTGACGTGGCGATTGAGGGCATTAAACAAAAGTGGTCGGAGATGCTGGCGTGGTTGCAGGCCGAAGGCAAACGGCAGGCGATGGGCATCGCGGAATCTGTGGTCATGTTTGTGCCGAACATGATAGGCACGGCAATCGGAAACGCAGTGAGAGGCAATAAGCCACGGGCACCGGTCGCGCCGCAGCCCACGGGAGTGGATCAGGCGGTGGCGCGACTGAATGACGTGCTGAGCCGACTAAAGCCACAGCCGAAACCCGAGGTAAAGCCGAATCTCGATTTGTTGCCACAACAGCCCGCCATGCCGAAGGCGGGTGCAACATCGTTCCTTGAACGCGCTGCGGATTTTGGAAAGCAGCTGTTTGGGGCTGGGGTGAATGTGATGCAGCAGAAAGCCTTTGAGGGGGCCGCGATACTAAATCAGTTCTCCGGCATGTTTGGGCAAAGCGAATCGAAGCCACAACAGGAGCAGCGGTTGGCCGGTGCCATGCAGAAAGGCAGTGCAGATGCGTATTCCGCAATTGTCACGGCAATGATGGGCAAGCGGGATCCGCTGTTGACGGCAACGGAAAAACAGACGAAGGCGACGGTGGAGCCGCTGGTGGATATCGTCGAGCTGATTAAGGGCGGCGGGGTGATTGGCAAGATCAAAGAATTTGTTGGGGTGCCGTAATGGCCGTTACGAATTTAGGCGAAGATCCGGGCGGCAGGACCGCAACAAATACGAAGGGCGTGCGAACGTATTCGCGCCGGTGGAAATTGGAGACGTCCAGCAAATCGGACGACGCATACGCAGTCGGCAGCGCATCAGGATTGCCGCTGATTGGATCGGCGCACCCGTCAGATGCTGGGGCGTTTTGTGTCAGCCTAAACGTCAGCAATGATGATCCGTGGAAGGGGTGGAAGGTTACTGCAGAGTATTCCAGCGAATACGAACTGACAACGAACCCGATCAACGATCCCGCAATCATCACGTGGGGCAGCGAGCAGTTTCAAAAGGTTGCCGTTGAGGACACCAGCGGGCACGCAATCGTAAACAGTTTTGGTGACTACTATGACCCGCCCGCAATGATGGACGACAGCCGCAGAACTGTGACCATCACGAAAAATCTGGCGGCGGTGCCGAGCTGGATCCTGAGTTATCAGGACGCCGTCAATTCCGATGCATTTACAATCGACGGTTTCAGCGTGGCAATTGGCAAGGCCAAAATGCAATCGGTCACAGTGGCGGCGAAAGAAAAGCGCAACGGAACGTCATTCTATCCGGTCACGTTCACCATTCACCTGCAGAAGAACGGGTGGCTGCTGGAGTTGTTGGACGCGGGGTTTCGGTATAAGGTCGGCGGAGCCGTTGCCATGTTCGACACAGGGCAGCCAGGCATGTTGAACGGATCAGGCGGCAAGCTGGCAAATCCGACGCCATCTACAGTCGTGTATCGGTCCTTTACGGTGTACGAAACGAAGGCGTTTTCAGGGCTGCCGTTGTCATGAGTGACGGTTACGTTTTGGGGCGCAGGGCACTGCAGCAGATTGAGCGTGTAGTGCGTGAGGTAACACGGCGCGTACGCAACGAAACGCCGCAGCGTGGAACATATTCGCACGGATATGAACGCCGGTGGGCAATCCTCGACGCGGATTTATTGGCAGCCGTTGACATGTTTGCAGACCCGAGCACAGCAACCGCGCACCTGATTGGCCGGACGGCTGCCGGTGATTTGGAAGTGACGAACGAAACCGTTACGGTCGTCAACCGTTTTGAAAACATCTCGATTGACGCGGACACGCTGATTGGCATTGAATTCATGTGCGGCGAATGGACGCCGTATAAAGCCGATTGCGGACCGAACAGCCAAGGTGCATCCAGCCTGCTCGCAAGCGTACAGCCCGAGGCGTCTGCAGGCGTAGGAGGGCCGTAAGATGCTGATTGGCTGCGATTGTCTATGTCAGGGCACGCCACAGTCTTCTGAGCCGTTTGACAGCGTACCGGCAACAGGAAGCGAAAGCAATTCATCGGGCGTACCAGTACCCACGCGCGGCTGCTCGGGTTGTCTCGACGAAATCGCGCCGGTGCGTTTTGATATGGACATCACATACAATGCCGGTGAGTCATACGATCCAGTTTACTGGCCAGCCTGCCAGTTCTACAGTGGCAGAAAGCGGTATTCCCTGTTCAGGCAGGAACGCAACATTGACGGCTTAGGGCATTGCTGTTGGTGGGAAACGGTTGAGCGGGCGAAGTTGCTGGATTACACGGTTCCGCTGGACAGCCCGTTGCGGGTGCGTGATGGAGTGCGAGCGAAGGCGTGGGTTGTGGTGTGGTCCCAACCGCCGGGCACGACGGGCGCGTATTGCCCACATGCAGACAAGTTGGTTTACGGCACCTACAAGATGGCAGCGGGCTTGCAGTTTGAGGTCAAAACGAACTCGACAAATACGCAGTTGCGGGAATTGTGGTACGTCAAAGACCCGAACGATTTGGAGTTAGGGCAGGCGGTGGATTGTCTTGGAACGAACAGCCTACGATACCATTGTTATGGATTGTGCGCGACCGTGTATCCGTTCAAGCGATGGGTGAAAACGCAGGGCAGCGGAACCAGTGCAAACTGGGGACCGTGTCCGAATCCGTACCGTGCAAACAATGGAATACCTGACACAATTACGGTGAAGGCGGTTCCAACATGAAACCGTGTGTCTATCGTGGTGCCATTACAGAAACGCACTGCGAGTGCGACAACACGAAGGACATGGTACACGGTGGCATCGTTCCGTTGTCAGTGTGTGGACGCTGTCCGTTTTCCAAAGAGCCGGATTTCTTCGCACAAACGCAACGGCTGATTGTCAGCAAGCAATCCCAAGGCGTGTACGTCCCCCGTCCCCGTACCTGCGGTGGCTGCGGGACCGTCAAGCGGCGTGTTGACGTCCTGCAGTTTGTGTGGCCGTATTGGCATGCGGGCGCGTCGGGCGATGAAATCCGCTGGAGCATCCGCAGCGTTGAACAATATTTCGAGGGCAAGGCACTCTGTACGATCGTCGGCGACCGTCCGCCCTGGTGGCGTGGTCACGTTATAGACTGCCCCCGCATCGCGCCCACAGCAAACCGGGGATTCCGGGACATGCTGAACAAGATGCACGTCATAGCCAAACACCCGGAGATTCAGTCCGAATTCGTCTGGATGATGGACGACATCTATTTCCTGAAACCTGTTTCATTTGATGAACTGCAAACCCCGAGGGCCTACGGTTGGCGGGAGGATCAGTCGAATTCGTGGCAGAAACGCAAATCCAACACGATGCGGATTTTGCGGGAGGCCGGACACACGAATCACGACTACGCCACGCACCTGCCGCACCATGCGGAGAAAAGCAAATTGGCGGATCTGTTCGAGCGGTTCGCCCTGCAGTCGAATACGCTCCTTTGGGAAGTTTTGTACGGCAACGTGCACAGATCCCGCCCGATTCGACCAGAGCCTTTTTTTTGCCGCCTGCTGGCCCCTGTGACGTTGCCAGAGCTGCGGCAACGGGCGCGGCTGGCCAGTGTCCTGAATCACGTGGCAACGGGCTGGAATGAGCCTCTGAGGCAGTATCTGGCGGAGCTGCTGCCCACACCCGCAACCGGAGAGACGGAGGATTCTGGATTCCGGCCCGAGTTCCGGCGCGTGGGCAGACCGCAGCGCAGGCCGGTCAAACGCAGGCATCCGAGCACGTGGAAGATCAACCAGCCGCAGCCGATTCAGTGAGTTTCCGAAAATCTTTCGAGATTGTCCTGAACACCGTTGACATGCGGTGCCGATAGTGTATTCTACATCCGTCGCGGTGAGGGCCGCGAGGGACAACCACTAACCGGGAGCACAAAGATGAGCACGACGACAGCAAACGAAGTAGCTGAAACGATTCGCCTGCAGATTGGACACCGTGCGTTTTTCATGCTGGGGACAAAAATGATCGTTCGGCACTCTGACCGATTGGTCTTCAGCATCGGAACCGGTGCACGCTGCAACGGTCGCAAGGTCAACCGCTGCACGGTGATTCTGGACGCAAACGACACCTACACCGTCGAAGTCGGAAACCTTGCCGGTCTGAATTACAAGACGCTCGGCGAGGCGTCCGGAGTGTATGTGGACAGCCTGCACAGGGTGATTGAGTCCCTCACAGGAATGCGGACGAGCCTCTGAGACAACAACACAGCCCCCGGAAACGGGGGCATTCTTCGGGAGAGAATGAAAATGCAGTATCGTGAACTGGTGTTGCTGGAGAAGCTGCAGGAACTGACGGCAGCGGATGCGGATTTTGAGTACAGCGTTTTGCGTGGCAAGCTGGACGCGGACGACGTGCGGGCAATCCACCAAGGCTTGCAGGTTGCGATTGAGACGTTGCGGGCAAAGGCGACACCCGCAAGGCCCGGACAGAATTCTGAAAAATCTTTGTAATCAGTGTTGACACGTTGCGCCGATAGTGTATACTGACACCAGACGACTGCTGAGGGGCAGTCAAACAAACGCAAACCGGGAGAATGACGATGAGCAGCAAAATGACAGAAGTTGAATTCGCCAATGAAGCTCAAGCCGCAGCAGCAGCCGCAGAAGGGGCAGTGGTTGTGGCATACGCAGCACAGTGTGCCGGAGCGGCTATTGCGTGGGCAAACAAGGCCCGCAACGCCGCATTGATTATCAACAGCCATGTTGACCGAGCTTATGCAGCAGCCGCACGAGCCGAACGACACGTAAAGGCAATGCGAGCCGAATTCGAAGGCAAGTGACAGCACACCCCAAACACCCGGCAGGCGTTCTGCCGGGGGTTTTTTATTTTCTGAAAATCTTTCAAGATGGGGCTTTACAGTTTCCGAAAATGATTGTAGACTCTGACGCAGTGGTGAACGACAAACGACGAATGAGGGGACGAACGATGTTGAAATTCAGCGATATCAAGGTGGGACAGACACTGAAGAGCGGAACCGTAAGAATGACCGTGATCTCAGTCACTGAGAAGAAGGCAAAAGCGATTCAGGTGTTCAACGGCAAGTGTATCGAGATCACAATTCTGGCGAGGTGGCTGGGAAATCCAAACTTGCGACCACTGGAAATTGCCTGACTGACAAGCAAAACGACATCCCCGCCGGACTGGCTGGCGGGGGTTTGTCAGCGATATGTCAGCGATATGTCAGCGATATGTCAGCGATATGTCAGCGATATGTCAGCGATTTGTCAGCGAGGGGAAACGCATGGGTAAAGTGTGGTTGGTGGTGGCGGAGTTCGGCGATTGTGACGTGCCGCTGGAGTTGTTTGAGAGTGAGCTTGGGGCGCGAAACGTGGCGCAAATCTACGCCGAAAGTTTTGACCGCATGTGGTTCAACAACTGGGCAGTCCACGGCTGTTCCAATGATGAGTTCTGCGGGGTGCGCGTGATTGCGTTCGTAAACGGAATCAGGCAGTCAGAGACGGAGTGGTTTGAGGCAGGAATCCGGACATGACCGAACTGTGCGAGACGTGCAGACAGCCGCTGTGTCCGTGGGAGGGCGAGCGGTGCGAGGAATGTTTACTTAACGAAAGGCAGACCAATGAAGAAGTCAAAGACCGAAACGAAAAAGCCAATGGGGCGACCCCGCAAGCACGATCGGGCTGCGATCACGTGCGTGGTCAAACTTCCGCCAAAGGTGGTGGCGTGGATTGATCAGCAATACACGACGCGGCAGGACGGGCTGGCAACGATCGTGGCAAATGCGGCGGGGGTGCAGTGATGGCGACAATCAAAATCTACATCGACGGCGACACGGAGCAGCCGACACCGACACCGATACCGGAACCTGCGACGGATCTGCAGGCGGAGATTGACCGCATCAACCGGGCACTGTCCGACGTGCTGACGCGCATCGCGAAGATTGAGGGGGACGTGCGAGGCGTGAGGATGCGGCTGATTGAGGACGACGCGGAGGGGCGGGTGCCATGACAGTCGTTTTATTTCTGCTGCTGTCATACCCCGCATTGGTCGGCGGCAGATACCTGCTGATTTTTCTGTTGCGAATGATCGGCGTGGTGTTGCTGAGTGCTCTAATGGTTGTGGCTATGTGTGCAGTGGCGTTAGGCGATGAACGTGGACAATATTGGGGGGGAACGAAATGAGTCTAATCCAAACACCCGAGCAACTGGCGGATGCAATCCGCAACGATCCGCAGCGAGTCGCGGAATGCCTGCACCGAATTAACCGATTCGGCGGGCAGGCGGTCGGCTGCAGTGTGCTGCAGCATTCGTTGGGTGTGTATGACAGGCTGGCCGGTGCGCCTGCGAACGTGCGGCTGTGGGCATTGCTGCATGACTGCCACGAGATCCTGACGGGGGACGTTGTGAGGCCGTATGTTGACTCATGGCTAAGTCAGCAACAAGTCAATATTGACCAGCGAGTTCGCAATGAACTGCGATTGACGCTATCTGACGACGACGCAACGGCAGTAAGGCGGGCGGACGTGTGGCGAGGTGGCTGCGAGTTTCAGATGGTCCATGCGGGCCGACGAGTCTACCATCATGAGATGCCAGTGGCTGACTGGGTTGACAGCGTGCGGGCACTTCTGCAGGAGGTGGCAAAGTGAGACTTCATCCAACAATCGAACAGCACAGCCTGCACAAGCTGGCCGTTGGTTCATCCGTCTTGCTGAAGATCCCGCGTGAACAGTTCACACCACTCCGCAGGGCGATCGCATTTTTCAACGAATGCACCGACGACGGCACCGCGTTGCGCACGAAGATCAGCGCGGACGGAATCACGGTCAGCCGTCGGGAGATTGTACGGATTGCCGATAGTCCAGACTGGCGGGTGGGCACGTCAAAGCCGTTTGCGTGCACGGATCGGTTGAGCCTGGAGCACGCAGTGGCCCGGGCGAATGAAGCCGCGAAACAACTGCAGCGAGGGTATCGTTTCCGTGTGGTCATCGAGGACGGCAAATCGCATGTGCTCAAAACACTCTGCCGATGCAGGTGTGTTATCCACCGCCAGGAACAGTACCTGCGGATTGTGGGCATGATTCGCCGGATGGGTGTCGATTGCGTTGGGCGAGTGGACAACGTGGAGCTGCGGGACGTGCGGAGGGTTCAGAGGAATTTTAAGCACTCATTGCGGTTTCGGGCGAAGCAGGTCGGCGACAATACTTTTCAGATTCGGAGGACACGATGAGCGTGCAATTTGAGATTGTGAAAACGGGCGTTGGGTTCTATCAGTGGCGAATCTTGCGAGGCAGCTCACCTGTGTATCGCTCCCGTAAATTTTCATCGGCGAAGGAGGCGGCGGAATCCGCTGATCAGGTCATTGCGGCAATGCTGCAGATGGTTCGGGGCGGCGGCAAAATCTGGATGCAAAACAAGACAGGCGAGGAGATTTGAGCGGTGAGCGTACCAGTCAATCAAATCATCTGCGGCGACAACGTGGAGACGCTGCGAACGTTGCCGGATGCGTGCGTGGATTCATTACGATCGGGGGTGCGGCATGAGTGAGCAACAACTGGAGTCCTTGAGGGCATTTGCAGCGCGTGAGCGTGGCCAC
>Ga0315909_10003961_pt1 | contig 17731 bp, 20 predicted proteins | sample LakEriMetagenome_11_FD_203527 | JGI IMG/M metagenome (GOLD analysis project Ga0315909, IMG submission 203527) | Freshwater fungal communities from buoy surface, Lake Erie, Ohio, United States - Buoy 2 MA125 | ecosystem: Environmental > Aquatic > Freshwater > Lake | place: USA: Lake Erie, Ohio...
GGTGGAGACCAGCTCCAAATGAGTTAAAGTTAGAGGTATCTTCAAGACCTCCATTAAACATCAATTTTAAAATCGAATGATTGTAATACTTATCTGACAGGAGCTTCATATGCCAAATGCCGACATTGATTATAACGCCTTGGGACAGGCGATGGATACTTCGTGGGGTCGTTCATCTACGCCGGCAACCGCAGGTTGCTCTGTGAAGTTTAATCTTCATGGTAACATGCTTACGGCAACGTATATCGTGATGATAAACTTCGGTACGGAGAAAGAAATGATCCTGACAAAGAGATCATGCTCAGAAGAATCCATATCGGTGACCAATGAAGTCATGTCAAAGGTTAAAAGCACTTACAAAGACATCTCAGGAAAGTCGCTAACCGTCAAGCAGATGTTTACAGGTGATTCCATGGAAATTGTTGGCTTTGGTATCCACAATCCAAAGCGGACCGCTTGTTACAGGCGTAAGACAACATTTGAAGTCGGATGATCCATGGCCCAACCTTCAGGTAGAGAACATCAGGTCAAGGAGGTCTTGAAGTGCGGACGTGACGCAGTCTACTTCATGAGATCATACGCAAGGATTCAACATCCAAAAAAGGGATTGATTCCGTTTGAGACGTACCCATTCCAGGACGATTGCGTCCATGATTTTGAAAAGAACAGATTCAACATCATTCTTAAGTCTCGTCAGTTAGGTCTGTCCACTGTCACCGCTGCGTATGCAGTGTGGTACGCCATTTTCAAGAAAGACAAGAACATCCTCGTCATTGCTACAAAGTTGCAAACTGCAATGAACTTCATCAAAAAGGTGAAGACAATGCTGGATGGTCTTCCAAAGTGGCTGTTGCTGACAAAGTTTGAGCCGACTCGACAACAGATCAGGTTTTCAAATGGATCAACGATCACCGCCATTCCAACTTCACCTGACGCAGGTCGTTCAGAGGCTTTGTCTCTTCTAATCGTCGATGAGGCAGCATTTATTAGGGATTTCGAGGACATCTGGACCGGTCTATATCCCACGCTTTCAACGGGTGGTTCAGCCATTATCATCTCTACACCAAACGGCGTAGGGGGAATGTATTACAAACTATGGACAGATGGTGTCTCTCAACAAAACGAGTTCAACACCATCAATTTGCCATGGTGGGTACATCCGGAACACGATCAGGAATGGTTTGACAAAGAGACCAGAAACCTTCCTAAAAGGAAGGTTGCACAGGAGTTTCTCTGTGACTTCATCTCGTCAGGTGACACGTTTTTACAAGAGACTGAGATGGAGTATCTCAGGTCGATGATCGAATCTCCGAGAAAAAAACAAGGACCAGCAAACGCCGTGTGGATCTGGGATGATCCACGACCGGGCAAAAAGTACGCAATCTCCGCTGACGTGGCCCGTGGTGACGGTGCTGACTTCTCAGCATTTCACGTCATTGACGCAGCAGAATGCCAAGTGGTGGCAGAGTACATGGGCAAAATACCACCAGATAAACTTGCAGATCTTTTGTTAGAATACGGCAAGATGTACAATAACGCTCTGTTATGTCCTGAAAGGAACACATTTGGTTATTTCACCTGCGTAAAGTTACGTGACTCAGGTTATAAGAGGTTATGGTATAGGTCGACATCGGGAGACCCCTGGGAATATGCATGCTCGGACATAGAAGCAGTACCAGGATTTGAAACACAAGGAAATACAAGGCCACAGATTCTTGGTAAACTGGAAGAGTTGATCAGGAACAAGGTAATCAAGACGTATTCTCAAAGAACCTACGATCAACTACAAGCATTTATTTGGCAAGGATCCAAGGCACAGGCCTCTCGTGAGAGTCACGATGACCTAATCTTGAGCCTTGCAATTGGTACATGGTTGACAAATGGAACTTCCTCCTCAAATGAGTCAGGAATGGAACACGCGATAGCGATGCTAAGATCAACAAGGGTCGAAAAGAGAGATACCAGTTCAATGCCCAGTGACATTAATTCAGTTAGACCTGTAAACAATCCACATGTTCATGGTTTCACTCCATATAGCGCTACAACGCCTAGGGATTCTTCGTCGGTAAAACACGGAGGAACGTCAGATTTTAGTTGGTTGTTGCGTTGATACATATATTTAGCATGAAGAGGAAAATGATATGAAAAACAAGATTACGATCAATAGGCTCAAGACTATCATTTCTGAAGAAATTTCTTCCCTGGTAAGTGAAGACTCCTCTAAGTCAAACAAGGTTGCAAAACTTGTGACAAGCGCAAGCAAACTTTTGACCGCGCTTGAGTCGTTCAGGGACAGCGTCTCAGATAGAAAAGCCATAGATGCCGTGTCGCCACACCTGGATTCTTTGATGACCATAATGGATCAGATGGTTGATCACGCCTCAACTTACGTAGACGATCCGAAAGTTGAGCCAAAAAAGGTTATCTTAAAAGTTTCAAAAGAAAAGGGCGTGATGTAACGTAAATTCCTATACTGGGAAAGATACCGGCTTACAATTCCTTGAGCCATGTCTCTAATAGGCAGGCAAACAATTATGGTAAAAAAACAAAATCAATCTTTGTTCAAGAAGCTGACCGACCTTTTTCGAAGCGGTCCTGTCGTCAAGAGAAAGATTAAAACAATTGACACAGCGATCGCCGTACCTGATAGGACAAAGTCTTCAGGCGCTCTTCTATTTCAGAAGTCACTCGCTCCCACTTACGCCACCATAACGGCCAACGCGTATAACCTTTCTGAACGCTTGATGCGCTATCAAGATTTTCAAGAAATGGAATATACTCCTGAAATTGCTGCCGCCCTTGACATCTACGCAGATGAATCCTGTTCGCAGGATGAAAAGGGTCGAGTGATGCATATCTACTCTGACAACGAGAAGATCAAAGAAATCCTAGAAGATCTATTCTACAATACCCTTAACACCGAATTCAATCTGAGGTCATGGACAAGAAACCTAGTAAAATACGGTGACTTTTTCCTCTATAACGACGTACACCCAGATTATGGCGTTGTCTCCGCATTTCCTGTCCCTGTCAATGAAATAGAAAGGGAAGAGAACTTTGACAGGGATGATCCTTTTGCAGTCAGGTATCGTTGGGTCACATTGGGAAACAGGGTTTTAGAAAATTGGGAGATCACACACTTCCGCCTACTTGGTAATGACATGTTCTTGCCATACGGTTCATCAGTTATTGAACCTGCACGTAGAATTTGGCGTCAGCTCATTCTGATTGAAGACGCCATGCTTGTGTACAGGGTTGTGAGAGCTCCTGAGAGAAGGGTATTTTACATTGACGTGGCCAACATTCCAGCTGCAGACGTGCCACTCTACGTGGAAGAGCAAAGGAAGAACCTTAAAACAAATCAAGTGGTAGATAGGAACACCGGCAGAGTGGATCTCAGGTACAATCCTATGAGCGTAGATGAGGATTTTATAATCCCGGTTCGTGGTACAGACACAGGAACTCGCATCGAAACCCTTGCTGGCGGTCAAAACACCGCTGCAGTCGAAGACGTTGCGTACATACAAAAAAAGTTATTCGCGGCGTTGAAGATCCCACGAGCATATCTCGGCTATGACGAAATGCTTTCAAGCAAGGCGACACTTGCACAAGAAGACATCAGGTTCTCAAGAACCATCAACGTTATTCAACGGGTTCTTTTATCTGAGCTCAACAAGCTTGCGATTATTCACTTGTACGCTCACGGTTTTGATGGCGATGATCTTCAAAATTTCACGTTGAGATTGTCTAACCCATCCACTGTTGCGCAGCAGCAGAAGCTGGAGCTTTGGAGAACCAAATTTGAGATCGCGGGATCTGCGCCAGAAGGTTACGTAAACAAAAACTTCATCCGTAAGGAGATCTGGGGCCTTAACGATGAAGAGTGCAATGAGATTGACGATGAACGTAAGAAGGACAAGATCATTGATCAACAAGTTGAGACCGCTGGTGCAGACGCAGTGGGCGAAGACACTGGGGGCGGCGACGCAGGATCTGACCTTGGTGACCTCGACGCTGACCTTGGCGATACCGGTGGCGGAGACGATACCACCCCACCTGAAGAAAACGCCGGTGAAACTCCCGAAGAGGACAGTGAACCCGGGATATCTCTTTTGACGTCAGGCGATGATTATGATGATTTTGAGGGGGCGTCATACTCCCTTAAGGAACTTGATTTTCCGATCAACATCAGAAACAATATCAAGGAATCAAACCTTGTCGCTCGAAATAAAAGAAACAGTAAACGACGGAAAAGAGCGATGAAGCACATGCCAGATTTTGCGTCAATGTTGTCGCATGACAACAGAAGCTTCAAAGATGTGACAGGTCTAAAGTCCGTCCTTGAGACAAGGTTAAGTTCAAGCCCACAGCCAACGAGGACCAATCTTCCACCTGACGTGTTGTCTGCGTTAAGGCAGTGGAAACAAAGACACGGTGTCACAAACTCGATATTGAAAGAGTCAGAGCAAGACCTATTTATTCTTGACGATGAAGGTGATGAGACATGAACAACAAAACGCACAATAAGAAAAGAAATGCAGGCCTGTTGTACGAATTTCTTGTAAGGACTATTTCAAGTGCTCTTGTGGAAGGCAATCAGAGAAAATCTGCAGCCTCCTTAAGAATATTGAAGAGACACTTTAGACCTGGAACTGAGCTTTACAGGGAATTTCGGCTCATCAACTCGTTGATCAAAACGACAGTAAGCTCTACTTCGACTGCGTCGTCAATCATCAGCGAAGCAAGGGGTGCAGCCTGTACATACGACATGGCAGTGCTGGACAGGCAGAAGTCGCTGTTAATCAAGCACATCAACTATGCGTTGAAAGATGAAAATTTCTACGACCAACAGATCAACGAATACAAGATGTATGCCACGGTGCAGATGTTGTTAAATAACTGGAGGACGCCAAGCAAAGATAAGGACATTGGAAGGCTCGCCGATTATGAAAATCAACTCAACAATTGGCTCGTTTCAGAAAAGGTAAATCACGACGACCATGTCATCGCAGAGGATTCATCCGGCACTTCACGACTTTTGATGAAAGTGATGACAAAAAAGTTGAACGAAAAGTATTCAGGCATGTTGACAGAGAGTCAAAAGTCTCTTGTCAAGTCTTATGTGTTTTCGACAGTGAATGACGACCCCGAAATCATCAGAGGAAAACTCGCCGAAATACGTGACGATCTGATGAGGAAAATATCGATGCACGAATCATCTTTCTCAGAAAACAGATACATTTCTAATAAGCTCACTGAGGCAAAAGATAGATTAATCACAGAAAACTTTGAATCAATCAACGATGATACGATAACACGTTTCATGCTATACACAAAACTCAGTTCAGAACTAGACAGCGAGGAGTGACAAAATGCTTATCGGTGAAAAACGCCTCTTAGACACATACGACGTCTTTGATTACAAAATCGTGACTGAGGTCGTGAAACCTGCAACAGTGGTTGAAGACTCCTCGGGTAACAGGATCGAAGTGCCGGCCGTTAAAAAGGTATATATGAAGGGTGTCCTGCAGAAGGCGGATACCTTGAATCAGAACGGACGAATCTATCCTTTGCACCTCCTAGAGAGAGAGGTCAGAAATTACCAGAAGTTCATCATTGAGAACCGAGCCTTGGGTGAACTAGATCACCCAGATTCCTCTGTCGTCAATTTAAAGAATGTGTCTCACATCATTCGTGAGGCCCACCTTGAAAATGGGGTGGTATATGGTACAGCTGAAATTCTTGACACACCTTCTGGAAAGATCCTGCAGTCTCTTGTGGAGAGTGGTGTGAAACTTGGCATCTCATCTCGAGGAGTGGGCTCAACAAAGAAGCAGGGAGAATATCACATAGTCCAAGACGACTTTCAGTTGATTTGTTGGGACTATGTGTCGGAGCCATCAACACCAGGTGCTTTCATGATCCCCGAGGGGAAGAGGATTGCCGAGGCAGAACTGAAGAAAATCTTCAATAAGAGTGACAGGATTGACAGGGCTCTAAACGATATTTTGTCTTGCAAGTTTTAATCTTAACAGGAATCTAAATGAATAACGGCATAAAAATGACTAGATCACACCTTAAGTCTCTCGTGAAGGAATGCCTCGTTGAAATCCTTCAAGAAGGTCTGGGGTCTGTGGTGCCCACAAGACCAAACGAACATGTCGTAGAGAGCAGACTGCCACAAGGCAAAAACGCTCAACAGGTGCAAAGACCTCGTAGCGCAAGTCTTGATACCCCCTTGGTTTCAAAAAAACCACAATTATCAAAATCACTCATTGAAACCATTAGGCACGAGTCTAACGGAAATTCAATAATGGCTGACATCCTTGCCGATACCGCGACAACCACTCTACCAAAAATGTTATCAGGGGGTGATTCTTCCAACATGTCACATTCTACAAGGATGTCGCAGGTGGAACACTTCAATGGAACACCTGAGCAGGTCTTCGGAGACGAAGTTGCATCAAGGTGGGCAAATCTTGCATTTATGGACGTGTCAAACAGAAAAATGTCGTGATGGCACCTAATTAGAGAAATGTAGTGTCAAATGGAGAACAAAATGAGACTTACGCCAAAAATGTTAAAAAAGTTGATCCTCGATGAGGCAGGCAAGTTTGGAAAGATGCAGGACGTTGAAGACGTGGAGGCACGTGAAGTTGATGCAGACGAATTTGCTGATTCTCTTGAGAAAAAGATTGATTATGTAAAGGCTTTGAAGTTGGAAGAAAGCAGGTTACGTAAGCGCTTGGCAAAGATTGCTGAGACGCGTACCCGAGTCGTAAAATCTATGTCAGACACAATCTAAGGGGGGATCACATGCCGGGCAAGGGTAAATACACAACGTACAATTCAAATTCTAGTCCGAGAAAAACGTTTCTTGCAAGTCTGTTTAAAGGCAGTCCCTATGCAGACAAAGGACCGGAACAGGTCAGGCAAGAAGTTGTTGCGTTGGGAAATAGTATCCTGCGTGCAGGAGAGACGGGAGGAGTGGCAGCGGGTGATGGTCAGATGTTCCCCAAGGGGGTTGATCTCACTTACGCAGGCAGCAATCTGCCTTATGGTCCTCCTGACGGAGACGTAAAGGTTGATGCAGCAGGCGCACCAATGAACGCGTTCGTGCCCGACGTTTCTTCACCAGGACCAGGCAAGACAGATGGACTTGATAAGGTTCCAGGATTAAATCCGAAGTTAAAACCAGAAGAATACAAGCCGGGATACGTTGAATCTGCGAACACGAGACTTCCTGTCGAATCTAGTGCTCGTGTTTACAGCGCTAACGTTCTCGGAGACGACAATCTGTTCAATACTACTGAACCTGTGCAGATACCTGTTTAAATTAAATCTGATTGATAATTATTTCGAAAAATCGTGGGGAAAAATATGTCGAAACAACTCTACGAAGAAGCGTTGGCTGATGTTAAGAAGCTAAAGGAAGTCGCTGAGGATAATGCGAAGCGAGCCTTGGTTGAAGCAGTGACCCCGCGAATTCGTGACCTGATAGAGAGGGAACTGTTGAGGGAATACAATGAGATGGACGGAGATGCAGTGGGTGCGCCCGGCTCCGTTCCTCCTCACGGTGACCTAATGACAGATGACTATGAATCACTTTCCGGACCGGAAGAGGGTGGCAAAGTTACCCTTGACCTTGACGATCTGATGGCCGACACAGGTGGTTCTCCTGTCGGCCCACCGATGTTTGGCGGAGATTACGCCATGGACGACATGGTCTATGGGCTCGACACTGAATCGGTGAAGATGTTGCTGCCTGTCATAAATTCAGTTTCATTGAACGAGAATTTTGAGGAAAAACTGTCGCAACTGGAAGAAAGCATCAAGAATATCAAATATTCTGTGTACTTTCTAAAGGAGTCAAAGGATGGGGCTTCATCCGTACCAAAGTTGATTTCTCTGGTTGAAGATATGTATTCACACCTGCAGGAGAACCTTGCGTCTTCCGGCAAGAAGAAAAAGTATGAACTGACATTAGAAAGTTACTATCAACAACTCAACAAGCTCCAGGAGCAAAATATGCGCAGAAATAGATCTAGAAGGTTATTTGAGGATGACAGCGAAGGCGGAGGAAAGAAGGAACTTTCCTTCCTTGTCAAGTTTGGGGATCAGTTCCCTGAAGAGGCCTTGGACGATGTTGAAATTGAAGTTACACCCGGTGGAGACATGGGTGGAGATGACTTCGGCGACGACGAAGACATGGGCGACGAAGACATGGGCGACGAAGAGATGGGCGATGATGAGGACATGGGCGACATGGGTGACGACGAAGACATGGGCGACATGGGAGATGAAGACATGGGTGACGAAGGTGGCGATGAAGAAGAGCCACAAGAGGAAGGTCAATACATGGAATCCCGAGTTCTCAGGAACAATCTTGTCGTTGAGATCGATGAGGGAATGCTTCGTCGTGAGATCGGTCGCATGAAGACTCTTCGCGAGGCTCGTGCACGTCATCAGCGCAGACTCAATGAAGCCCGTAGGCTCAGGTCGCAGCGCAGAAATCTGCGTGAATCTGCACCGGTTCCTTCCACGAAGGGACACGGCCCCGGAAAGACAGTCAACAGCTTTGGCGGCGCTAAGTCCAAGGGAGACCCCTGGCTTGATCAGGAACTCACCCTTGAGATCGACGAGATGGAACTCGAAAATGACGAGATGGAGACCACTCAGTCGCAGCAAATGGAATCATATCGCAGAAATTCGAGATTGGCTTCTCGCAATGGTGCACGTCACAGTGACGCACCCAGCAGGCACGCGGTTCAGGCCGAATCAGTACTCCGCGCAAAGTTGGCAGAATCGAATCTGTTCAACGCAAAGTTGATTTACGCGAACAAGCTGCTCCAGAATGAGTCGCTTTCGAGGAGGCAGAAGGCACAGGTCATCGAGCGCCTTGATGAAGCTTCAAACCTGCGTGAAGTCAAGCTTGTCTATGAGAGCCTGACCAAGGCGTTGGCAGGAACCTCACGCCCATTGTCGGAGTCGGCTGATCGCAAGGTCATCGGATCTTCGTCCATGGCAACCCGTCCGGCGGCAACGAACCTCAATGAAGGATTTGAGACCGATCGTTGGGCACGTCTGGCCGGTATCAACAAGTGATGCATTGAACAGTCGATTATAATAACCAACAAACAAACACACGGAGTTTTTAAGATGAAGCACTTTACACTAGATCAGTTAACCCAGGGTATTCGCGAGAAGCACATCGGTGCTGAGCGTGCCCGCCTCGTGGAGAAGTGGAGCCGCACAGGCCTCCTCCGCGGCCTCGACGGCGTTCGCCGTGAGACAATGTCGCAACTCCTGGAGAATCAGGCAGCTCAGGTCCTCAAGGAGTCCAACTCACTCTCGACCGGTGGCGGTAACGTCGCCTCGTCAGGTCAGATCCAGGGCTTCAGCAATATCGCGTTCCCGATCGTTCGTCGTGTGTTCGGTGGCCTCGTCGCCAACGAGCTCGTCTCGATCCAGCCGATGTCGCTCCCCTCGGGCCTCATTTTCTACCTAGATTACACCTACGGCTCGAACGTCGGTGGTGACGCCGGTGTGGGTCTCTCGAATTCAGCAACGTTCGAGACGTACCAGCGTGGTCAGTCCATCTACAACAACCCGACCGGTAAGGGCATCCGCTCAGGATCGCTCGCCACGGGTGGTATGTACGACCTCGTCAACACGGGCTACACCAAGGTCCACTCGGGTTCGCTGGCACTTGCCACTGCATCGATCGGTGCATGGACGGCAAATGGAGACGTCTGGTCTGTCCATGGAATCGTCAAGTCGGTAACCGATCTTTCGGGCACAAACATTCGCCAGCTCCAGTTTGACCCACAGGTCGAAAACGATGTCTCTGACAACGCCCTTGACGTCTCCTTCGTTGTGGTTTCAACCTCTGACCTGCAGGCAGTCCTGCCCAAGGTTGACCTCCTCGCGGTCGATCAGATTGCCCTCTTTGGTCTCGGCACCAACGGCGGCGCGACAGCATGGGGTGAGACATATCAGTCAGGTAAGGGTGTGCTCAACCTGCGTCGTTTGAACCGCCGTGGTAACTGGACGGGTTCAGTGTTCACACCTGATCCGCTCAATGGAAACCACGTTCTGTTCGTTGTCAAGCTTACAAACACCGGGGCCACCCCCACGGTGCAGGTCGCAGATCGAAACACCCTCAAGGTCTCGGCCGCATTGACAGACGCCCTCGAGATCGACTCGACGTCAGGTGCAGCGCTGACGGTTCCCTCGTTCGAGTCTGACTTCGGCTCGTCGCCCACTGCGGCGATCCCCGAGATCGACATCAAGATCGAGTCGATCGCCATCACGGCCACGACCCGTAAGTTGCGCGCTCGCTGGTCGCCGGAACTCGCACAGGACCTCAACGCCTATCACTCGATGGACGCCGAGGTTGAGCTCACGTCGATCCTCTCAGAGCAGATCGCCCTCGAGATCGACCGCGAGATCCTGAGCGACCTCGTGACGACAGCCAACGGTGCCAACTACTACTGGTCACGCAGCCCAGGCCGCTTCCTCAACAAGGTGACGGGAGTTCGTCAGAACCTCGCCGACTCGTTGCAGATCGGACCGCAGTTCACCGGTACGGTTCGTGAGTGGTACGAGACCCTCGTTGAGACGGTCATCGACGTTGCCAACACAATCCACCGTAAGACACTTCGCGGCTCGGCCAACTTCCTCGTCACGTCGCCCGACGTCTGCACCATCCTCGAGTCATCGGTCCTCTACAAGCCGAAGTTCTCGATCGACGGTGAGGGTCAGGTCGGTTCGCCGTTCACAATCGGCGCAGAGGCAATCGGCACAGTCTCGAACCGCTTCACGGTCTATAAGGACCCCTACTTCCCACGTAACAAGATCCTCATCGGTTACAAGGGCGGCAGCTACCTCGAGACCGGCTATGTGTATGCTCCTTACGTTCCGCTCATCGTGACACCCACGATCTTCGCTCCTGAGGACTTCACACCGCGTAAGGGCGTCATGACAAGGTACGGCAAGAAGGTCATCCGTAGCGACTTTTACGGGACAGTGACTGTTCTCGACATGAACGTGATATGATATGAATGTTATCTAATACGATAACATAATCAAGGGCCACTTTTTAGTGGCCCTTTTTTAGTTTACATTTAATAGTTGCTGTTTATTATATAGTTATATGTTAACTATGCTAGACAATAAATGTAAAATATGCGAAAAAGAATTTGGCTCCCTAGAGTCAGTCTTCAGGCACATCAAGGTCCACGAAATAAAAGCTAAAGAGTACGTCCTAAAGTGGAAGCACAATGGTATTGCACCGCTATGTTCTTGCGGATGTGGGGGAGAAACTAATTGGAATATAGCTTTAAAGGATTTTGCAAAGTTTATTCAAGGACATCATGCACACGGAAGAGCTAAGTCTGATGACGAAAAGAGAAGAATCGGAGAAAAAAATAGGGCCAATATGAAGGCGTGGATGGCAAGACATCCAGATGTAGCAAAGAAAAGAGCCGAAAGCATGGCAAGCATTAGAACTCCTGATTTTGAAGAACGTCGCATTAATTCAACACGCAAAGCCTACGAGTCAATGACCGCAGAAGACAAGCAAAAGTTCTCTGATCATTTTAAAAGACTTTGGGAGGATGGGACACTAACAGAAGCCCATGTTAAATCTAGCGAAACGTTCAAGCGTCGTTTTGCAAATGGAGAATATGATTTTGCTGAGCGAAATGAGAAGATCTCCGCTATCATAACCCAGTTATATCTTGATGGCGGATTCGAGTGGTCTACAGGCCAATACATTTCTGTGAAATCTGGAAAGACATTCAACTACAGGTCTTCATGGGAGCTTGAATTAATGAGGCAGTTGGATGAAGACGCAGTCGTTGAGCTTTGGAATTATGAGCCCTTTTCGATACCTTACCTCTTCGAGGGCAAGGTTCGTAGATATGTCCCAGACTTTCATATTGTAACTGACGATGGGCAAGACGTGCTTGTAGAAGTTAAGCCTGCTAGCCTTAGTGGCACAGAGAAAAACTCTTGTAAACGGTTAGCCGCTGTGGAATTTTGTCAAAAAAATGGGTGGAGATATCTTGAGTGGAAGCCCGGCGATAAAATACCGTGATTAGCTTTTGCCTAGCTTGAGGCTACCGAAAGGCAGCTTTTTTTTTATTTGGAGTGTATTATTTGTTTTTTCTAATTAGTTATTTACGAATGTCACGCGTGACGGGAGAAGCACACATGAGAATGAGTTCTTTGCAGCTAAAGAGATTGATAGAGTCTGAGGTAAAGGGTGCCATGGAGTCGAAGAGACGGACAAAGAGACGCCCAATGAGAGAGGCTTCGTTCAGGCCTAGCTTGGTCTCGCTAATTTTTGAAGAGTTAAGCGACGCAGAGACTGAAAATTTGATTAGTAAAAATATCACACAGCCCTTGTCATCGACAGCAGACAAGACGACAGTAGAAAAGATAGTTCAGTTTTTAAACTCAAGTGAGGGTCAAGACCAAAAAGTAAGAGATAAGCTGGCGTCTGGTGCAAATGACGGTAACCCATCTGACGAAGTTATGGAAGTTGGGGTAGAGACATTGCCTGTCTTGAAACTCAAACCCTCTCAGTCACAAATTGGTTTGCCTAATTCAATCGGGTTTGCGTTTACTTCAAAGGGGAAAAAAGTGGGGGCCTTGGAGGCCGCGTTGAAGGGAAATGTGAACTCAACGGAAATTGTCGCGTGTGGCGACGGCATTGATAATAACTTTATCATCGATGGTCACCACAGGTGGTCGTCGGCAATCGCCGTAAATCCAGCTGCAAATATCACCGTCTCTTTCATTAAAGGAGACGATGCATTCAAAGTGCTGTCAATATGCCAGCTTGCCATTGCTACTTACAAGCCAGGTAAACTACCATCTAACACTTCTGAACCTGACACAAACTTACTTACCATGAGCGCCGACGCAATCGCACAGTACGCAAAAGACAACGTCGGAAAAGTCGTTGATGAAAAGGCAGGCTCCCCGCTTTTGACTGACGATATCTTAGACTTCCTTGCCGGGCAAGGCTATGGAGGCGCATCAGCGACAGATGACAGAGACACGAAGCTGGATAAGATCTGCACCAAGATCGGAGAGAACTGCAAAAAAGTGCCAACACCTGGTGACGCGCCTGACAGAGTTCATATGCCGCAGTTTGATCCAAAATCGGGCGGTCCGACGCTTGATCAAGTTAAAGATAAATTTACGGGCGGGCAATTAAACTTTAAAGATCCTGTTGGTTCATCAGGCGGAGGAAAGCAGCAGGTCACTGCGGAATCTTGGGATCGCCAAGGTGCAGTCGTCGTAGAGCGCTGGCAGCGGCTTGCTGGATTGATCAAGTAAGATTGGAGAAAATACATGAGATACAACAACAACAGAAATAGTGAGCTTTTTAGATTGCGTCAGACGATCAGGAGAATCATCAAGGAAGAGGCGGAGAACGTAATCCCTGGAGATGCGTCGCCTGATAAGCAGGTTCACGTGTTTGACTTCGATGACACTCTCGGTGAGACGTCGAACGCCAACGGGATCATGTTGCATCAGGACGGGAAACCCGTTCACAAGTCAGAAGGAGAGGCTCGTGATTGGGCAAAGTCTATGGGGCTGACAAACTCTGACTTCCTTCCGCCTGAAGTTGCACAGATCTCCAACAGAGACGGTGGCTATGCGATCTACGTGACGTCAAAAGCGCTAGCTAAAGTGCAGAACCTCTTTAAACCCTCGAAGACAAAGCAGGCGATCACGGGTGTGAGCGAGCCTCCAGCAAAGGGTCCATCTATCTTAATTGACTTTACACCGTCGGCAGACGTAAGTATAGAAACGACTAAACCAATCGACTCGACTATCGACAGGTTGAAGGACGCAAATTCGAAGGGATCAAAGACCATCGTCATCACTGCGAGGCAGGCCGACGGCGAAGGCACAAACTTTAAAGGCGAAAAAGTCGGAGCGACAAATGCCAAAGACATGAATGCATTTCTATCGAAGCAGGGTGCCAAGCCGACTGACGGCGTATTGGGAGTCGTGGGTCAAAACAAGGGAGATGCTATCATCGACAAGTACCTGAAGTCAGGGGAGCCTCCCGAAGAGATACACTTCTACGACGACTTGGAGAAAAACACGAGTGAGGTCGAGGCAGCCGTAGGAAAACAAGTACCATCAGAGCTTTTTGTCTACGGCCCAGGAGAATTTGCCCACGGTCAGGCAAGCGCGGATAGTCCTCGGGCGAAATTTCCCAAGGACGAAGCTTCAGAAGAAGACTGGAAGAAGCGTGACACAGATCGTCGTGCAGCAAACAAGGCAGCTCGTGCAGCTGCAGATGCAGCCGCAGCTGCACAAGCTCAAAACTCGAGCCGCTTCAGGGACGGTGCGGTCATGGTGGAACGCTGGCAGCGCCTCGCAGGTTTAATCAAGGATTGATATATATATAAGCAGATGTCAGCAGGAGAAAACACATGAGAATCAGCCCACAGACGTTGAATAGAATCATCACATCAGAGATCAGGTCACTAATGGAGTCAAAGAAAAGAGTGACCAGAGGTAAAGGAAGACCCAGTCTATATTCTGCTTTATTTGAAGATGCAGACCCAGGTAAGATCGATCCGAATAGATTCCCACTAGAGTTGGGATCTGTGAATATAGATTCAGCAAAAAAATTCGTGTCAGGTGGTCTCAACGATGGCGATAAAAAAGATGATGTGATCAGCGCAAAAGTAAACGCAAGTTTGGGCACTGTCAAAGACTTAAAACCGTCTCAGACTTCTATGAACCTAGGCAAAGCTTGGTCATTTGCTCTTAGCATGATTAACGGCACAATGCCTGGTTCTGATGGCCCTGGAGGGAACCTTGATGCCTTTGTTTCTAGCGATAACTACATTATGGATGGACACCATAGGTGGATCGCAAGCTGGATGGTCGATCCTGTTGCTGAGATGAAAGGCCATAAAGTGAATATGCCTGGCGAAAAGCTTGTCGCAGTTTTAAACGCAGTCACAAAGGGTCTACATGGTATTGAAAAAGGAAATCCATCAACAGGCGGTTTTGACCAGTTTAAAGACAAGCAAAAGATGACAGATGCCTGTAAGGCTGGGATTGAAGCAGGCCCGATTAATGGTAATGTTGAAGATTTGAAAAAGAAATTAAAAGATTGGACGGGCACGCAAGACGATGCCGGGCTCGTTGACGCGACTGTTGAAAAAGTCATGGACAACTTGTCGTCGTTACCAAGCGATATCATGCCAAATGCTCCATCAAGAGAGAATATGCCGGTGATTGATGACAAGAAGACATCCGGCGCTACGAAAAAAACTCTCATGGCCCTAGCTGGTGGCCAAATTGACGTCAATCCTCCATACGCTTCTGAAGAAGGAGAAGAAGGCGATAAGCCAAAGACTGCGCAGAACTCAGGCCGCCTGAGGGGCGGTGAGGTCATGGTGGAACGGTGGCAGCGTCTCGCGGGTCTCGTACGCTGAGGGGCCACCATACAGGGGGTCCTGTGAACCGCCACCGTGCGAACCTCACTTTGTCCCCCACGTAGTAAGATCGATAAGATTCCACAGGTGTCTCCCTGTGATATTGGGGATCCTTGATGGCCACCACAAACGGCGTCAGGGGTCCCTCAGTCACTTCAGGAGGCACGTTTTCTTTGCACCATTGGATTACCTCCTCTGATTTGTGTACCTTCCCGTAGCGCCTCGTGTACTCACGGCACAGGGCCAACCCGTGCTCCGCTAGCCAACCATAGTTGGCTGTCGTCGTGCGAGCCCACACCGTGCATGGGTGGTTGTAGTGAGTTCGCTTCCACGGCGCTCCACCGACCGGATGAGCGGCGCACAGCATCTGGCCGCTCTCGATGATCATCTTGACGACGTGCTTGTCGCACTGCATCTGCGCCGCCTCCACTGGATCCTCGGATAGGACGAATATGTTCATGTGGGCATCATATATCGATACGTGCACATGTTTCGTGCGGGAGACGTGATATATACTGTATGTATGAAGATAACACGAGAACATCATGAAGTCAGGTTGTTGCGGATGTTGGTGCGCGAGGCGGTGCGTAACCTGATCAAAGAGGAATCGACGAAACCCACGGACTCTACGACTCCGACAGATAAGAATACGGCCAAACCCGGTGAAGAGAAGAAGGGAGCTTTACGTAAGCAAGCCTTAAACAAGGCAAAAAACAACCTATCTGCGGCCGGAGAACAGGCCGTAGACATGGCGGCGAAAGGACCGGGATCAGACGCAGACAAGATTGTCGATGCAGCATCTGCGTTTTCCCAGAAGATGGCCGAGAAATTATTCTCCCTAAAGCCAGACAAGATCAAGGACATGAACGGCTCTCAGATAAAACAAAAGATGTACGCATTGGGAGACAGCCTGGACAAAAGTGTCAGCGACATGCAAAAATCGCAGGTTGAACTTGATAAAATGTTGTCCAAAAATGCGACATAAAAATCTTGATTTGACTTGTCCAATCCTGAACGATGGATTATGATATCTTCACGGACTTTACAAAACCGTGGAGATAATATGTCGCGTAAGATTTCAAACTTTGATAGCATTCAGGATAACACCACTACTCGAGTCAAGAATCGCAACTCCAATATTCGTGTGTCTGAAGACAACAATGGAGAACTTCGTACCGAAACTCGCAATAGAGACGAAGGATCTGCGTGTTTTGCCATCACTACCAACGCAGGATCTAAGGCAAGCTCACTTTACATTGATCTTCCCAACACTTCTGTCAGGCTTTCAGGTTCTGAGGCACGTACCCTTTATAGGCTTTTAAATAAGCATTATACCTTTACAGGTAAGTCTGTATAAGTTATTATTGTGATAACGGCGCTTGTCTGATTTGGAGGTTTTATGTTTTTAAATAGGTCTGATGCCCTTCTTTTACACAAGGTTCTATTTCACTACGAAAAGATGATGAATTGTGATCAATCTTTCGGTGATGTTCTGGATGAACTTTCAGCCTTGAACGAAAAGATAGAGGAATATCTTGTGTCTGATTCAAGTCAGACAGCGTCCGTGTTTACACAAGACAAGTCAGGTGTCCAAGTTTCAAGTGATCATGATGATGATGATGATTTAGATGAAGATGAGACGGACGATGCCGAAGATGGCAAGTCTCAGGAAAAAATGCCTGAGGCGTCTCATACATTGAGTTGTTCTACTTTACATGATTTACCTCCATTGGAGACAGATCATGGTCTTTTAGAGTTTGAGAATGAAGATGATGAAGTAAACCTCCTTATTGATGGTGATTTTTATGATGATCTCGCTGTTTCTCTCGTAAAAAGAGTTGGTAAATCTATTGATATTTGGGTTGCATCAAATGAAAAGTATGTTTTTGAACTTAGAAAGTTGAATAAGGAGTGGAAGAAAGTGCTTGTTGACGGTCTTGTGTATAAAGTGATTGATGATTAAGATAGATTTACATCCCGATGAATTTGTGACGTTATACGATCTTTTATCATTGCAACAACTCCAATCCGGAGAACAGATACTTCAATCCCTAAGGAGCAAAATGAAGGAGACACTTCTTCAAGCTTTAAAGGAAAAAGATGATGTTCAGTTTGAAAGGTGGGAAAGAGAGCAAAAAGAAAAGATGGCAAAGTTAAAGTAATGTTTGGTAAAACAAAACCCGGGTTTTAAAACCCGGGTTTTGTTCATTTAAACTGTGGTATTTTTTCTGAAAAGCCGACTAGATAATTTA
>Ga0315909_10003962_pt1 | contig 17723 bp, 16 predicted proteins | sample LakEriMetagenome_11_FD_203527 | JGI IMG/M metagenome (GOLD analysis project Ga0315909, IMG submission 203527) | Freshwater fungal communities from buoy surface, Lake Erie, Ohio, United States - Buoy 2 MA125 | ecosystem: Environmental > Aquatic > Freshwater > Lake | place: USA: Lake Erie, Ohio...
GATCGTGACCGAATGGAAGGAGTTCCGCAGCCCCGACTTCGATGCGATCCGCAACGCGCTCAAGCAGCCGCTGGTGATCGACGGACGCAACATGTATCCGCCGGCGCTGCCTCGCGCGGCCGGTCTGGACTACATCTCGATCGGCCGGCTGTAAGCGTGGCGCTGCGCGTACCGACAAGGCGCCCATCATGAAGCTGCTGGTCACCGGCGCAGCCGGCTTCATCGGCATGCATGTCGCACAGCGACTGCTGGATGCGGGTCACGAGGTCGTGGGCATCGACGACCTGAACGCCTATTACGACCCGGCGCTCAAGGAAGCGCGTCTGGCGCAATTGCAGGCGCATCCGGCGTTCAGCTTTCAGCGCATGGACATCGCGGACATGGCAGCGATGCAACGCTGCTTCGAGTCGCATCGCTTCGAGCGTGTCGTGCACCTGGCGGCCCAGGCCGGCGTGCGCTACTCGATCACGCATCCGCATGCCTATGCCAGCGCCAATCTGGTCGGGTTTACCAACATGCTGGAGGCCTGTCGGCACGGGGGCGTGAAGCACCTGGTGTATGCCTCGTCCTCCAGCGTATACGGCGGCAACACCAAGATGCCGTTCTCCGAGCATGATGCGGTGGACCATCCGGTGAGCCTGTATGCGGCCACCAAGAAGGCTAACGAACTGATGGCGCACACCTACAGCCATTTGTTCCAGCTGCCCACCACGGGGCTGCGCTTTTTTACGGTCTATGGTCCGTGGGGCCGGCCTGACATGGCACCGTTCCTGTTCGCCGACGCCATCCTGGCGGGCCGCCCGATCAATGTGTTCAACCATGGCGATATGAAGCGCGACTTCACCTACATCGACGATATTGTCGAAGGGGTAGTGCGCCTGCTGGATCATCCGCCGCAGGGCAATCCGGCCTTCGATCCCCAGCGCCCCGATCCGGCCACCAGCCGCGCGCCGTATCGCGTGTTCAACATTGGCAATGCCGATCCGGTGCCGCTCATGTCATTCATTGGCGCCATGGAATCGGCCATTGGCCGCGAGGCGACCAAGCACTTCCTGCCCATGCAGGATGGCGACGTGCCGGCGACGTTTGCCGATACGTCCGAGTTGGCCGCGTTGGTGGGGTTTGCACCGCGCACGCCGCTCACCGAGGGCGTGCAGCGCTTTGTGAGCTGGTATCGGACGTTTTACGGTCGCTGAACCAAAACACGCAATTTCATCGCACTACGAATCAAGCAGGCCCGGCTCCCTGAGGAACCAGGCCTGCTTGGGGGTCAGGCGTAAGCCGCCAGCGCGCCTCGCATCGTTTTCAGTGCCTTGGCTTCGATCTGGCGGATCCGCTCAGCAGACACGCCATATTCATCAGCCAGGTCCTGCAGTGTGCGTGCACCGCCTTCGTCGTCATCGCGCAGCCAACGCGATTCGATGATCCGGCGGCTGCGCTCATCCAAGGAGGCGAGCGCTTCACGGATGCCCTCGCCCTGCAGATGATCGAACTCACGCGATTCGAGCACCTGTAGCGGCTCGCTGTGCGGCGCTTTCAGATAGGCGATCGGGGCGTAGTTGTCTTCGCCGTCGTCGCTCATCGGGTCGAGCGCCACGTCACCCCCGCCCATGCGGGTTTCCATTTCGACCACGTCCTGCGGCCGCACGCTGAGTTCGCTCGCGATGGCCGCCACCGCGTCGGGGCCAAGCGTGTGCGCATCGCGCTTGAGCGAGCGCAGGTTGAAGAACAGCTTGCGCTGCGCCTTGGTAGTCGCCACTTTCACCAGACGCCAGTTTTTCAGGATGTACTCGTGAATCTCGGCCTTGATCCAGTGCATGGCGAACGACACCAGGCGCACGCCGCGCTCCGGATCGAAGCGTTTGACCGCCTTCATCAGACCCACATTGCCTTCCTGGATCAGGTCGGCATGGGGCAGCCCATAGCCCAGATACTGGCGCGCGATGGACACCACCAGCCGCAGGTGGGACATCACCAGTTCACGCGCGGCAGCCAGATCGGACTGTTCGCGAAAGCGCCGGCCCAATGACACTTCATCGTCGGCAGACAGCATGGGCAGTCGGTTGACCGCCGAGATGTACGCGTCGATGTTCCCGACCGCCGGAACCGCCAGCATCGCACCGGCGGCGCGTGAAGAGGTCACCAAAGCTGTCGAAGCAGCAGTCATTCAGTCTTCCTTTTCAAGGTTGAATCCGAGGCACAACGCCTCCGAAGAAGAATCCTAGCACTCGTCTTGGTAGAGTGCTAATAGATTTTGTCTATATAGACACAATCTGCTCAATCGCCTGAATCATCAAGCCGGTGGCGGCGGGCGGCGAGCGCGCGCCGGGGTCGGACGGCGCCCCGTCCCATGATCAGCGTATGGCTGAGCTCGGCATCAGCGCTCGGCGTCTCAGCAGGTAGGCCGCGTTCACGGGATGACGCCCTGCGGCTGCAGCATGCACCCGCAAGCGGCGCAGTGGTGCGGGATCCGGTCTGAATGGCCTGGCCGCCCGGACCGGTGATCGCCCGCCCGCAGCCATCGGAGGCCGCCCGGGCAGGCCGCCCGGTCATGCTGACACGGCGGTATTCGCACCTCAGTCCGGCTGCTACGGTGGCCTCGATCGTGGCCGCTGGCCACCTGACAGGTTGACCGCCATGACTGATGCGCCCAGGGGCCCCCTGACCGATGATGCGACCGCCCTGCTGCCTGGCCCCGCCATGCTGCGCCGCTGCGCGGTGGTGCGCGCCTGCGCGGCGACGGCCTGTCTGGCGCTGGCCGGCGGCGCGGCCAGCCAGCCCGTGGCGCTGCCCCCGGAAGTGCCCGACGTCTTCACGGTTCATGCCGCGCTGGACGTCGAGCGTCACGACAACATCTTTCGCACCGCAGGCGGGCCCTCGGACACGGTGTTGCGCGCCACGGCGGGGGTGCGCCTGGAGCGCGTCATCGGACTGCAGCGCTTGGGGCTGGAGGCCTTCGTGGTCCCGGTGCGCTACCTGGACAACGCCGACTACAGCTACCTCGGCTACGGACTGGGCGCCACCTGGAACTGGGCGGTGGGTCGCGGCTGGTTTGGTGACCTGGTGGCGCGCGTGGGCCGCGAACAGACCCCGTTCGATCTGGTGGGCGCCTATGCGAACAATCTGCAGACGCTGGTCAGTATTCGGGCCTTGGCGGGTCTGCGTCTGACCCAGGCCTGGGCGGCGATTGCGGCGTTTGACGAAACCCGCGCGACCAACTCGCTGATGAGCCAGCAGCCGGCCGACTACAGTCGCACCGGTCTGGAGGCGGGCGTGCGATACGCCCCGCAGAGTGCGCTGGAGCTTGATGCGGTCTGGCGCCATGAGTCGGCCCGCTACCCGAATAGACAGATCGTCGATGCCAATGGGGTCCCGCTGCCCGATGCGGTGGACAACGCCTATACCCAGGACACGCCGCTCGTAAGACTGGCCTATCGACCGCACGATGCCAGTCGGATCACCGGGCAGTTGGGCTACACGCAGCGCCGATACGACAACCTGTCGCAGCGCGACTTCAGTGGTGTGACGACTGGTCTGGATGCCGAGTGGCCGTTGTCGGGCGCCGTCGTGATGCGCGGCGGGCTGCTGCGCAGCATCGAGGTCGCCGAGCTGCCTTCCGCCAACTACATCGAGGTTCGCGGCGTTGCGCTGCGGCCCGCCTGGCAGATCACCGGGCGCACCCGGCTGGAGGCAACGGCGGCCTACTCCAGCCGTCGGTATCTCGGCGATCCCGGCACCGCACTCAGCGGCAGCCTCGTGCGTGAGGATCAGATCCGCCAGTACGGGCTCGAATTGCGCTACCAGATCGCGCGGCGCACCTGGCTCAGCGCCTCGGTCCGCCAACTGTCACGCGACTCCAATTACCCCGGCTATGCCTTTACCGACCGCTGGGCTGGTGTGGGTGTGTCGACCGCGTTCTGAACGCGATGGCGGTGGGCGTGACCCTTTGTCCCGACGGTTGTCGTTCGGGTCTCACTTTGCACAGGAGTACTTGCATGAAGGCATCGATTGCATCTGTCCGCCGGTTGACCCGCCGCGTGGGTGCCCGTCATCTGGCGCTGTGTCTGGGCTTCGCTGCCACCCTCTCGGGCTTGGCGCCGGGCAGCGCCGCGGCCGCACCGGACACTGCGGCATCACCGGTCATTGCCCAGACCGCACCGGTGTCGCCACCCGCTGCGTTGCCGTCCTCCTCGCTGGCGCCGTCGGCGCTGGCAGCGCCAGCGGCCGAGCGCGCCAATCAGGATGTTGCGCGCGACGACTATCGGCTGGGTGCGGGCGATGCCTTGCGTATCCAGGTTTTTCAGAGCCCTGATCTGACTGTGGAAGCCCGCATCTCGGAATCCGGGGTGCTGTCCTATCCACTGATCGGCGCGGTCCGGGTGGCCGGGTTGTCCGTGTCTGAACTGGAGCAGCATCTGGCCGAGCGGCTGCGCCAGGGACGTTTCCTGCAGAGTCCGCAGGTCACGGTCAATGTGACCGCGTTTCGCAGTCAGCAGGTCTCGGTCCTGGGCCAGGTTGCCCGCCCGGGCCGCTACCCGATTGAGACCACCGGGATGCGCCTGTCCGAGATGGTGTCGATGGCTGGCGGCGTGGGGCCCGCGGGTGCAGATGAAGTGGTGCTGGTGACACGACGCAGCGGGCAGGCTGCCCGTTTGGAGATCGATCTGGCGGCGATGTTCGCCAGCGGCGATCTGGCGCGTGACCCTGCCTTGCAGGCCGGGGATCTGATCTATGTCGGACGAGCGCCGCAGTACTACATCTATGGCCAGGTGCAGCGCCCGGGGATGTACGGTGTGGACCGCGGCCTGACGGTGGCTCAGGCGATCGCCAAAGGCGGTGGGCTGACCTTGCGTGGCACCGACCGCGGGGTGCGACTGCATCGGCGTGCGCCGGGTGGCAGTGTCCAGGTGCTGGATGTACGTCTCGACGAGCCGGTGCGCCCGGACGACCTGGTCTTCGTACGCGAGAGTGTGTTTTAGGGACGCGGCCCGCCGTCGGGCGGCGCGCAATCGGCCTCATCGATCAGACAGATCGGCACCCGCGACTCGGACTTGATACCGACTGACGGTCTTGCTTGGCCGTTGGTCCGCCATCGAGCGGGTAAGGTGCCCGGCTAGACACAGTTTGGACATAATCTTGTCCATACCGTTACGTTGATGTGGGTGTCTATGGAACCACGCACTGCCAGCCTGTTGGATCGACAGCCGATCATGGATCGCCGGGGCGAACTCGCCGGCTTTCGCCTGTCCTGGCGACGTCCGCAGGGGACCCAGCGAACGGAGCAAGCGGCCGGCGGAACCGATCTGCAGGGGCTATCCGATCTGCTGCAAGATCTGGGGCCCGACCATGTTCTGGCGGGACGGACGGGTTTTCTGGAGATCGATTCCCAGACCTTGAATGACCTGCCCGACCTGCGCCGACTCGACCCCGCGCGTACGGTGGTCAGCCTGAACCGGTTGCACGCTGTCGCACCGCACATGCTCTCCCGGCTCAGCGCGTTGCGGACTCAGGGCTTTGGCGTGGCGGTGCCTGCGCCGCGCCATGGCGAGGATCCGGCTCCCTGGATGCCCTGGGCGACGCATCTTCGGGTCGACATGAAACATGTGGCCCCGGGATCTGAGCCCGCCCTGGCGGCATGCCTTGCGCGCGGCGGCCTGACTCTGATTGCCGAGTCGGTTGACTCCCCTGAGCTGGCGAGTCGCAGTCATGCACTGGGATGCCATGCCTTTCAGGGCGCGCATTTCGGTGCGGTCGAGTCGATGGGCCAGATTCGCCTGGGCGTGTGTCACGACACCGTGCGCAGGGCGCTGGTGCAGGCCACGACTGGCGCCCCGCTGTCCGCGATTGAACACACCTTTCGCACCGATATCGGGCTGTGCTGGCGCTTGTTGCGGTTCATCGCTTCGGCCAATTTTGGACGGCTCATGCCGCTGGACTCGCTGCGCCATGCGCTGATGCTCGTGGGCATGCGCAGGCTCACCCGCTGGCTGCGACTCCTGCTCAACTGTGTGGACGATGTCTCGCCGGCCGCCCGAAGGCTCGGGCAGAGCGCCGCGTTGCGCGGGCAGCTGCTCGAATTGCTGGGGGCGGAGTATTTCGCCGGGCCTGATCGGGACAACCTCTTTCTGGTCGGCGGGCTGTCGATGCTCCCTGCGCTGCTCATGCAACCCATGTCAGAGGCGGTCAGCACCCTGGCCTTGCCTGACGGCGTGGCTGATGCACTGGTCGCACGTCAGGGTCGCTTCGGCGCCTTGCTCAACCTGGCCGATGCACTGGAGGCCGGGCAGGACGAGCGGGTGGAGGCACTGTGCAGCGAGCTGTCGCTGTCGGTCGGTGCGCTGGCACGCGCCAGACGCCACACCGGTGAGCCTGTCGAAGCGCACCGCGCCTGGGAGCGCACGCAGGGAGTATCCGCATGACGCACGCCGTGACGACCGAAGGGCCCACCACGCAGCAGCGTGACCAGGCACTGAGCGCGGCTATCGAGCCCGCATTTGACGATACGCGCCAGATGGCGTTCCTGGGCCGCCAGCCGATCCTGGACCGTCATCAGCAGTTGATCGGCTACGAGCTGCTGTACCGCGCCGATGGCACGGCCACCGGGGCGGCGTTCGAAGACGCCGTGCATGCCAGCCTGGTGGTCATTGCCTCGCTGCTGAACGAGATCGGGACCGAGCAGGTCCTGGGCGGCAAGGTGGGATTTGTCAACGTGGCCGCGCGCTCGGTCACCGAACACTCACCGTTGTCGCTGCTGGATGCGCGCCATACCGTGCTCGAATTTGGTGGCGACGTGCAGCTCGACGAGGCGGCGCTGCAGCGCCTGGCGCAGCTGCGCAAGGATGGCTTCGGGGTGGCGGTCACGGTCGATTCGCCGGCCGCCTTGCGTACGCCGATCTTTGCACTGGCGAGCCACGCGAAAGTTGATCTGCAGCGCATCGCACCGGCCCAGTTGCCGCTGGTGGCCAAGCTGCTGACAGCGATGGGCGGGCGGCGCGTGCTGGTGGCCGAAAAGGTGGAGAGCCGCGAGCAGGCGCAGCATTGCCTTGAGTTGGGCTTTGATTGTCTGCAGGGCTATTACTTTGCACGGCCTGAGACCCTGTCGGCGCGCCGCCTGGAGCCTGGCAAGGCAGCAGTCCTGCAGGCGATCCGCCTGTTGCTGCGCAATGCCGATGTGGTGGATGTCGACAATGCTCTGAAGCGCGATGTCGCACTCTCCGTGAAGCTGCTGCGTTACATGAATTCCGCCGGCATGGGACTGTCTGCCCGCATTGATTCGCTCAAGCAGGCGATCTCGATGCTCGGCTACAACAAGCTGGCGCGCTGGCTCACCCTGCTGCTGGCCACCGCCGACAGCCGGGACCCGACTGCGCAGGTGCTGGCCCGCACGGCCATCACTCGAGGCCGTCTGATCGAGCTGCTGGGCGAGGGACGCTTTGATGTGGCGCAGCGCGACAATCTGTTCATCGCCGGGACATTTTCGCTGCTGCCGGCCATGCTGATGGTGCCGATGGCTCAGGCGATCAGCGACCTGGACCTGCCTCCGATGGTGGCCGAGGCGCTCCTCGAACGCACTGGTGCGCTGGCCCCCTATCTCGAGCTTGCCGAGGCCTGCGAAAACCCCACGCTGAGTGGCGTCGCTGCCTTGTGCAAGGCGCTTGATCTCACGCCCAAATCCCTGAATCTGGCACAGATGCAGGCGATTGACTGGGTGCAGCAGTTGGGCATCTGAGGCGCGCCGCCCGGGCTTAGCCCCCGGTGGCACGACGCAGCGACTGGCGCAGCGGGCGCAACCGGCAGTCCAGCGGATCGACGCCGAAAATCGGCGCAAGTACAGCCACCAAAGCGCCGCGGGCTGCGGAACGCAACAGGCTCGACGGTGCACTGCCCCAGCGCAGGACTGCCTCGAAGGCGGCCTCATGCGGGTCGCTGCCGATTTGCGCCCGGCGCAGCGCCAACCGGTCGGTGCGCACCGACACCGATCCCGGCAGGGTGGAACAGGCGCTGCGATAGTTGGCTTCCTGCACCGCACGCTGGACCGTGCGATCGAACAAACCACGCGGATAGGCGAAGCTGTCCACGGGCGCACCGATCAGATCCTCCAGGTCATGCCGCGAGCGTTCGAGTTCATTGCGTAAAGCCGATGCCGAGAGCGTGCGCAGATCCACATGGTTGACCGTGTGTGCACCAATCTCGATGCCGGCCGCATGCAGTGCCTGGACCTGGCTGCGGGCCAGCATCGGGCGCGCGGGAATGCCCAGGTCCAGATCGAATCGCGCCATACGGTCCAGATAGCCGCTGATCACATACACCGTGGCGCCGTGTCCGTAGGTTTGCAGTATGGGTAGAGCGGCATCGTGGACACACGCAAAGCCGTCGTCCACGCTGAGTGCAAGGGTGCGATCAGGCAGAGCTTCATTGCGATCGAGGCGACGCATCAGTTCACCCACCGACAGCACCAGATAGCCGTGCCGATGCAGATACTGCATTTGCCGTGCGAAGACGTCAGGCGGAGTGGTATAGGCCGCTTCGCGCGCGCAGGCGACCGGCGCAATCGCGTGGTACATCAGGATCGGAACACTTCGAGGCATGGGCACACCAGCGCTTGGAGGGTGTCGATGCCGCATCGTCTGCCCGGTCACCGGGCGCCTCACTGCGCAGGCTCAGTGGGTCTGCGCCTGCTGCACGGTGCGGCTGCGCCTCCTACATCCATGCAGGCCGATTCCCGGCAGTGCCCGCACGCCTGCGCGGGCAGCATGGCGGTCATGAAAGTCCATCTGCTGCCTCCGGGCGAACTCGATCCGACCCTGATCGCACGCTGGCGTGCGCTGCGCGATGCACCTGATGGGGCGTCTGCCTTGCGTAGTCCTTTTTTTGCGCCTGAATTTGCGCAGCTGGTCGGTGAGGTGCGACCCCGCTCACGCATTGCAGTGATCGAATGCGAAGGAGCCGTAGCGGGCTTTCACGCGTTCGAGCCCGGTGCCCTGGGCATGGCCGTGCCGCTGTGTGCGCATATGTCGGATGCTCATGCGCCCCTGATCGACCCGCGCATCAGCCTCGATCCCAGTGTCTGGCTGAAGGCCTGCGGCATCCGGTCCTGGCGATTCGATCATCTGCCCGCCGGAATGCCCGGATTCGAAGCCTATGAGACCGATCAGGTCAGTGCGTGGCTGCTGCGTCTGGACAAGGGCTTTGCGGCATACCGCACGGCGATCGAGGCCCGCAGCACATGGATTCGACGCACGGCGGCCAAGCTGCGCCGCCTTGAGCGACAGTTCGGGCCGCTGCGCTTTGAGCCACATACGCAGGATCCGCGTGCCTGGGATCAGTTGGTGGCCTGGAAGTCTGCGCAGTACCGACGCTCCGGATTAGTCGACAACTTCAGCATTGCCTGGGTGCGGGCGTATCTCGAGCGCCTGCGTGAAGCCGCCTCGCCGGGGCTGAGCGCCATGATGTCGGCGCTCTATGCCGGCGACAAGTTGGCGGCAGTCCATCTGGGCATGCGCTCCGAGCGCGTCTGGCATCACTATCTGCCGACGTATGACCGTGAGCTCGCCTCCCTGTCTCCGGGCTTGGGTTTGTTGTTACGCATGGCCGAACATGCGCCGTCGATCGGGATCGACACCATCGATTTCAGTAGCGGCGACATGGAGTACAAGCGCTCGGCCAGCACCGATTGCATTCCCCTCATGCAGGGTGCTGTCGAGTCCGGTTGGTTGCGTGCTTCCCGCTTTCAGGCCCGGCGCACCGTCACCCGGCTGCGTGCCTCGCCGCCGATCCTGAATACAGCGCGACGCGCACGCCGGGCCGGGGTGGCGCTGCTCAATGCGGCCCGCTCCGGGGCAAGTGCGCTGCGTCCCTGACACCTTCTGGCGCACGCATGCGGGTGGCATGCCTACAATGAGGCATGCTCGACGCCTCTGCCCCGATCGCCTCGTTTGGCGCCCATGTGCCGCTGGTTGTTTCACAGCGCGGCCACACCACTGAAAACGTCCACTACGGCTCGATTGCCGTGGTCGATGCACAGGGGACCCTGCTGCACTGTGCGGGCGATCCGTCGTTCGTCACCTTCACCCGCTCGGCGCTCAAAGCCTTCCAGGCCTTGCCCTTTTTACTGGACGATGGTCCGCGCCATTTCGGTCTGACGACACAGGAAACCGCACTGCTCACCGCCAGCCACTCTGGTGAAGCCGCGCATGTGGAGGTGGTCGACGGGCTGCTCAGCAAGGCCGGCCAGACCGTGGCCCGACTTCGCTGCGGCTGTCATGTGCCCTATGTGTATGAGGCCACCGGCCGTGCGCCGCCTGCTGACGCACGCTTCGATGCGCGTCATCACAACTGCTCGGGCAAGCACGCAGGCTTTCTTGCCTACTGCGCGCTGCATGGTTTGCCGACCGAGTCCTACCTGGATCCTGGGCATCCGCTGCAGCAACGCATCCGTCAGAAAGTGGCCGGTCTGTTGGGCTCGCAGCCCGACGCCCTGGCCACGGGCACCGATGGGTGCAGTGCGCCGAACCTCGCGCTGCCGCTCGCGCAGCTTGCGCGCCTCTGGGCCATGGTGGTGTCAGGTCATGGCGATGCGCGCACCGACGCCTGCTTCGAGCAGATGTTCAACGTCATGACTCGCCATCCCGACATGGTGTCCGGCACGGATCGTCCGGATCTGCATTTCAGCCGCGCTGGCCGGGGCGACTGGGTGGCCAAGGCCGGGGCCGATGGCGTACAGACCTTCGGCATCCGTTCGCGCGGCTTAGGGATCGCCATCAAGATCGCCGACGGTCATGCGCAGGCCCGCTACGTGGCCGCAGTCGAAGTGCTGCGCACATTGGGGCTGGCGGACCCTGATGACCCGCACCTGGCCCGCTATGCCCGCATCCCCTTGCACAACATTGCGGGCTTGCACGTGGGCGAACTGCGTCCGGTCTTTGCATTGCGCGCAGTGGCGTCGTGAGCGGTGTCCTCGTTTGAGTCCTCACATGCGTCCTCACTCGGTCGACCTCCTATGATCCAAGCGCCGTCCGCAATGCGACAAACCACCCCGCCAAGGCGTTCGCGCTGGTGGTGGGGGCTCTCGTGGGCCGTGCTCCTGGGCAGTGGCATGCCGGTCGTTTTTGCCGAGTCGCCCGCGCGCGCATCGGCGGCCGCTGCCGTGCCCATTGCAGGGTTTCGGATCGACCGCACCGAAGTGAGTGTGGCCCGCTTCGATGCCTTCCTGCGCGCCACGGGCCGTGTCAGTGCCGCCGAGCGAGAAGGCGGGGGCTTCGAGTGGGGCGCAGGCTGGGAGCGGCGCCCAGGGTGGAGTTTTCGCGCCCCGTCTGGCGAGCCTGCACGTCCCGACGATCCTGCTGCACATGTCAGCTGGTTTGAGGCGCGCGATTTCTGCGCCTGGGCGGGCGGGCGTTTGCCTACCCGCGACGAATGGGCGCAGGCGGCGTATACCGAGTCGCGCGCCTCGCCCGTCGCCCCCTTTATCCGAGGCCGCACGTATCCCTATCCGAGCGGCGAGTCCACGGCTGGCGTCAACCTCTCAGGCGCGGCTGACGGCTACACCCGTCATGCGCCTACTGGTGTCACGCCTGCCGGCGTCAATGGATTGCATGACATGGCAGGCAACCTCTGGGAATGGCTGGCCGATGCCCGGGGGGATGAGCGGCTGACCGCTGGCGGCTCCTGGTGGTACGGGTCTGCACAGACGCAGCGCGAGGGCATGCAGTACAAGCCCGCGGCGTTCTACGCAGTCTATGTGGGCCTTCGCTGCGTCTATCCTGACCGTTGACTGGCATAACGGCCGTGTTTGCCCTGTTCGTCGTGTGCCCTTCGCTCATCGCGAGCACCTTGAACGAACCGCAGGCCTGACTGTCCTGCTCAGTCCACGAGTGCTGCGGCAAACTCCTCGGCCGAGAACGCCTGCAGATCGTCAATGCCTTCACCCACGCCGATGAAGTAGACCGGGATCGGGTGTTCACGTCGTGTGTGCGCCAGCGCCGCGAGCGCGCCACCCTTGGCCGTGCCGTCCAGTTTGGTCACGATCAGCCCGGTCAGTTGGACCGCATCGTCAAACGCCTTCACCTGGGCCAGCATGTTCTGACCGGTATTGCCATCCAGCACGAGCAGCACCTCATGGGGCGCACCGCTCATGGCTTTGCCAATCACGCGACGCACTTTTTTCAGCTCATCCATCAGGTGATTTTGCGTCGGCAGACGCCCCGCGGTATCGACGATCACGACGCCAGTGGACCGCGCGCGACCCGCAGCCACGGCATCAAAGGCCACGGCGGCCGGGTCGCCGCCCTCCTGGGCGATCACGTCGACTTCGTTGCGTTGCCCCCATTGCGCCAGTTGCTCACGGGCCGCTGCGCGGAAGGTATCGCCTGCAGCCAGCAGCACGGCCTTGTTTTCACGGTGCAGATGCCGGGCCAGCTTACCAATGGACGTGGTCTTGCCGGCTCCGTTCACCCCCGTGATCATCATCACCACCGGCAGGGCGCGGTCGATGTCCATGGGCTGCTCGAGCGGCGTCAGCATCTCGACCAGCAGGCTGCGCAGGGCCGCCTTCACCTGCTGAGCGTCCGTGAGTTTGTCGCGCCTGACCCGCTCTCGCAGGGCTGCGATCAGCCACTGCGTGGTCTGGACGCCGGCATCACTCATCAGCAGCGCCGATTCCAGGTCTTCAAAGAGCGCCTCGTCGACCCGCACCCCGGTAAACAGCCCGGAGAGATTGCCGCGGGTGCGCGACAGTCCCTGGCGCAGCCGGTTCATCCATCCGCCGCGCGCCGGATCAGGTGGTGCAAGGCTTGCGGCTGTTTCGGGTGCGAGCTGAGCGGTGGACTGCGCCGGGGAAGGCGGCACAGCAACGGGCCCGGTCGTGACCACTGGCGCGTCGGCCACCGTCGCATCGGCCACAGGCAGATCGGTCTGGGCGGTGCCCTGGGGTGTGGCCTCGGCAGCAGCGGGCTTTTTCCGGCGAAGGAATCCGAACATCGGCAGGGGCAACGCCGGGGCTGATCGGCGCCTCAAGTACACTGGACAGCCTTCGATTCTACGCTGGCCGGCAAGGCGCACCCGCTGCATCGGGCCGCGCGGCCTCGGCCCCGCGTCCTCCATTCAAACCGACACCGATGCGTGCCTTCGACCACCTGACGGCCTCCTGTTTTCGATCCTCTGCGCGCTCATGCGCCGGCGTTCTTGCGACCGCACTGCTGCTTGGCGCCTGCGCCATGCCCGGGGCAGGCACACCTGGAGCGGGGCGTGCGCAAGGCACGGTTGCTGCCACCACGCCCACTACCGCGGCCGGGTCTGCCGATCCGGCGCCTGAGCGTGCCGCAGTCGAGCACCAGCTGGCCAACGGCATGAAGGTGCTGGTCAAGCCCGATCGGCGTGCGCCCACTGTTGCGCATATGGTCTGGTACCGCGCGGGTTCCATGGATGAAGTCAACGGTCGCACCGGTGTGGCACATGTGCTGGAGCACATGATGTTCAAGGGCACCGCCACCATCGCACCCGGCGAGTTCTCCAAGCGTGTGGCGGCTATGGGTGGGCGCGAAAATGCCTTCACCTCGCGCGACTACACCGGCTATTTCCAGCAGATTCACAAATCCAGGCTGGCCGAGGTCATGGCCCTGGAGTCCGACCGCATGGCCAATCTGCGCCTGTCGAAAGAAGAGTTCGACAAGGAAATCAAGGTCGTCATGGAAGAACGCAGGCTGCGCACCGAAGACCGCGCCTCGGGCGTGCTCTACGAGCAGCTGATGGCGACCGCCTTCACGGCCCACCCGTACCGTGCCCCCATCGTGGGCTGGATGTCCGATCTGCAGGCCATGACGGTCGAAGATGCGCAGGCCTGGTACGACGCCTGGTATTCGCCTGCCAATGCGGTGCTGGTGGTCGCGGGCGACGTGGAGCCTGCAGCGGTCATCGCGCTGGCCGAGACCACCTACGGCAAGGTGGCCACCCGACCGGTACCGGCACGCAAGCCGCAAGATGAACCGCCTCAGCGCGGCATGCGCCGCATCCAGGTCAAGGCGCCCGCAGAAAATCCCTATGTGGCTATGGTTTTCAGGGTCCCAGGATTGCGCACCATGGACGGCGATCGCGAACCCTATGCACTCGAGCTGCTCTCCACGGTGCTGGACGGCGGCGACAGTACCCGCTTCACACGCAACGTGGTGCGCGGCTCGCGGGTGGCCAACCAGGCTGGCGCCGGCTACAGCCTGACGCAACGCGGCCCGGCCCAGTTCACCCTTGACGGCACGCCCGCCGATGGTCGCACCACGGCCGAGCTGGAGCAGGCGCTGCGCGCCGAAATTGCCCGCATTGCCGCCGAGGGGGTGCCCGACGCCGAGCTTGCCCGCGCCAAGGTTCAGTACGTGTCCTCGCGCGTGTACAAGCGCGATTCGATCTTTGCGCAGGCCATGGAACTGGCCGGACTCGAGATGGTCGGCCTGTCCTATCGCGACGCCGATCGCATCCTTGAGCAGGTGCGTTCGGTCACCGCAGACGAAGTGAAAGCCGTGGCCGCCAAGTATTTCGGTGATGACGCGCTGACGGTCGCCACCCTGCTGCCCCAACCGATCGGCGCCCCGCGTGCCACACCGGCCCCGACCGGTGCGCGGCACTGATCGCGTGGTGTCCCCGATGGAGTCCGCCGTGCCCACCCTGTTTCAACGTGTTGTCCACAGCATCAGTCCGAGGGGCGTGATGCGCCTGCCAACGTCTGCGCGCAGCCTGCGAGCCCGCCCTGGCGCGTCATGCGCGCCTCTGTCCGCGCCTCTGTCCGCGCGTCTGTCCGCGCGTCTGTCCGTCTGGATGCTCCTGTGCGTCAGTTCGCTCGCATCGGCGGCCTTGCCCATCGAGCACTGGACCACATCGCGTGGCGCGCGGGTGTACTTCGTGCGTGCGCCGTCCATCCCGATGCTCGATGTCAACATCGACTTCGATGCCGGAGCGCGCCATGACCCGCCCGGCAAGGATGGTCTGGCCTCCATGACCGGTGCGATGCTGGCACGCGGCTCCGAGGGTCGCGATGAGGCGCAGATCGCCGAGCGTCTGGCCGACCTGGGTGCCATTCGAGGCGGCGGTACAGACGATGATCGTCTGGGCATTTCGCTGCGCACGCTGTCCAGTGCCGATGAACGCAAGGCCGCCATCGAGCTGCTGGCCGAACTCGTGTCGCGCCCCACGTTTCCGCAGGCGTTACTGACCCGCGAAAAAGACCGCAGCCTGCAATCGCTGCGTGAGTCCCTGACGCAACCGGCCAGCATTGCACAGCGCGCGTTCTACCCGCTCGTATATCCCAATCATCCCTACGGCACGCTCTCCGACGCCAGCACCATCGCAGCGATCACCCGCGATGATCTGGTGGCTTATCACCGCGCGCGCTTCGGTGCCTCGGGTGCAGTGATCTCGATGGTCGGTGACATCACCCGCAGCGAGGCGCAGGCCATCGCCGAGCGCCTCACGCGCGACCTGCCCCAGGGTTCGCCGGCGCTCTCCATGCCTGCGGTCAGTCCACCGGTCGCAGCGGAACGGCGCATTGCGCATCCGGCGAGCCAGAGTCATATCCTGATCGGCACACCGCTCATCTCGCGCGGCGACCCCGACTTTTTCCCGCTCTTTGTGGGCAATTACGTGTTGGGCGGTGGGGGTTTCGTGTCGCGGCTGACCACTGAGGTCCGTGAAAAGCGCGGCCTGTCCTACAGCGTTGGTTCAGGCTTCACCCCGCTGATGCAGCCCGGGCCGTTCGTGGTGTCGCTGCAGACGCAAAAAGCGCAGACGGATCAGGCGCTGGCGGTGGTGCGCGACACCCTGGCCGGGTTTGTGGCCGATGGCCCCACCGAGGCTGAACTCACTGCTGCCAAACAGAATCTGGTTGGCGGGTTTGCATTGCGCATCGATTCCAACGGCAAGATTCTGGGTAACCTTGCCCTGATCGGCTGGTACGGGTTGCCGCTCGATTACCTTGACCGCTGGACCGAGCAGGTCGAACGGGTCACCTCAGCACAGGTGCGCGAAGCTTTCTCCCGGCGTATCAACCCGAAGCAACTGGTCACGGTGATCGTGGGAGCCGGTGAAGCCACGCCCTGAGGTGCGTACTCAGTTGCGTACTCAGATGCGTACTGAGCCGCGCAGTACCGACCCGCGCACTCAGTCGTCGCGCCCCGCGCCGCCCGCACGCCTGCGGATCATCGGCGGTACCTGGAAGCGCACGCCCATCCCGGTCCCCGAGGTCCCGGGGCTGCGACCCACGCCTGACCGCGTGCGGGAGACCCTTTTCAACTGGCTGGGCCAGGACCTCACCGGCTGGCAGTGCCTCGACCTCTTCGCGGGGACGGGTGCGCTGGGACTGGAGGCTGCCTCGCGTGGCGCCGCGCGCGTCGTGCTGGTCGAGCGCGAGGCGCGGGCGGTCAGCGCATTGCACCGGTTGCGCGAGCGGCTGCACGCCGACATGATCGACATCGTGCAGGCCGAGTCCTCGGGTTGGTTGGCCCGCTGCACGCAACGCTTTGACCTGGTCCTGCTCGATCCGCCTTTTCAGTCGGATGCATTGAACCGTGTGCTTCCGGAGGTGGCGCGTGTGCTGGCGCCTGGTGGCAGGGTCTATGTGGAAACTGCGCAGCCGCTTGCGCCCGATGCACCACCGCTTGCCCATTACCCGAATCTGATCCTGCATCGCGCCGGCAAGGCTGGACAGGTCCATTATCATCTGCTGCTTGATACCCGCACCGCCGTGCCTGTGCCCGGTGCGGCGCCCGCCTCGCCCCCTCCAGGAGCCTGACTGATGGCCATTGCCGTGTACCCCGGAACCTTCGACCCATTGACGGCAGGTCATGAGGACATCATGCGGCGGGCCTCGCGCATCTTCGATCAGGCCATCCTCGGCATTTCGGAGAGCAAATCGAAAAACCCGATCTTCTCCCACGAAGAGCGGCTGGAGATTGCACGTGAGGCGCTGGCGCCTTATCCGAATGTGAAGGTGGTCGGATTCAACGGCCTGCTGCGTGATTTCGTGCGCAATCAAGGCGCCACGGTGATCGTGCGCGGTGTGCGCACACTGGCCGACTTCGAGTACGAGTTCCAGATGTCCGGCCTGAACAAGCACCTTATGCCCGAGGCCGAAACCATCTTCATGACGCCCACCGAAGATCACATCTTCATCTCGGGGACCCTGGTGCGCGAGATCGCCATGTTCGGTGGCGACATCAGTCGATTCGTGCCGCCCACGGTCGTGCCTCACCTGCTGCGCAAGGTGGCCCAGCGCAAAGCGGCGGCCGGCAGCTGATACCAGGGCGTCTCACGCGCGCAGACTTGCCATGGCCCTGATGATCACCGACGCATGCATCAATTGCGATGTGTGCGAGCCCGAATGCCCGAACGATGCCATCTCGATGGGGCCGGAGATTTACGTCATCGATCCTGAGCGCTGCACCGAATGCGTGGGCCACTTCAGCGAGCCGCAATGCCGCCAGGTGTGTCCGGTCGAGTGCATTCCGAATGATCCGCGGCGCGTTGAAACCCAAGAACAGCTGCTTGCCCGCTACGAACGGATCGTGAGCGCTGGCTGATAGTGCAGCGGCCAGGGGCCGGCACGCGACCATTCCGCAGATTCCTGTTCCAGAGACTGGTGTGTCAGCGGATGCGTGTCGATCCATTCACGCGGCAGTTCGACCCGCGCGCCCGAGCTCTTGAGCTTCAGGCGCATCTGCGGTGGACGCTGACCATCGCGCCGG
>Ga0315909_10003963_pt1 | contig 17713 bp, 23 predicted proteins | sample LakEriMetagenome_11_FD_203527 | JGI IMG/M metagenome (GOLD analysis project Ga0315909, IMG submission 203527) | Freshwater fungal communities from buoy surface, Lake Erie, Ohio, United States - Buoy 2 MA125 | ecosystem: Environmental > Aquatic > Freshwater > Lake | place: USA: Lake Erie, Ohio...
GAGAATCACGCTGGCAAGATTGCCAAGGGCTGAAAGACTGCGAAGCTAGGTTGAGAGCGGTTGTGCGAGCAAATCCATTGCAAGCACGGGGACGATATTCGCACAGGTGTTTTCCAATGTCAATACCCTTTTCTTATCTTTTTTTCAGTCCCTCCCTAGTGTCACAAGCAAGAATCATGCCAATATGTCAAACCTTTTTTGTTAGCACATCCCGTGCCAATGTTACTGAGCAACCTGAGCAACCCTGCAAAGCAACCCCTGAAACATTGGCAAGCAACCCCGGCAACATTGGTCGGCAACATTACCAGCAACCCTGCTATTGCGACAGCATCCCCCGCCATTATCGACGCTGTGTGTTTATCGGAACTTATTATTCTCAGCAACTCGGCCCCGAATCACAACGAACCCAGTCCCGCTTTCCACCCGATCCGATCACCCCATTATCTAATCCAACGCCGATCCGATCCGATCACACTATATACAACGCCACACGCTCGCCGGGATGGGTGACGCTATATATACCAGCGTCACGGCACGGCACACGGCATGAGCATGGGCAGGGACAAGGAATCTCTTATCTTATAGGAGGGCGACGGCGGTAGCACCCTCCCCCACACAGCCGAGATTGCAGGCAAAATCCATAAGCGTAGCACTCCCAACAGCGACACAGAACCCTAAACCCATGTTTCTGGTGCTGCCTAGTCTTTCGTCCTACACACCGACACAAACTCGTTTTCCCCTGTTTCCTTTCTGCGCCTCTGCGCCCCTCTGTAGCTACCGCTACTCGTATTGGACTAGTTCTATGCCTAGTTTCTTTGCTGTGAGGAGGGATGAGGAATCATGAAGGTAGATGTCTTTGTAGAGGACTCTCTTTATTTGGTAGGCGGCTATGGTTTTTAGGCAGTCATTGCATGGGAGGAGGGTGGAGTAGAGTGTCTTTCCTTCTCCGGGTTTAAGGTATCTGAGGGCGTTTTGTTCTGCGTGGACTACAAGTAATCTTCTTTCGTCTCTGTTTTCCCAGTCTTCTTTTACACCTTGGGGGAAGCCGTTGTATCCTATACCTCCTATTGTGTTATCCTCTCTTAGGATGGCCGCGCCGACTTTTTGCCAAGGGTCTTTGCTTTTGAGGGCGGCGACTTGGGCTATCTGTATTCCGTATTCGTCCCAGTTCATGTTATCGTTAACGATAATTACTGGTTCGGGCCGTAGTGGTATACGATTATGGTGATTGCGTAGAAGATTATCGCCATGATTAGTAGGTCAAAAAATATATCTCTCATTCTTCGGAATTTGTTGGCCACATGATGGGCAAGTTGTAGAGCTTGTATGGTTTTTTTGAATGTATATGTTGTATAATATCCCAATGATCGTCATCGAGATTAGCATGAACATGACTGGTAATTCCGTCTGCGGGAAGAATTCCTTTAACCTTTCCGATAATATTTGAAGCTGTTTTTTCAAGGGTTCTGAGTGTTTCTAGTAGTTTGGACTTATTTGTCAATTCATCATAGCTATCTTGGCTTATCTCTACTGTTGACCAGTTATGGAAGCACTTTAAGCAATGCCTGCGTCTCCATACTGACCCGCCATGTTTTCCGTTCTTTCTTGAATTGTAGACTCCTGTTTTTGTTGAGTTGCATTTTGGACACATTATTTAGATTTAAACCAGTTAGGGAAATGCCCGAAGTCTCTTACTTCTGTGACACTTTTATTTGATTGGCAGACATCACACTTTCCGTAATGCCAGCATGATACTTCTTTTTGTTTCTTTCCGTGCTTCTTACCACATTCTTGGCAAGACCACTTTGGGTATTCTACATTTGGCTTCTTAACCATGCGTTCCTTTGTTTGGCTTGGAGCATTAGGTTCTCATGGATCAATTGATCTAATGTCATCTCCCTTTCTGGCTCGTAGCTGGCTTGGAAGTTGTTGACCTCTGGGACTGGCGCGATGAGGTCTACATCGTTGATATAGGGTTCTGGCTGGTGGACTGGTTGAACTACTGGTTGGTGGACTGGCTGGGGATCATTTGTCCCGATGTAGGTATTCTGCTCCTGATGCTTGTTATCCTTTAGATACATCTCCTTGAGGTGCGGCTCGCCACCTTTTGGGTAGGTCAGAGTTCTTGTCTCTGTATAGGTTTCCTTGCTTATTGTGGAGCAGGCTTGGAGTCCCGCAATTAGTAATAGTAGTATTAGTTTTTTCATGGGTTGTTTCACCTATTGCTATAGGTTCCATCAACACTACTACATCTTGTCATGGTGTCAAGAGAATATTATGGATAATATTTTTCTAGTGCGTATAGACCATTCCCTTCGGCATACCAGCCCTTACCAGTATAAATATCTAGGACATCCTCGAAATATTTCTCATACATCAAGGCTACTTTCTCTAGGCTGAAGTTCTCTCCAAACATCCTGCAATCGTATGGTTTGATTTGGTCGATGTTATTGATGGCATCTACGAAGTCTCCCATAGTCCGGCATCTATAACCTGTCTTTCCGTGGATATTATTCTCCGCAAAGCTACCCCAGTCTGTGGTTATCGTAGGAGTCCCAGACAGAAGATTCTCCACTTGGACTCCACCGAATGGTTCTACATACATAGAAGCGAGGAAACTAGCTTTAGCTTTAGACATGAGCTTCTTTCTCGTATGAACATCGGCGTATCCGACATACTCAACATGGTCTGGTAGCTTGTAACCATCCTCTTTTTGGCCTGCGATGACTAGCTTTTTGCCTGCTGCTTGGGTGGCTTGGATAGCAACATCTACACCTTTTCCGCTGTATACACGGCCCAAATATAGGAAGTAATCTTCTTTCTGGTCGCAGTAGTCAAAGTCTTCCACATCGAAGTAGTTTGGGATTACTACCTCATACCAATCTTGATTGCAGTTCCCTACATTCTTTAGTCCGCAGTAGGCGTGGTAGATTGCGTAGGATTCAAAGATTTTCCACCTAGCCCAATGCCCACCAGCATACCCAATCCCCGGCTCAACACAGATTAGATCGGGATGCGCGTCACAGACTGGTCTGACTCCGCTACCCCAGAATGGTAGAATGAAATCATTCTTGAGCTTCCTCTTCCCTACTTCCTCGATGGCATTCTTGAAGAAGGTTTGGTAGGCATGGTCGCCAGTATTGAACTTGAAGAATTTACTTCTCCAGTCATGCGTTCCGTAGCTCTTTTCAAAGTCTTCGTTGGTTAGGACTGAGATATGTTCTGTGCATTGCAGATCGGAGTCTTCGTGTCCGTAGTGCAAGACCTCATGGCCTCGTTCGGTCATCATCTTTCCGAATTTGACTACCTTCTGAGTATAGGCGCAGGCGTTATATGTTTTGCTTGAAACTGTGTGCGGCAAGCCAAGTATGTGGAATCTCATTCGCAGGAATATATGGTGTCGCTTAGTTTAAGTTCTGGGAGATTATCGTTAACGATAAAACTGGCATCTATGAATGTGATTCTATTCGTTGGTTGGATGGTTAGCCTGCCGTTGTCTAGCTTGATAAAGTAAAACTCCTTATCTTGGTCTGGGGAGTCTGACCACCCGTCATCGACATGGGTGACATGGAATAGGTATTCTCCTGTGTGGTATTCGTTCCTTACTTTAGCTTGCATCCGCAGACCTCGCAGGATGGGGCTTTGGACGATTGTGAAGTGGTAGGAGTAGCAGTCCCAAAGTTGAGCTTGCTGAATAGTCCACCCAAAGTTCTCAGTATTAAATCTGATACTATGAGGAGGGAGATTACGATATAAAGCACCACCATCCCTAAGAATGACATTAATCCCCCATGCTCTGCCGGGGATGCTGGTGACTCCGACCCACATTCCTTCAACAAGTCCACGCGGAGTTTTGTGTGTGAAGTTGGAATCCACCAAGACATATCTATGCGTAGGTAAAGGCGCGATCTTGGAGAAGATCATTTCATCGACTTACTTCCTTTGCAACGCCATTTGCGGCGTGAAAGGTTGTTTGGAGAATTGGGATCAGATTTCCAATCTCCTTTGATCTTTGCTGACCTAGCACAATAGGCGTCACCCTTGGCTGTGCCGGGGCGGATGCGATCTCCTCCGTCTTTAGCTTTACCAGCCTGCCCATACTTGACTGTCTTAGTCCTACCAGTCTTTGGGTTCTTGACTACCTTTGCGAATCGCTTTTCCATTACTTTTTCTTAGACATTCCTGCCTGTGAAAGTGCAATAGCTACAGCTTGCTTGCGGCTCTTAGCCATAGGAGCCTTCTTCGGGCCTTTAGGGTTGATGCCAGCTTTGAGTTTGCCAGCTTTGTATTCGCGCATGACCTTTGCCACCTTCATGGCTTTTCCTGCTTTAGTGGTGGGTTTTTTCATTTCTTTTTATTTCTATCTCTTGAGGCATATGCCTGCATTATTCTACATTTTTTACAACCCCTACCATTTGTAATTGGGTTGATATATAAATTCTCTCCGTGATATGGATGGCCTTTAGGGCAATGAGTTTTTTTGGATTGAGCATTTATGCTTCTTTTTTTTCTTGCTTTATCTGCGTTATTTTCTGCTTGAGTTCCAATAAATAAATGATCTGGATTTACGCAAGACGGATTATCGCATTTATGAAGAATGCACATATTATTTGGTATTTGCCCACAAGAAAAAATATAGGAAACCCTATGTGCTTTTTCAGTTTTGCTGTTGAATTTAAAATTACCATATCCTCTTGTATTTTTAGCACCAATCCAATTCCAGCATTGGTCAAGGTTATCTACATGAGTTGGAACAGTCCCATTTTTGTCTACTTTCGATAAGAATCTATTAAATGTTTTGTTAATCATTTTGAATTAAAACCATCAATTCCTTCGCGTAACAATTTAAAAAATGTTTCTGATGACATTGTAACTTTCCACGGTTTATTATTTTTTCTTGAAGCGACTATCCATGGTTTACCGCGAGAGTCTCTTTCTGCTTGTTCGCAGGCTTTGTCAAGATTGAGGTTCTGCACTCGCTTTACCTCCATGTGGAGTCCAGACAATTCCTCGCAAATAACATCTGGGGAATCTGGGCCTCCTGCAAATTGCTGACCTCGACGGGCGGTGAATCCTTCATTGCGAAGTTGGTCACGCCATTCTCTTTCGCCGACTGCTCCTTTAGCTCTGGAGTTCATTCGCTTGATTCAACCATAGAAGAATCTTCTGTCAATACTTTTTTGTCAGGGAAGTATTCGTCTCTGATTCTTACAGCTTCTTGGTATGCTATCTCCGCTTCAGAATACTTTGTAATATCTGATGTTATCCAGATACGACTTGCCTTATCCAAAAGCCTAGATGCTCTAGTAAATGCTTGGTCAGTTGTCACCAGACTTCCTCCAGTTTAGATAGTTCTCCGTTCATTTTTATGTCGATTAGGTAGTTTCTTGGGCCTCGGCGGTTCTTTTTCACTACTATTCTGCTCTTTTCCTTGAGGTGTTCGATATGCACAACTTGGTCAGAATGCATACCAATTGCCCTAGATTCGCGCAATTTTCCCTCATCATTGAGTTGTGAAGCAGTCAAAATAACTGATCTGTTCTTTCCTGCTGCGTTCTTCAGCCTTCTAGCTGCCTCGGAAATTGCGTTCTCTCTGTTATCGTTGTTTGGCATATTGATGATTTGAAGGTAATCAACAATAATCACATCGGCCTCCTTGCTTGATACTGCTCTAGATATTTCAGATTCGATTTCATCAATGTCATACAAACAATCAACTACAGAAATCTTCATCTTGAGAAGTTCTCCGATGGCATTGGAAACCTTGGGGAGTTCTCTTCCATATTCTGACTTGTAGTCTTCCATCTCTCGGATTGGAACCCCAGCCATGTTTGCTGCCATACGCCTAAACACATCTTCACCAGACATCTCTAGCGAGAAAAAGAGAACTGATTTTCCATCCAGTAGATTTGCTACAGCGGATTGAACTAGGAGGATAGATTTTCCTCCACCAGTCTCAGCGGCAACTGTCATCAACTCTCCTCGGTGCATTCCACCTTTCAGAGTTCGATCCAGTTTCATCAATCCAGTTCCGAAACATTCCTGCTTACTCTTACCTTCCATCTCATCAATGATCTGGTTGAGCATATCCTTCTTGGTTCTTTTCGGAGCAGACCCATCATGTGAAATAGATTCTATCGTTACCGATAAATCGTTCACATCTGCGTTTCCTCGGCGGATGTCCATCTCCATCGCTTCCCATTTCTGAATCAGATCGCGGTAGATTTTAGCCTCACGCAATTCTTTCCTGTAGTCATTGGCTATGTCTTGGCAGACCTTACCAGATGGGATATTCATACATTTAAGGATGTCATGGATTACATGATCTCCTCCGATGTGAGAAAGTGTTCCTCTGTTCTCAAGCTCTGAAATGAGCGTAAATTCGTCGCAGATACCATTTCGGCTATGGAACCCTTGGAGTGCTTCAAAAATCAATCTATGGTTCTCTATGGCGAAATACGAGGCTTCCCACTTCTGGGTCGAAAGTATTTCGTTGTCTTGAATCATCAGAGACAAGGCGGCTTGTTCGGTATTGCTACGGATTGGGACTGATTTCTCAGGAGGGAGTTCTTCCCATTTTTGGACTAGCTTTGGTTTCATATTGTCCTTTCCAAGAAAACTGGAGTCTGCTCACCGACCCAAGCTCCCTGCACATTGAAGCAGAAATACTCTTCAGCCTCTTCGTTACTCATATCTTTCATTAGGATTTCTATGCACTTTTCTCTGTCGTATATTGCAAATGCAGTATTGAATTGCCGACCTATTCCAAGGAAGGCGTCTTCAAATCCATCGGCAAGGAGGATGCTTTCATCATCTCCAATCATTTCTTCTATTTTTTGTTTTAGTGTATTCATGTGTGTTTATATGGTTGTTGGTTTCCAGCTTCCTTCGGGATCAATCGTGGGTTTAGTTCGGTTGATCCATGAAGAAAAGAATGGTTTGGTGAACTGGCGTGGTGGATGAGCGAGCAGCCAGTTCTTCGCGGCGATGACTTCGGCATCGACATCTTTCGTGGGGTTGAGTTTCTTGAGTTCAGCGATGAAGGAATCATCGACGAGTTTGGCTCGTTTAGGTTTTTTGAGTATTGGAGCCGAAGGCGACTCAGCTACTTTCATTGTGAATAACTCTTCGTTTTCAATACTGCTGTTCGATGGAGCGATAGCGGAATCGGATGACGGTTCTTTCTTTGGTTCTTTCTGATGGTTCATTATAGCCCTAGTAACTCCACTTACCCCCTCCTCCCGGTAAATAGATTTACTCCCTCCCCCGGTAAGTCCATTTACCCCCTCCAACCCACTAACGCGCCTTACCCCCTCCCAATCTTGACGCTGGCTGTCATAGGTAACCGAGTCAAGAATCTCCTTGGTCACTTCATCTGCTCCGATCATTTCAACATTCAAATAATATCTATTCGATGTCTGCCTTCCGCTTTTGTCTTCGCGGGCCTCTTTAGTTATCAAACCCATTTTCATAAAAGCGCGCATGTATCGCTTTGCTGTGGGTTCTGAAACTCTAGCCTTTTCAGCTATTCTTTTAATTGAAGGAAAGCATGAGAAGTCTTGATCGCACCAATCCGCAAGAGAAAGCAAAATCAGCAAAGCATTGCCATCGGTTTTGCTATTCTTAAACACTTTTGTAATGGCTTCCATGCTCATTTCGACCCTTCCAACCACGGCCCACTTTCATTCAAAACCCAGCCCGTAGTGTCAGAGTCTTTAGTGATGTAATTCAATGCCCTTAATTTCTCAAAGGAATTGCTAGCTTGCGATTCGCTGCACCGCAATATCGCGGCTGCTTCATGCATGTTTTCGTCAAATCCGTTCTCATAGTTGTCGATTGCAGCAAGAAGCATCTTATCTCGGTCGTTCAAAACTATGAGTCCGATAATTTCATTCCGAACGAAGATTCCTCCGTTGGCTTTTAATGGATTCATTTTAAAAAAGGCGACCCCTTGTAGAGTCAAAAGAAAGCGGCAACTGACGCAGTAGGAATAATCCTCTACAAGGGATCATATATTTGTTTGTTAATTTAATTTCTTTTATCACTCGGTTCCTACGCCGAGGTCTGATCTCTCAGACGCGCTAACCCTATCACTACTGATTGTGACAGGTCAAGAATTATTTTTTATCGTTAACGATAATCGAGGTCAATCTCCTCGCGCTCGCAGCGTGTCCATTCCTCTAACTGCTCCACCAAATCAGTCCAAGCAATATCGGAAGCATCGAAATCCGAGCAATCAACGGCATGAAGTTTGTGATGGAGTTCTAGGTCTTCGTCTTTGATTAGGGCGAGTTCTGACCAAAGGATTCTTTTGCCAGAGTAGGTCGCGGCCCTCGCGGTAGAGTTGGGGCGCACTCCGAGAACTAGGTATCCTCCATGCCCACTAAAGGTCTCTAGGGTAGAAAAGATACCTTCGCCCATAGCTTCGGCAAGAGACATATTTGTTATCAGAACAGACTTGCGAGCGAAGTCCATGAACTGAAATGCCGTCATGTCCAAGTCGATGTTGTTCTTGTGATTGTCCATTTTTTGGGATGGTATGAAAAAAAGATTGACCTGTCAATAAGATTGTTTAGACTTACTAGAAATGCACCCATTAGAAGCAGCCTACAATAGCTACCTATCAGCTATACAGCATAGCAGAAGCATCAAGCATAATGCACGGAAAATGTTTGGTTCGTATCTGCGCGATTGCCGTAATGGGCTTGGGTTGTCTGTCCGTGATTTGGGAGACAAGATCGGAGTGACTGGTAGCTTGATAAACCAGATCGAGACATCCTCGAAATCAATACTGAAGAAACAACACATCGAGAAAATAGTAGCTCTATGCTCAGACGCAAAACTCCACTCAAAGCTAAAAGCGGATTCAAGAAAAGAGGAGGGAAACTCAATCCCGTTTCAGCCAGACTCAAAAAGCGAAGCATTGAATACAGTAGGGTAAGGAGAGAGTATCTTGAAGAAAAAAACGGCAGATGTGAAGTATGTGATAGGGAAGCAACGGACATTCACCATAAAAGCGGCAGAGGCCGTAACACCTGCGAGAAGCGCACTTTCTTGGCTGTATGCCGCCCCTGTCACCAAAGAATCCACGACAACCCAGCGTGGGCGAAAGAGCAAGGCTACCTAGTTTACCAATTCAAATAATATGTTCAAATCACTTATCGTGTGCGAAGGCACATTCATTGACGAAAACCAATACAAGATTCGCTTCCGCCAAGACTATGTGGACTGCTGGATCAAGAAAACCGACCTAGAGAAACTTGAAATGTTGGGAATTACTTTCGAGGGAGACAAGGCTTGCAGAATTACAGTCAGCGAAGACCTAGCGAACTTGATGGAATTGCAAGGTGTGCTAGAGTAAACTTTTCATAGTGGGAGGCTGCAACCTCCTCTTTCTAAACTAACCGAATCATCGTCTCACAATATGCGTTTGGGCATTGAAATGGCGGTGGCTAATTTTAGCAGGCAGGTGGATAACACGACCGGGAGCCTCTCAAAGAAGCATTCTACTCGGTGGGATTGGGCGGCCTTATCGGCCCTAGACTCCCGAAAGCCCACATCTGAAAAGAGGATGCATACTCGTTCCTGCTAATCCTCCCCATCATCGTCCGACATATAATATTCGTCATCGGACATTTCTTCGACTTTAGTTTCTTTCCTAGCCCAGAAGCGATCAGTCGGGACAGGTTTATCGTTACCGATAAAAGTTAGTCCATTACGGCGGGACATCTCTAGTGCGTAGAGAAACGAGTCAGCCAAGTCAGGCGAGAATCCAGTTCTGCCTTTGTAATCGTCTTTAGTCTCTACGGAAATCTTCTTGTTCTTGGTGCGATACCTACGCAGGCAAAGTTCTCGGCCTAGCTCACCAGATGCTTCAACTCCATAGATAACCCTAGCCTTAAACCCGTGGAAGCTCTGATACCAGTATTCCGATATCAAACGATCATAGACTTCGGTGCAAGGACGCTTATCGACATCGGCGGCGATACGATCAGTCGGGCGACCCATAGAAGAGATAAGAGCGATAGAGGAACCATCCTTATCATGCCGTAGCCACTCGCGCATGATAGCCTGCCCAATTCGACCACCATCACCGCTGACATCCATGCCAAACTTGCTAGGCATAACTTCATGCTTGCGGCATAGCTCAACTACCTTCGCGGCGACTTGAACATCGAACTCGGTAGCTTGACCAGCAGCGATCTGGATCACTTCTTGGTTTTCCAGATACATAACCTTCTGCGAAGTTCCACGGACATAGCCTAGCTTGCAGACTGTGAGGACGCATCTGTCACCACCAGCCGTGAAAGCAGTATCGAAGCCAGCAATCTTGATAAGGTCATTGTGATCCCAGATAGGTTCTGAGTAGGTATCGGCATTCCGAATGACATCGGCGGTTAGGATCGTTTGGGCGAAGCCAGATTTAGGCCACCATCCAATAGCATTACGCACATAGTCAACAGAGTTCTCATCTCCATAGGACATTTTAAGAATGTCAGCCTGCTTCTTGCGATCCATTAGGAACGGGAATGGAGACGGCTCATCGGAAGGAGCTTGGAAGTTTGGCGACTTCATGCCATTGTAGAACAAGCATACGCCTGTTTCGGTCTCCCACTTCTCCATATCAGCACTCACCGCATCGAAGCTAGTGTGACCTTTAGGCATAGCCCAACGGGTGTGGGGATTGTCGCCAGCGGACGGGTTTCCGATACCAATGAAAACCTTGTCATCGTTGGAAGAAAGGTTCTGCCTAATGTTAATCGCACCCATCTCCATTTCGGGTAACTCGTCCAAGGCTACGCGAATCCTATCGTTCTTACGGCCACGGGTGGTATCAATAGCCTTCTGTCCCTCGGAGCCGGGAGGGAATGCAATAGCCTTGATAGCATTGCGGTAGTCCTTCTCATCATCTCCAGACGCGCCACCCCATACAATCATGTGGCGATAGTCAACGAGGTTCCCAATCTTATTGGATGCACACTTCCAAAGTTTAGAAATAATACCCCAGATACGATCTTCCGAAGCTCCCAAGGTTGTAGTGGCTACCCAAGAGGATGTGCAATGCGGGGCAGCACACCAATCCAGATAAATCCACAGACCGACAGGAAATGATTTACCCATTGAGGCCGCGCCTGCGAGACACACATCGTCATTGTTACACAACTCCTCAAGAGTCCGAAGAAGTTGGGTATTGGTATAACCACGATTCTTGATCACAACATCAGTCGGCCACATATACTGGACAGCTATGATAAAGTGTTCAAATGGCGACAAAAGTTTGTAGTCAGAAAGCTCCATGTTCTTCTTAACTCGCATTGTCTTTCCATAATCACCACGGGTTAAAGCGTAGCAATAAAGCTCTATCTCAAGCGGGTTCATGTTTTCTGGGAAGACCATCCCATATTTCCGAATGCCATTTTGAGAAACAATTTTTCTTGACATGGGAAGGATGAAACCTCATCTTCACGCTCAAGGCAAGATGAAACTTAAAGAACCTCGACGCGCTCCTGTAGGTGGGTGGTATTACAAGTATGTAATCACTCGTAATAACCTAGATTTCCCAGCGACTGTTTACGGAGAATCATTGTCTCGCCTGATCGAGAATGTTAACAAAGACATGAGATCAAACGGAGTTACTGCGCCAGTCGATCTTGCTGATGTTATCGAAACTCAAATCTGCGAACGCCAACCAGCGGAAAGGTGTTGGATGGGAGCAGGAGATCATGTTGCACAAGCTATTCATGGAGTAGCAAGAGTAGTTGACAGGATAGCAGGAACAAGACTTGAACAAAAAGCCAAAGGATGCTCTAGTTGCAGACAACGCCGACAAGCGTTAAACAGAATGTTCAACAAATAACTCTATCGTTAACGATAACTCATTATGCCTATCTCAGTCGGATCAGACAACTTTTCACTTTTAACTCTCGGCCCAGATGGAGAAGTCCCAGATACTAGGATTTCATCATCGAACCACGCTTGGAATATCGCAAACAATCTCTCTCTGTCAAATTCTGGCCGCGAGAATAAACGCATTCGGGTATACAAAAGCTATAAGCGATTCCCGCCTACTGGCTATAGTAAGATAGCAGAGAAGAAGTTACCTTGGCAGGCCGATGTGAACTGGGGGCAGATGGAGTTCATCGTCAACAACCAGAAGTCCAGTTACTACGATGTAATTACAGAGCGTCAGGCTTGTGCATCAATCGAAACAAAATATGGCAATGAAAAAGAAAGACTCGTCCACACAGAAAACATTACGCTCGCGTTCGACAAAGCGATCCGCGAATGGCCGGGGTATCTCTACAACAAAGAACAAGAACTTGAGTCGATGCTGCTCTACGGAAAAGGCATCGGGATGTGGCACAGCCCTCTTGGCTGGATGCCAGAATACATACCGCTTTCTGACCTCTTGTTCCCTGATGACATCAAGGTTGATTTCTCGAATCTGGAAGAATTTGTGCGGCGAGTTCGACTCACCCCGTATCAACTCTACAAGATCATCGAAAACCGATCTGCCGCCGAAGACCTTGGGTGGAATGTCGATGCAGTTGTGGACGCCATTAGATTCCACAAGGCTTTTTCAGAACACAACAAAACAAGGGAAGACTTCTTCCGCACAATCTCGGAAAGCGGATTCAACTGGTCACTCTCGGTCAACCAAAAGATCGACCTCTACGAAATCTACTGGAGGGAATTCGACGGCAAAATCTCGAAAGCAGTCATCCTCCAAGACTACAACCCGATCAGCCAATACATCAACCAGTATGTCAAAGGGAGCGAAAAAGTCAGCGAAGCAATTGTCCGTGACCAACATGGTTTCCTCCAACTTAATGTCGGGCTTTTCGACAAGTGGGACGAAATCATTTATATGCTCACCGACTCGGTGGGTAGCGGATTATTCCACGACATCAAGTCCCAAGCGGAAGCGGCGTTCGTAGCCTGCCGTCAGTATGACTTCACGATGAACGGGCTTGTTGATGCCGTTCGTCTTAACTCAATGCTTCTGTTGGATGGCGGGTCGCCAGACTCAACCAAGATGCTCAAGCAGATGGAATGGTTGCCGATCAGCGTTATGCCAGATGGGGCTAAGTTCACACAGAACAGGTTCCAGATGCCAGTCGCCGAGGGAATGCAATTCATGCAGTTCTACATGGGCGATCTCTATCGAGGACTAGGCCAGTATCGCATCAATGCACCAACAGCAGGAGGAGCGCAACGCACCAAAGGCGAAGCGGAACTCGATGCGGCGGAATCGGCAAAACTTTCTGGAACTCAAATCAGGCGTTTCAATGAGTGCGAAACTCTATACTTCCGTGAGCTATATCGCCGATTTGTATCCTCAACTCGCAATGACGAGGGATACGAGTATGTCAAAAAATTCTACGAAATTCTTGAGGAACTTGGAACTCCTAAAGAAGCTGCCGCTTGGAAGAACATCACAAGCATCCGAAGCAACCTCATCAACGGAGCAGGAAGCCCTAGCTTCAAGCTCATCACAGCGGAGAAACTTGTATCGCTTACTAGCATCACTCCAGCCAACGAAGGACAAGAGAATGCCGTTAAAGACGCCATCGCAGCTTTGGCGGGGCGGGACAATGTAGCTAGGTATCGCAATATGAAGATGAGCAAGATTGATGATACTGCTCGTATCATTGGTTTCGAGAACGCAGGCATGACGGATGTATTCGTCAACCCAGCGAACTTCCCAGTCTTGCCAACCGATCCACACATCGAACACGCTCAAGGTCACTTCCAAGACCTCATGTTGCAGATTCAAACGAATATGCAGGCCATCCAAGCTGGCGCGGCAGAAATTACGGAACTCGCAAAAGCTGTTCGCTCCATCCAGTTCAAGGGTGGACACATCATGGCCCATGTGGAGTTCATCGCAAAAGACCAATCCAAACAAGACTTCCTCAAGCAATTTATGGAAGGCATGGGACAAGCTGGAAAGATGGGCGACGAGATCAACGCCGTTTACCAAGAAATGCTCCAGAGCCAACAGCAGGGTCAAGGCCAAGGAATGTCCGAAGAAGACATCAAACTCCAATACCTCGCTGCCAAGTCTGGTATCGACATCGACACCAAGCAGAAGCTCGCAGACATCTCTATCGGCAAGGCATCTGTCAGTCACGCCCAGCGCACAGAACAACGCAAACAGCAGGGTATTACTCAACTCGCGCTTCAGAAAGCCAAGGCTCGCGCCGAGATTCAAAAGACAATGGGCAAAGCCCAGCCTATGCAAGAGGCTCCCGAAGCTCCAGAGATGGAAGAAGAGGAAGAAGTCGAGGAGGTAGAAACCCCCGGCGAAGAAGTTGAGATGGAAGAAACTGAAATGGAAACTGAAGAACAGAAACCACAGACACCACCTCAACCTAAACAATGAAAACCGATAAAATCAAAAGCCTCTGTGCCAGCATAGCCAACCATGAGGATTGGGCTGCTCTACAAACCTACCTACTAATGACCGCGCAACCATCGTGCGGCATTGATACGGCAAGGGACATCTTCAACAGGATAAATACAATTGGAGAGGATACACCCACCCAATTTAAGAAAACCAAAAAACCAACCATCCATGTTGAAGAAAACGCAATATCAGACCCTGATCTACAAGACCTATGAGCGAACAAACCACAGCAGAAATCATCAAAGACCTAACAAGCAAGCCAGAGGTTCCTATCAAAGGGAACACAAAGGACTTCCTTGCCAAGTTCAGCAAGCAGCAAGCCGATGACGGCAAGCCAAGCGGAACCAATGTCGGCGACCCAATGATTGGTATGCGCCAATCTGAAGAAGAGCCAATGGAAGATGAATCTGAAGTTATCGTTAACGATAACGAGCCTAAGAAAGATTTGAACATCAAGAAAACTGGGTTTGTTCAAAAGCAGATCGAGGAGAACCGCCGACTCAAAGAAGAGTTGGAGAAGTTCAAGAAGGATGAGGTTCCTAAGTATACTCAGAAAATTGCGGAGCTTGAAGCATTGGTTCAGAACTCCTCGACCACATCAGAAGCTAACCACTACCAAGCCCAGCTTAATAAAGCGAACGAGGAAAAAGCTGAATTGGAGTCAAACTTATCAAAGGAAATCCAAGACCTTCGCGGCAAGTTGGACTTCCATGATCTGACCAGCAATCCCGATTTCCAGAAGCAATACTTTGAGCCTATCAAGCAAAGCTATAACTCGGCGCGGGATATTGTCGGAAGCGATAGCACTCTCCAATCATTGTTCCAAAGGGCGATTGCAGCAAATGCAGCAGTCTACCACCATACGAACGAAGATGACCGAGCAACCTCCCTGCGTGAGCGCGACGAGGCTTTCGAGGAAATCACGAATAGTTTGGGAACCTTCAAGCAAGTAAGGTTCGCCGATTACATCAAAGACTACCTTGATGCTACGGAACGCCATGCTGACGCGCTCATTAATTACCAGCAGACAAAGACTGAAATCCAAAACGCCGCAAAGCGTAAGGAAAGCGAAGCCCGAAATAAATTCATCAATACATGGCACGATAGCTACAAACAGCAGGCGCAGGAAGTGGAGCAAGAATCCAGCATCTCTGATGACATCGCGGCTTACATGAAAGAAAAGGGAATTAAATACGACACATCGAAGGATGATGCAATTGCACTCATTGCCACCCAGCAATCGAGCGATGAAGCGTCCGTTGATGAAATGAACCGACTCATCAATCAAGGTCGGGCCTACAAGAAACTTCACGCCCAAGTGAAAGCACTTCAAGAAATGGTGAAGGAGAAAGATGACTACATCGGAAAGCTCAAGGGAGCTTCGCGTGTAGACTCGACTCCTCGCGTTTCAGAATCTCAGCAACGGCGGATGAATGTGACTGAGGGACTGGCGGCAAAGCTGGCGAGGTTCTCGCCATCTGGCCGTAATCTTGCGAGCGCGTAGCCCTGATCCAACAAAGCTGAAAGGGGGGAGTGTTATCGATGCACTCTCCCCTTTTTATTTTTATTTAAAAAAAGATTTGAATTAAATAAGTGTGAATGTATGGATTGTTTATGGAATCCAGCAAAGTAAAAATGGGAGATACAAGAGAAGATGGAATGATATTCTGGAAGGGAAGCAGATGGCTTACTCCAGAAAAATTTACTCAATATAAGAAAAAACAAAAAGAATACGCTTTAAAATTTGAATCAAACACAAATTACAGAAAATTAAAAAGATATAAAAACAAAAAATATTACCAAGAGAATATAGAAAAAGAACGACTGAGGTCTACAGAAAAATACAATAGATTAAGTGATGAAAAAAAATCAGAAATAAAAGAAAGAAAGAAAAAGTGGCATATAGAAAATAAATCGAATATCAAGGCAAGCAAAGAAAGAAGGAGACAAAGAGAAAAATCGTTTCTTTCTGAAAAGCAATTAAAGACAATTGCTGTATTCTACACGCAATCAAAAAGACTATCTCAGATTTTCAATATTAAATTTCATGTAGACCATATTGTGCCTTTAAATAAAGGCGGAATGCATATACCATCAAATCTTCAAGTAATGCCAGCTAGGCTTAATCTACTAAAAGGGCAAAATAAAATATTCAAGTGGTAAGAAAAAAATGAAAAAAAGATTTGACACTATATTTTGATTCTGTAGTTTCCCAGAAACGGGAAAGACGAAATTATCGTTACCGATAAAATTAGTGAGTGGGCTTACCCGGCCTTGGAGTTCTAGTTCTCCAATCAAAAACTATTCCGGACTGGTCTTAAAAAGACACCGAGGGTTGAATCCGGCTCGAAAACAAAAAGCATTCGCTTTGGAATTTTCGAGTTTCTTACGGATGCTAAAACCAAACTAAACCTAAACAAATAAATCAAATGTCAGAACAACTCTACTTCAATAGTTGCGCCGAGATTGATAGCTTTTTCCGCGAAGGCCGTGAATATTTCAACGACCTTTATGTGAAGAAGCTCGTCACCAACTCGACCTACTTCACCCGTTTCGAGGAGCAAGCATGGCCCCTCAATCACACCACCGAGCAAAAAGGCTTCCGCTTTGGCCGTGGTTTCTATGATCCTTGCAGCCCGTTCCGCAAGATCGTTGACACCTACTGCAACACGGACTCCTGCGACAGCAAACCCGAAGTCATCCAACGCCCCGGCACGGAGAGCTACACTTTCGAGCTTCTCCGCAAAGAGATGACCACGGACTGGATTTGCGTTGAGAGCTTGCTCTATCGCCTCTTCCCCGCTGAAGAAATCCTTCAGTTCGAGGAGTCGAACGCTCGCATCACCAAGAATGTCCATGAGGAATTCCTCCGCGCCAACTACATCGGCGGTGCAGGCCACAAGTGGGTCGGTATCGTTAACGATGATGGTGTCTACTGCGGACTCCTCGATGACGCCGCTTGGTTCATCCCTGAGCATACGACCAACAATGAGTCTGGCTACGACCTCTGCCACATCCGTGTCAAAGTCGCCGCTGCTGATCTGAACAAGATCGCTTACCTCTCGTTGGATATGCTCGATGACGCGCTCGTCGAACTCCAAAACGAAGATGACGCCTTCCGCCTCGACCTCTCTGAGGCCGCTGGAATGCCTCTCCTCGACATCGTTATCCCTGACCCTCGCGTTGGCCGTGGACTCTACTTCCAAGCCAAGCGCAACAATGGTTACTGGGATGCTAACACCGACTTCGACAGCCGCCTTACCAGCCTCAAGCTGGGCGTGAACCGCATCATCGGCGACTACG
>Ga0315909_10003964_pt1 | contig 17709 bp, 21 predicted proteins | sample LakEriMetagenome_11_FD_203527 | JGI IMG/M metagenome (GOLD analysis project Ga0315909, IMG submission 203527) | Freshwater fungal communities from buoy surface, Lake Erie, Ohio, United States - Buoy 2 MA125 | ecosystem: Environmental > Aquatic > Freshwater > Lake | place: USA: Lake Erie, Ohio...
AGGGCGTTGCACACGTTGACCACGGCGAGTCGGCGCTCCCAGTCGGACAGCGACCCGTCCGATCCGATCCTGGCGACGTTCTCGCGGACGTCGTCGATCAGGGCGTCGATCTTGGCGACGATGGCCGCCTTCGTCCGGGGGGTGTACTCGAGGGACTCTCGGGACGCCGAGATGCTGACCTCGCCGATGTCGAACCGCAGGACGCCCCCGTAGGAGACCATGGAGTACAAGCCCCTGCTGATCAGGGCGTCCCGCACGGCCCCAAGGTCGAGGGCGTACGGGATGCACCCCATGACGGCGGTCCACACCCCGCCCCCGTGGATCCCGCCGTGCGGGGACTGTTCGCGGGCGGGAGTGACGTCCATCCTGACGTTGATGTCGGGCGGCGGCGTGAAGTGCGGGAACAGCCCTTGTGCCTCGCGGTGGAACTGGGGGCAGTCGGCGACGTCGACGGCGAGACTGATCTCGACGCCCGTGTCGGACGGGTCGCACGGCTCGCGGTGCATGAGCGACATCGTGCCGACGTTCGTCTCGTCCAGGACGGCGACGTAGACGGACTTCGACCCCCCGTGCCACGATGTCACGGTGAACGCGTCGGCGTAGGCGAACGCGGACTTCGACCCGATGCCGAGGCAGCCGACGACGTCGTCGCTGTCCCGCTTGGTCGACGACCCGTACTGGGTGTAGACCTCGAACACCTGCTGCTCGGACAGTCCGCGACCGTAGTCGCGGATGCGGAGGGTCGGCTCGAGGACCGTCGGGATGACGACCTTGATGGGTCGGTCAGGGATGCCCGCCGCGCGGTGCTCGTCCCAGGCGTTGGCCGAGTACTCGCGGAGTACGGCCAGCACCTTGTTCGAGTAGAGCGTGCTGCGGAGGATGTTGAAGATGTGGGCGGAGTTCTCCGACCGCATCCCGAAGGACGCGGCGGATGCGACTCCGCGTGCGGTGACGGTGCGGGACTCGACGGCGGGCTGCATCTCGGGCTCTCCGGTTCGTCGCGGTTACACCGTCCGATGCCGGGTCGGACCCACCACATGGGGGGTCCGACTCCCGCGTCGATCGGTGTACCCCGTGACGATCGTCCCGGTGAATCGCCGCCCCATGCGGGCAAGGGGTATGACATGGCCGATGACACCCCACAATACGTCAAATGCAACGTGAAGCTGGAATCCTTCCGGGGAGCCACGCTCCGTTCGGACCACCTCGTCCTGTACAAGGACGGATCCGTGGTTTGTCCAGCGGAGTTCGGGGGGTGGACGGGGCACCTCGTCTTCTCCGATGAGGAGAAGTGCTACTTCATGCACTACCACGGGAATGGTGCGAACATCGCGCCGAAAAAGCAGGACGTGTGGCTTGACCGAAAGCTCATCGAGGAGAGGTTCGCCGTGGCGAGCCACATCATGCGAGGGTGGGTGGAACAGCAGCGGATCTTCCGGTTCCTCCTGGAAGGAGACCAGACCACGACCACCATGGCCGTCGACGTCCCGAACGGGGACGTAGAGGCGTTCCGCGCCCTGTGCAGGGGACGCGGGTGGAAGGTTTCGTAGGAACGTGTACGGGTGCGGCGGAGGCTGCCATGAACAGGATCGAGCGCGACCCTACGGTGTGGCATTCCGCCGGCACCATCGGCGTGGATGCGGGATTGTGCTGGGTCGGGGACCCGTGCTACGTCATGCACGCGCACCCGAAGGACATCGGGGAGGACTGGGCGGGGTTCTGCGAACGGCTCGGGGAAGCGTACCCGACGGTCGAGCAGTTCCACTACGACGCGGGCCATGCGGGGCTGGGGGTGTGCGTCAGCACGGGCTACGGGGACGGGGCGTACCCCGTCGAGGTCCGGTACAGCGCGGACGGGCGCGTCGCCGAACTCCGCGTCACGTTCATCGGCGGGCCGGACCCCGTCGTCGAACCGCTGGACGAGGCCGCCACGGCGGCCCTCGACCCGGGCGTGCGCGACCTGGTCGTCGCGCTCCGCTCGGACGGGTTCGAGACCGTGGAGTCTGGGGACGGGGAGGTTGACCACGGCCGGCTGGACTGTCCGTACGTGGTCGTCCACGCGGAACCGGGTCGCATCGCGGAGACGGTGCGACGGTTGCAGGCGTGGGTCGACGCGGACATGCGCATGGACGGGTGGACCGTCGAGGCGGCCTACCACGCGGGGGATGCGTTCGCGCGGATCACCCTGTACGACGGGGGCGGGCTGTGATGGACGCACGTCGCGGCCTGGGCGGGGTGTGCCCATGATCTACCGCGTGTCGTTCACCGACCAGTACGGCGAACACCAGGGCTACTACTACGCCGGGTCCAAGGCGGAGGCCGAACGGGAGATCCGGGAGTGGTCCAAGGGTGGCGGGGAGGCGCACATCGCGGCCACCCACACCACCCCCAAGACCAAACGGGAGGTCATGGACCTCCTGCAGAAGTGGGGGATGCACAATGACAACGGGTAGCATGGCCCGTTCGACCGTGCGCGATGGGGTACGGTGTGACCTGTGCCCGGGTAGCCCAGTCGGATAGAGCGCCCGATTCCTAATCGGGAGGTCGCCGGTTCGAGTCCGGCCCCGGGCACCATCCCATCGTCGGTAGTGTGTGGCATCGCCCGAGTAGCTCAGTTGGCAGAGCGTCCGCTTCGTAAGCGGAAAGTCGTCGGTTCGAGTCCGGCCTTGGGCACCACATCCCCCCGGGGGTTCGGATCCTCCCGGTTCCGCGTAGTGTGGGCCGGGAGGATCCGAATGACGACCGACGCGCAGGAAACGCTCATCACGCTCGCCCAGGTGGCGGAACGCCTCGGGGTGTCGGTGTCGTACTGTCGGACGCTGCTGCGCAGGCTGGACGTGCCCCGCATCGAACTGGGGTACCGGACGCTGCGGTTCCGGCAGTCGGACGTCGACGCGGCGATCGCCCGCGCGACCGTAGCGGGCGGGAAGGGGTGATCTCCCGCGTTGCGATGCCTATACGGGCGTGACGGTTGTGTGCGGGCCCGCGTGGGCTCCGCCAACCGGAGCCCACGATGAAGGTCACGAACATCTCGTCAACGACCATCTACCTGCGGGACTTGAAGTTCGTCGCGCAGGCACAGACCGAGGGCCGTCGCGGCGAGGACCGCTACATCGCCCCCGGCGGATCGGTCTACCTGCCGAACACGTCCCAGGTGCTCCGCTCGGCCATCGAGGGGGACCTGAACGCCTGGCTGCGGGCGGGCGTCGTCACGCTGGACGACACTGAGACGCTGGCGGCGAACGGCAACCCCGGCGACAGCGTGACGCTGACGCACGACTTCGGGTACGCCCCCATCGTCTACGTCCTCAAGGAGGTGGGCGCGACCTGGGTGGACGCCACGGGCACCGTGGACGTCGTCCACAACGTCGTCGCAGGCCTGACCCCCACCGTGTTTGAGTCGGTCACCATCACCAACACGACGGCCGGCGCACTCACCTTCCTCATCCGCCTGAACTGAACGGGAGCCACGACCATGTCTATCGCAACTGACGGCTTCGGCACCATCATCGCCGGCCTCGAGACGGGCGGCGGTGGCGGCTCTGTCATCCCCAGCGGGGGCAGCATCACCGGCACCTACGAGGGGAACCTCGTGTGCGAGGGCAACGTGACGGTCACGGGCAACCTGACCGTGAGCGGGTCCATGACCGTGCTGGGGGACTTCACCAACGACGGCGGCCACGAGGTCCTCATCCAGGGGGACCTGCACGCGCAGGGCATCTACTTCGACAAGGCCGACACCTCGACGCCGCAGCAGAACTTCTCCGTCGAGGGGGACCTCATCTTCACCTACATGGAGTTCCGCCAGTGCGGCGGCTCGGCGGCCCAGCTTCGGGTCGGCGGGGACTTGGTGGGGGCCACGGGCTTCGCGGGCTCCATCCTCCACGGCGAGGGCGTGGCGGGCGTGGGCGCGACGGCGGGCACCCCCGGTCTGAACATCCTCGTCTACGGGGACGTGGCCGTGGCGGCGGTCTACGCCTACGGCGGGAACAACGACTCGGGCACGGCGGGCGCGGGCGGGTACGTCACCGTGTACGGCGACTGCAACACCTGGAATGAGGTCGACCTGTCGGGCGGTGACGCCACGGACGGGGACGCGGGGCAGGGCGGGCAGATCTACGTCTACGGCAGCATGTCGATCCCGGACGGCACCCTGTCCGTTCGCGGCGGCGAGGCCACCAACGGGAGCGCAGGGAACGGCGGTCAGGTCTACATCGAGGGCAACGTCTCTGGCTCGGAGATCTCGGCCTACGGGGGTCAGTGCAACTCCGACTCCGAGAACCACCGTTCCGGCTCGGGCGGCAACATCTACGTCCACGGGGCCATCACCTACTGTGGCTTCTTGACCGTGTCGGGCGGTTCCCGCTTCGGGACGCTGACGGCGGGCAACACGTTGTCCCCTCCCGACGCCGGGACCATCGACGCGAACGGGGGCGTGTCCGCCGAGGACATCTATGCCACGGGCGGGGACGTCAACACCGACAACTTCGCCCCACACAACGCGGGCAGCGGTGGGAACTTCTACTGCAACGGCCCGCTGAGCGTCGCCGACGACTTCCAGTACGAGGGTGGCTTCGCCAACAACGGGAACGGCGGCAACGGCGGGTACGTCAGCGTGGAGGGGCACGCGCTCATCGAGGACGACTTCGACCTCGATGGTGGCAACGCCAATAACGGGAACGGCGGGCAGGGCGGCGCAGCGTACTTCTACGGGAACCTGTCCTTGGACGAGGTTCGCATGTACGGCGGGGACGCCACCAACGGCAACGGGGGCAACGGGGCCTACCTGTTCGTGAAGGGCGAACTGAACGTCAACGAGTTCTACGACGGGTCGGGCGGCGACTGCAACTCGACCAACGAGACGCACTACGCCGGTTCGGGCGGCAACATCACCGTGGAGGGCAGCTTCGTCTACTTCGGGGACGACGGTGACCTGTACATCCCCGGTGGGTCGCGCACGGGTGCGACGACCGTGGCGAACTTGGGGGCCTTCCCGGCGAACGGCGGCAACCTGGACGTGGGCGGGAACTTCACCTCTCGGGTGACCGTCAACCTCATCGCTGGCGGCATCTTCACCGACTACCCCTACGCTCCCGGCGGCAACGCGGGGAGCATCTACGTCGAGGGGTCGTGCTACGTCTCCGACAACATCTACATGAACGGCGGGCGTGCGGTCGGCGGCAACGCAGGCAACGGCGGCAACTTTGAGGCCAAGGGCCACGCTGGGTTCACCTCGCTGGAGTGCGACGGCGGGCAGGCGGCGGCGTCGATCCTGGGCGGTGACGCGGGCGTGTCGGGCACGCCGGGCACGGTCACGTTCCGTGCGGGGGTCTCGACCGGGGAGATCAGCCAGTTGGACGGCCCGTTCGATGCGGGCGGTTCGGCCCCCACGAACGATGTGAACCTGTACCTCGCCGGGAACTGCACCATCGGGACCATCGACATGTCGGCGCGGGTGAACACCTACATCCGCCAGATCACCTGGTTCGACAACCCGGTCGTCCTGAAGGTGAACTCCCTCCCGACGAAGAACACCCTCAACGACGGGGCGGGCACCGCGACCGGCGACGTGTCCGGCAGCGTCAACGGCCTGTTCATCACGGGCACGGGCGGGACCTGGTACTCCATCGCCGGCGTCCTCCTCCCCTGACCCCCCACTTCCCACCGGGAGGCATGAAGCCCCATGACTGTCTACTACGTCCAGAACAAGAAGACCCGCGAGGTCCTGAACCAGCAGGGCACCTGGAGCCGCGACTTCGGCTCCTACCGGCTGGCCGAGTTCGCCTCCGAGGGGGCGGCGACCGCCGCCTTCCCGGCGGGCGTCGAGTGCATCGTCGTCAAGCGTGAGCGCAAGGGGGGTGACAAGTGAAGGAGACGAAGTACGCCCTGAAGAAGGGCAACCAGTTCCTGAACGCCGCGGACGCCTTCAAGGCCCCCGCCCTCTACCACAAGGACACGGTGCGGTTCGACACCGAGGACGCCGCGCTCGACAAGGCCGTGGCCCTCGGCCTGCACCTCGACACGATCGACGTGCTGAAGTTGCAGGTCCGGGAACCGACGGCACCCTGACGGAACCCCGCGACACCTGCGAGAGTGGTGTGACCGCGCGGAGAGCACGCGCCCTACCTACCCGTCGATGTCGAGTTCGGCCTGGTGCCATCCCGCCGCGCTGCGCTGCCGCCAGTTCGACCAGCGGGGGTGACAGTCGTTCCGGTAGCGGTAGGTGTTCACGAAGCGGCACCAGGCGAGGTACTGGTCGAGTTCCGCACCCGTGCGGACCCCGTACTGCGCCCAGAAGTCGGGACGCTCGTCGTAGCGGCGACCGAGGATCACGCCGTTCTCGGTCTGCTCGCGGTTGAGTTCGGCGGCGCGGGCGGCGGCGGTCTGGGCCATCTGATGTCTCCGGGGTTCGCCTGGGGTACACCGGAGGTGGGTCAAGTTGGACCAAAACGTGCCGTCGCAGGCCGAGTACGACCCCGCATCGTCGCCTCGACCCGGGTGCGGTAGCGGCTACCGGGGCATCCGGGCCAGGATGATCGGCCGCACGGACGGGTCCGCGTGGGCGACGCGGATGGCCGCGCGGCGCAGCGCGGTCGCGTCCACCGGGCCGGACGCGGCGCGGTAGCTGGGGAGGGACAGGTCTCGGGCCACGTCGCGCCCCAGGACCTGTTCGGCGGCCTCGAGCAGTTGCCGGGCCCGGTCCGCGGACTGGCGGGTGTGCGGCGTCTCGCGGGCGAGCAGCGATGCGTGGGCGACGGCATCCGCCACGCCGGACAGGGCGGCCAGCAGACGCTGTTCGGGGGTCCACGCACGGGACGCGGACCGGTACCCGACCTGGGACGCGAGGCTGCCGCAGAACGCGCCGGTGTCGGTGACCTTGCCCTCCATCTGCTTCATGCACTTCGTGATCTTGTGCTTCACGTCGCCCGTGAGGCTGTCCCAGAACGACTGGACCGACTCGTCGGTCCAGCCCTCGGGGAGGTTCTTCCAAGCGGCGGTGCGGCCCATGGTGGTCTCCGGCCTTCAGGTCTTGATGATGAAGTTGACGGCGAGGAACGGCGACATGTTCGTGTGCGGGAGCCCGCCGCCCGTGCTGTTGATCGTGAGTGCGATGGGCGTGGTGTAGAGGTTCAGTTCGCCGTTCGTGGCGTCAAGCCCCGCACCCGCCGTGTTCTGGGCGTCGGAGTACGCCAGGCCCGTGGCGGGGCTGGCGCCGGAACCCGCACCGCCGTTCGCGTTGTGGGTGTGGGTGTGGCTCGGCATCATGGTCGCGTCGAGCGTGACGGACTCGACGCCGCCGGGGACGCCCAGCGACCGGCTGGACAGGCCCGTGCCCTGGCCCGCGCCCAGGGGGCTGCGGCTGCGGAGGTCGGGGAGGTTGAACGTGGTGGACCCGTCGCCGACGCCGTACGTCGTGCCGATGGCCGCGAACAGGACGGCGTACGTCGTGCGGCTGACGGGGGACCCGTCGCAGATCAGGTACCCGACGGGGGCCGACGCCCCGGCGAACATGAGAAGCGACCCGGGCGGGACCAGGGACCCCGACGTGTTCGGGATGACGAGGACGCGGTCCTCGGTGATGGCCTCGGGCTGGATGTAGACGGTGGACATCGTGGGTTCCTCAGGCGGTGACGAGGGTGAGGTAGCCGGTGGCCGAGTACGCCACGTCGCCGACGGACGCGGGGGCCGTGCCCTCGACGACGAGCGCCCCGTTCACGGCGTCGGCGCTGACGGTCAGGCCCCACCCGGCGGAGTTGCCGCCGAGGTTCTGGGTGAACGCGACGTTCGCGCCGATCAGCGTCGTCGTGGCCGCACCCGCGCCCCGGTACACGCCGCCCGTGACGTCCCACCACGCGGACTGGCCGGCGACGCCCGTGTCGACGGCGATGACCCGCACCTTGAAGTGGTACGCCGAGTCGTCGTCCAGGACCAGGCGCTCACCGGCCTCGCCGTCGACGAACAGTTCCGTCGCGACCCCGGTGCCCGGGACGTCGCCCGACCACAGCCGGATGGGCGGCACGACGCCGTCGCCGAACCGGACCTCGGCGGTGATGTACCCCAGGTCCAGGAACCCCCGGATGGTGCCCGACTCGAACGACGCGGCGACCTCGCCCGTGTAGGCCAGGGTCACCGTGCCGTTGACCGGAACGTACACCGGACCCGCGCGGCGGTACGCCGTGTGACCGTCCGTCGTCGGGTAGACGTCGGTGAGGACCAGGCTGGTGTTGACGGTCCCCGCGTGGGTGATGGTGACGTAGATCCCGTGCATGGTAGTCGCACCTCTCCCGCATCGACGGGCATAGGCGGAATACCACCGGCGGGTACAGTGCCGGCACCCGACGCGGAGTGGCACACATGAACGAAAACGTACCCGTCCTTCGGCTGGTCGAACCCGACGGTCGGGAGGCCTCCTTCTCCGAAATCCCGAAGGCCATCCGGGTCAACTGCATCGTCGAAGGGAGGGCAGTCACCCTCGCATTCATCCACCTCACGGCGGCGGAGGATCACCCCCGCGTACGTGAATCCCGAGTCGCCCATCGGCTTATCGTGGCCCCTGATGGGAGTGCGACGGCGTCCCCCTCGGGGAAGCCGGTCAGCGTGGTCCACGTCGACATGGACTCCTTCGTGGGCGCCATCGCGGACTGTCGGGCGGCGGGAGGGGACCTCATCCCCTGCGACGACCCGAGGGCCCGACGGATCGGGTACGTCCACCATCCCGACGCGGGCGACTCGGTCGTCCACGAGATCGGCCTCGCGTCGATCAGGGGGACGGTCCTGTCCGAGGAGGTCGTCGCCCGTCTCGGGATGGCCGCAGAGGAGTTCCGCGTGCACCTCTCCACCCCCGACGGGCGCCAGTACATCGCGGCGGGCCGTGAACCGGACCCGGTCCCGGACGTGGACGACGAACTCGCGGCGGCCATGCTCGCCGCCCCGCTGCGGGCGGACGTCGAGTACGACCCGGATACCGGGGAGGTCTCCGAGGTCGAGTTCCCCGAACTGGACCTGTTCCGGGACGTCACCCCCGGGATGGTCAAGGCCGTCATGCCGGACCCGTGGGGCACCCCCAGGGCTGCGCGCCCCCCTCGCCCCGCGTGGCTGCCCGCCGGATGGTCGACGTTCGTCCTCCCAGACGACGCCGACCGCCTCGGGGTCGAAGGTGCGGCGAAGTACCCGGACGGCGTCGGGTACTTCGCCCGTCGCGGCGAACGCATGTTCCTCGCATTCTCCGACGGGGCCTGGCAGACCATGACGTGGCACCCGCCCATGGACACGGCCACGCGGTACGTGCCCGGCGGGTACCGCGTGGACGAGTCCGGACGGGCGGCCGGCGTCGAGTCCGCCGTCGATGCCGTCCTGCCGCACTACCGGGCGACCCCGCCCGCCGTCGTCCGGGGTGGTGCGCCGTGACCGATCCACTGGAGTAGCGCGATGCCATCCGACGCCGACATCGAGAAGGTCAAGCAGAACCTCGCCAACCTGCAGGTCTTCAACGACTACCAGTACAACCACGGCAACCCGTTCATCGCGAACTGCTACGCCCTGTTGAGCCAGCAGGACAACTCCGACAAGGGGCTGGCCGTCGTCGTCAACATGATGTGCTCGTCGTTCTGGGCGATGGCGGCCATCGAGGCGGGACCGGTGGGGGCTATCGGGGCGAACACCCTGTGCGGCATCCTGTCGGCGTGGGTGAACGGCACGCCACCGCCCGACATGGGTGGGGCGTTCTCGAGTCTCATCGAGAGGTTCCAGCGCGCGAGCCTCGACGTGGACGCGCAACTCGCGACCTACCACGCCGACCCCGCGACCTACTGGGACACGACCTTCACCTACCAGGGTCAGACATGCACGCTCGGGGACCTGGCGACCATCGACTTCCCCGCCGAGGACGACCCCGAGTTCTTCGTCCTGATGAACCCGTGCCTGTTCGCCCTCGACCAGTACATCTGGCGGTTCGTGCTGACGAGCGGCGGGTTCCAACTGAACGAGTGGTTGCCCGAGACGACCATGCCGACCGGGTTCGACTTCAACTCCTGGGGCAACTCGTTCTACGACGTCCATCCCGCCTACTGGGCGACCTGCGAGTGGCACCAGGACACGGGCGATTGCGGTGACGAGTCGTGCTACTACCTGACGCAGTGGAACCTGGCGACGGGGCACGGTGCGTTCTCCGACGGGTCCATCGGGGATGCCGCAGCCAACTACCTGTTCTCGGACCTGTCGGCTGGGACGCCGAACCCGACGACATCGTGGGACGGACGGGGGCTATACACCCGCGAAGAAGTGTTCACGACGTGGGGGATGAAGGTCGTCCAAGTGTGGACTTCCTACGCCCCGGACCCGACGCACCGTTCCGCGTACCTGCGGGCCAAACTGGAAGGTAGGCCCGTCCTGTCCGACCTGCTGGCCGAGATCGGCATGGACGGCATCAAGGCCCGCATCCTCGAGGCGGTGCGGGTTGACCCGACCCTGCGCGTCGAACTGCAACGGTCCCCGCACGACACGATGGAACGCATCCTGGGTGTCGTCGTTCCCCGGTTCGTGCGGTTCGACTTCATCGCGGAAGGGCCGCGACACCACGCCCTCGTCCTTCCGTGGGGCGCCCGGTGACCGACCACCGCCTGGGGGTCATCGTCGCCACGGTCGCCGCCATCGGGTGGGGGTACGTCTACGCCACGATGCAGCAGGTGACCGACAGGATGTCGCCGGTCGCCGCGATGACGGCGTACTACCTGTACGGCGGCGTCATCCTACTGCCGTTCCTCGTCATGCGGTGGGGCGAGATCCAGGCGGGCATCGTCGCCGACCCGCGCACGTTCGTGCTGTCGGCGTCCGCCGTCATGGTCGCCGAGTTCGCCATCCTGTGGTCGGTGTCCCTGCTCGGCGGTGCCGGCGCGGGACTCATCGAGATCTCGTACCCGGTGTGGACGGCCCTGTTCCTGTACATCATCCTCGGCGAGCGACCGACGCCCGGGACGCTCGTGGGGGGTGCGATGGTACTCTGCGGGGTAGCCGTCATCGCGAGGTTCGGGGGGAAGGCTTGAAGTCCAGCGAGTCCGTCGGCGACGCACAGTGCCTCGAACTCCTGCGGGAGGCCCATCGTGACGACGCGGGCACGCGGACGCGGTGGGTCGACTGACCCATGATCGAACTCGCCTTCGGACTGTTCTTCGTCGTCTTCGGCCTGGCCCTGGTCTACAACCTGGCGCTGGCGGCCTACTACTTCGTCCGGGCGGTGTTCGGGGCCCTGTGGGATCTGGTAACCTGGCCCTTCCGTGGGCCGGAGGGGGTACCCAGCGATCCTCCGACCAACTATGTCCCGCCCCACACCTCCCGACCGGCCCCCACGTGGACGCCGGAACCGGAGTCGCGGTACACCCACGACTGGGCCACCGTGTCCCGCCGGTACAAGGAGGACCGCGGGTGGCGGTGCGAGGACTGCGGCGTGTACTGCGGCGGGTCGAAGTCCGACCGGCGGCTGCTGCACGTCCACCACCGGGACCTGGACCCCCAGAACAACGCGCCGTGGAACCTGGACGCGCTGTGCGTGGTGTGTCACTCCGAACGCCCCGGCACGGGCCACCGGCGGCTGGCCGGGGCCATCACGTCCGACGGTCGGAGGTGGTCGGTCGAGCGGCTGCGGAGGGCGCAGGGGCGGTAGCCGCCTTATCAGCCCGCACCGGTAAACCGAGTGGGGCCCGATGATCCGACGCATCGCCATCTTCGACTTCGACGGGACGCTGTTCAACAGCCCCGACCGACCCGACGACTGGCCGCACGCGGGGTTCTGGGGACGACCGGAGTCGCTGGAGCCCCCCATCGTCCCACTCGTGCCCGACAAAAGGTGGTACATCGGGCGCACCGTCGCCGCCGCGAAGATTGCCATGTCCGACCCCGAGACGTACACCTGTATGCTCACGGGACGCACCCCCAGGTTCGAGCGACGCATCTTCGCCCTGCTGGCGCACGCGGGCCTGTTCTTCGACGACTACCGGTTCGCCACCACGGGGGGGACCCTCCCGTTCAAGATCAACACCATCATCGAACTGGCCGATCGGTTCCCCACGGCCACCGTGGAGATGTGGGAGGACCGCCCCGAGCACGTCGGCCCGTTCCGGGACACACTGGCGTCCATCGGGCGGGACGCGGTCGTACACCTCGTCCGCCGGGACACCCCCCATACCGATGCGGAACTGACCCGCGTCGCACACCGGTACCTCGCACGGCGGGTCGCCGAGGCCGTGGCGTTCCACGGGTACGGGATGTCCCCCGAGTCCATGCGGATGCCCGGCCCCCAGTTCACCGACCAGAAGCCCGTCCCGCCGGAGGACATCGAGGCCGCCGTCGACTACCTCGAGGAGACGCGGCCCGGCGTCCTGGTCGCGTACTCGCGCGGGGCCGCCGTCGCGATGGTCGCCCTGGGCGAGGCCGGCGTGCGCCCACGCGTGCTGTGGGTCGCCCCCGCCTGGCGACGCGGGTGGGCCAACGCCCGCCCCCCGCACGTCAACGGGACCATCATCCACGGGGACCGGGACGACGCCGTGCCGCTGCAGCACTCGTGCGACCTGGCCCTGCGGACGGGGAACCCGCTGCACGTCGTCCCCGACCGGAACCACGTGTCCATCCTGAAGGACAAGACCAACCCGTCCGCCGGAACCGTCGTGCCGAAGTCCCGCCTGCGCGAGTGCGCCGACACCCTGCCCGACTGGGGCACGGGCGGACGCGGGTCCCCCGACGACGTCGCCAGGCAGGTCGAGTTCACCAAGTCACTGTAAAGGGGAGCACCCCGTCATGTCCGACCTCCGCAGCCGCCTCATCCGCCTCGCCCACACGAACCCCGAACTCCGGGCCGACATCCTCCCCCTCGTCGCGTCGACCGACCGTACGGCCGGGTGGACGCGGGGCGTGTTCGACCGCGCGGAGATCGACGAAGTCCTGGCGATGGTGTGGCAGACCATCCATTCCGCACAGTCCCGCATCCGGGGGATGCTCGCCGAGAACGCCGAGTACGCCAGCACGTACTCGATGGCGGGCCTGGAGTACCGCGAGGAGCAGAAGGCCGCCCGCGAGTCCCGGGCGATGCTGACCGACGCCCTGCGGAAGCTCGAGGAGGCCGGTCGGAAGCTCTGACACGCCCTCGGTGGAACGGGCATAGTCCGCGTGGGCCATGCCCCACGGCGTCTACGTCACCCTGACCCACACGGGGCTCGTGAACACGAGCCTGCTGCTGTCCGACGTCTACCCGACGACGGACGGGCACACGGCGTACCGTCGGGCAGGGCCGGTGTACGTACCCGTCGGTGGGACGGTCGAACTGACCTACACGGACACGGTGGCGGCATCGTTCGAGTCGGGCACCATCCGCGGCTTCGTGGACCTGGGGTACCTGACGGCGACCCTGTCCCTCGCCGGGACGGGCGTCACGTTCCCGCCCGCGTCGGGGGACCTGTCGGGGACGTACCCCGCCATCACCGTCGTCGGCATCCAGGGCTTCGCCATCCAGAATGCTGGTGGCCCGAACAACGGCGACGCGCTCCTCTACAACTCGCTGACGAGCCAATGGGAACACTCACCCATCATCTTCGGAGGGGGCCCGCCGATCGGCCCTGCGGGCGGGGACTTGGGCGGGCTGTACCCGAACCCCGGCGTCCTCGGATTGCAGACTGACCCGCTCCCGGCGACGGTGGCCGACGGCTTCCTGAAGCGGAACGCCCTCAACACGGGTTGGGAGGAGGTCGCCTACGGCTCGGCGGCCAACACGGTCTGCGAGGGCGACGACGCACGCCTCTCCGACGCCCGCGCCCCCACGGGGGCGGCGGGCGGGGACCTGACCGGGACGTACCCGAACCCGACCATCGCGGCTCTCGCGGTGACGGACGCCAAGGTCGCGGTCGCGAACAAGGACGGCCTCGCGGCCACCCCTTCCATGCGGACATTGGGCGCGGGGGCCACGCAGGCGTGTGCCGGGAACGACGCACGCCTCTCCGACGCCCGGACGCCCACGGGGGCGGCGGGCGGGGACCTCACGGGGACGTACCCGAACCCGACGCTCGTCGCGGTCGGGGCGGCGGGCACCTACGGGTCGAGCACCTCCATCCCCGTGCTGACGACCGACACCAAGGGTCGGGTCACGGGGGTCGTGGACACGCCGATCACGACGCTGTCGGTCGGGGCTTACCCCCGACTCGGCAACACCGTCGTCGTGGACGGGGTGAACGGGAACGACCTCACGGGGGCGGTGAACGGGCTCCCGGTCGCAACGGTCGAGCAGGGCCTGGCCCTCGCGCTTGCGGCGGCACCGACGCCCATCACGGTGTGGGTCGCCCCCGGCACCTACACGCTGGCATCCGCGACGACGGGCATCACCATCCCCGACGGTTGCTCGATCCGCGGGTTGAGCCTCCAGACCACACGCATCGTCATGGTGGGCACGAACCCCGGATCCACCGTCACCCTGCTCACGATGGGCGAGAACTCCCGCGTCGAGGACCTGTCGCTGACGCTGACGAGCACGAACGCGACGACGAACCTCATTGGCATCAACATGCCGGGGACGACATCGGCCACCAGCAAGGTCCGCACCTCCGTCGTGACCGTGGACAACTCGGGGCTTGCGGTCGGCACGACCACGACCGTCTACGGGGTCTACTCGGCGGGGACGGGGGCACTGAACGCCGCGACCTTCTCCTTCAACTGCCTGAAGGGGAGCACCCTCAACGTCAGGTCCAACGGCGCGGGCGACAAGTTCGGCATCTACCAGCCCGCTGCGGGGGGCGGGAACCAACTCTCGACCCGCGACTTCAACCTCTATGTGGCGGCACCTACGGACGCGACGAGCACGGGGTTGTACGTCGGCATCTACACGGACAACGCGAACTCGCAGATCCAGACCCGCTCGACCAGCATCGCGGGGTCGCCCTACCCGGCAGTCCAACTGAAACTCCCCGTGTCGGTCGTCTCGGTTGTGAACATCGCCCTCACCGGGACGTACATCCTGCAGGGGGTCGCGCTCGCGGCGGGGGACCGGGTCCTCGCGGCGGGGCAGGCGGTCGGCGCGAACAACGGCATCTGGATCGTCGCAGCCGGGGCGTGGACCCGCGCCGTAGACATGGCGGCGGGGAGCCCCGCGCTCGGCGCGTACACGTTCGCGAACAACGGCACCTACACCCACACGGGGTGGGAGTGCACGACGAACCTCAACGTGGGCGCGGGGGCGCTGACCTTCGTGCAGCGGTACGCGGGATGCGACATCCTGCAAAGTGCGCCGCAGGCGGGCAACGGCACGAACGGCATCCAACTCGGGCCGGGGACGGACATCGTGAACAAGACGGCGGGAACGCACGCCTTCACGACGTACGTGACGCCCACGACCCTGCAGTTCTGCCTGCGCGGAAACATCGACGCCGGGACGCACTACCTGTGGCCGGGGACGCTCGTCAACTCGATGGACAACACCGAGGTCTTCTACCGCTTCCAGCAGAAGTCGGTCCTGCAGGGCATGTTCGTGAACGTCCGCACGGCCCCCGGCGTGGGCAAGGACCTGACCATCACCCTAAACAAGTCCACGACGGGCGTGAGCGGCACGGGGGCGCGGACGCTCATGCGGGCCACCGTGAGCGGGACGGACACCTCCGCGACGAACTACCTCGCGAGCGTCGACTTCGCGCAGGGGGAGTACCTGTCCGTGCAGGTCGACCTCACGACGGGGGCTTCGGCGGCGGACATGGTGGTGGAGATCGACCTGTTCTGACCCGACGGGTAGGGTGGACGCACCACGGAGCCCCACCCATGCCGATCGCCGTCCGCAGCCACCGTTCCATCTCCACCGGGCCCGTCGACGCGATGTACGAGGTCGTCCTCGACCCGTCCGGCGGCCAGGCGGACATCGACGCCCTCCGCGCCGCCCTGGCGGTCGTCGGGTCGTACCGGTCCGCCGCGATGAGGGCGCTGAAGAAGCGGGAGCGGGACGCGGACTGGACGATGGTCGAGTACGACGTGAAACCCGACGGCGTCGTCGTCAGGGTCCACCAGGGGGCCTGCGGGTGATCGCCACCGGTCAGGCGGGACGGGTCAGGACCGCGATCACCTGTCCGCTCGACGGGAACCGCGAACCCAGCGACGCCCAGACCCGCTTCGCCAGGTTCGATGTGCTCCCGGCCGGGCCGCACTCGTCCGACGTGAACAGGAACGGCCCCACGCGGTCGAACCACTCCCGCATCGTGGCCAGGTACATGTCCCGGCCGATGCCCCGCCCCCGCATCGCCTCGTCGTACACGTCGGCGTGCGACACGGACAGGAACCGCACGTTCGGGATCGGCTGACCCCAGGACACCCACCGGGGGCGGGACGTGTCCTCCAGTTCCGGGTGCCGGGCCAGCAGGTCCAGCGCGTCGTCCGCGCACCGGAGCCGGTGGATGTTCGTGCCCGGGTACGCGTCCATCGCCGCCACGCGGCGGGAACCCGCGTACACGGCGACCAGGATGCCGCCCGAGTCCGCCTTGACCCGGTACCGCAACGGCCCCCCGTCCGTCAGCGGGACCCGGGGTCCGAATTCCAACGCGACCCGATCCGACACGATCGGGACCAGGTGCGGACGCAGGTCGGGTCGGACGTACGCCAGGCGGATGATGCGGGACCGAAGCATGGACGCCTACTTGAGTCGGATGTCCGTGTAGATCCAGGACTTCTCGCCGTCGGACACCCGCACGGACGCGATGCCCGCCATGTGCGGCGCGAGCATCGGGTCGAGGGTGCGACGCCAGGCGGCGATCTCCTCATTGACCATCCGTTCGTACTCGTACTCGCCGACCGAGGAAGCCCCCTCCTTCGGGAGGTTGGAGCGGTACGCCCCGCGCACGTTCAGACCCTGCACCGTGACGGGGTCCAAGTCCCACGCCGACGGGGCACGGCGCAGGGCGGACTCGAGCGCGGCCTTGACCTTCTCGGCGACCTGGGCGCGACCGACGTTCGCCTCCGCCTGGCCGACGATGCCGTCCCACCCCTGCAGTCGGCGGTCGAACACCTCGACGACCTGGGCGGGGCCGGTGTACGGGGACGGGTTCATCCCGTCGTGGAACCTCACGCCGGGGTCCCCCACGGGCATCTCGCGCAGGTCAATCTGGAACCGACCCCGGCCGGGCAGACCGTCGATGCGAAACACGTACTGGAACTCGACCGTGTCGATCCAGGACGACGAGTAGCGTCCCGGCACCACCGCCTGCGTCGCCCGCACCCACGGGATGACCTGCAGGACGGAGGGGTCGACCAGCCGCTTCGACAGGGCCGCCTTGACCTTCGACGCTGCGGCCTTCAGGTCGGGCGGCACCTGCTTCTGGGCCAGCGTCCGGATGACCTTGCGGCCCTCCTCGACGTGGCGGGTGAACCGCGCGACCATCGTGCCCGCGTCCGCCACCGCGCGCTTCGCCGTTTTGTCCTCGGGGAACGCCGCGACGATCGCCTCCGCCGACTTCAGGATGCTGTTCGCCTGCTCCAGGCCCTTGATGGACTTGGAGAGGGCGTCGTGGTGCGACACGACCTCGGGACGGATGGTCGACGCGACGCGACCGTAGTGCGACGCGAACGACCCCTCGATCGCCGTCAGCGCGTCGTCGAGGGTCGCGAGGTCGGCAAGCTGGTCGATCAGGGCGTCGGCCCCGGACGCGATGCGTCCCCCCGCCGTCGAGGCGAGGATCGGGAGCAGGTGCGGCCGCA
>Ga0315909_10003967_pt1 | contig 17698 bp, 23 predicted proteins | sample LakEriMetagenome_11_FD_203527 | JGI IMG/M metagenome (GOLD analysis project Ga0315909, IMG submission 203527) | Freshwater fungal communities from buoy surface, Lake Erie, Ohio, United States - Buoy 2 MA125 | ecosystem: Environmental > Aquatic > Freshwater > Lake | place: USA: Lake Erie, Ohio...
CTTTGTTGGTGCATCAGGTGTGCTTCGTGCAGGAGCATCTATCGCAGGAACAGGCTGGGCAATCAACAATCAGGTTTATGGTGCATCAGTTATCCCTTTGGTTATTCGTGGTGCTACATCTCAAACTGCTAACTTGCAGGAATGGCAAAACGATGCAGGAACAGTATTAGCAAGGGTGCAAAGCAACGGTGTTATCAACGGTGCTGAAATTAGAACTATGAATACGACAGCAGTATTGCGTGAAGTGGCATCCGGTGGAAACTTATACATGTCTAAAGCAACATCTGCTCCAGCTAATCCAGGTGCTAACATCGGAACTCTTTACTTTAGAGATGGCACTAACGCTGGTACTCTCAAGCTTGTAGTTCGTGCAGGTGCCGCCGGTGCTGAAACCACTATCCTAGATAACATCCCTCAATCATAAGGAAATTATGTATAAAATAGTAACAATTACAGAAGACAATGTACAATATTATGTAGTACTAAATGTAGTTACAAAACTAGAAGTTTCTAGGTATGACACCTATGAAGAAGCATTTAAAGACGTGCTATCTAGATAATGACTAGCTTTGAACTACTATAGAATATAAGTACCATATACAAACTACAAATTAAGGATGACAAAATGGCCGAAAAAGACCAACTCGAACTAATTGGAAACGTACTGAACATTACTCGTGACCAACTCACTAGATCTATGAATTTAAACGCAGAGCTAGAAGCCCTACTTGCAGCTGAAAAATCCAAGAATGCAGATCTTCAGCAGGAACTAGACGAGCTTAAAAAAGAAGACAAAAAAGATAAGAAGTAATTCATGAGCACCTTTGAAGTTAAAGATGGAGCTAGAACTCTTCAATTTAACGGCAAGCTGCTCGGAAAATCTAGTTCATATAAACGTGGATCCAATCGATGGATAGAGTTTTCTCTATATAGAACAGAGAGCGGATCTTACGTTTTATCTCGAATTGGAGTCTCTCTTATTTATCACGGAGCAGCCTGTTCTTTAGTTAAGCGATATGGTCTACAAGAAATAGACTTTAATTTGCTAGCTAAATCAGCGACTCCGTGTGAAATCTGTAATCCAACAGAAGAAGCAGAATTAGTCTTTCCAGAAAAAGATAGATTCTGGGCGCAAGTTAGTGTTGAACCTAGTGCTATCCTAGATGCACTATACAAGTATGACGAGAACGGATCTAAATACTTAACTTATGTTGCTCAAAATCTTCTTGAAAATGCTGGCAAAAACGATACCGGGATTGAACAAATCTACAAATTTGAAATTATCCCGTAGTTCTGATACAGTATCTGACATGGATACTAAAGATATTTTTTCTATGTCCCACATGGACATGATCGCAATAGAGCTTTTCGAGATGCATCAATCACTGATTCGCGCTGGTTTTGCCGAAAAACAGGCTACAGAAATGATTTCATTTGCTGTAGCTTCTGGAGTTATGCTTCCAGTTAGATACGATTCACCAGAAACAGTTAAAGAAGATATAGATCCAGACCAAGATCAAGATCCAAATGAAGGGTTTGATTTACTTTAAATACTATAAGGACAAAAATGACAAATGGATTGAACGACGTTAACTTAAATTTAATTGAAAGCGTTTCTTCTGCCGAGAAATTTATCACTTGGCTTGGAGAACGTAGACCTTACGATGCTATTGCAATTGACACTGAAACCGGTGAACGAGAAGGTCGACCTAGATCAGATGCTTTATCACCTTGGCATGGAGATCTTCGACTAGTTCAGGTTGGAGATGGAATGACTGGCTGGGCAATCCCATGGAATGAGTGGGGCGGTGTGTTCTACGAAGCTATGAATAAATTTGATGGTCAGATTGTATGTCACAATATTGCCTTTGAAGCAAAATGGTTTGAGATTCGATCCCGCTGGCGTATGCCCTGGCACCGTGCTCACGACACAATGATCATGGCTCAACTAATCGATCCGCTTGGCTCTGGCGCATTGAAAAAACTAACTTCACAATATGTTGACCCAAAAGCAGCTGCGTTACAAAGCATGCTAGATGAAGAGCTGGCAAAGAATGGTTGGACTTGGGGAACTGTTCCTACAAACTTTGAACCTTACTGGGCATATGGTGCTCTAGACACCGTACTTACCATGCGTCTATTTGAGCAGTTCTGGGAAAAGTGCGGCCCAGGAAAACCTTACTCACAAGCTTACGAATTAGAAATGGCTGCAAGAAAAATCGTTACTCGCATGGAATTAAATGGTGCAAGAGTGGATCTAGATTATTCTCGTAGAAAATACGACGAGCTTACCGCATATTCAGAGTCTGTTAAAGACTGGACTAAAGGTATGTACAATGGCATGTCCATAACCAGTAATATTCAGCTAGTAAAAATTCTTGAAAGTCTTGGAGCAGAAATTACGGAAGTAACTCCTTCCGGTCAAAAATCTGCATCAGCCGATCAGTTAAAAAAGCTAATTATCGATGGAAACTCAGAAGTAAAGCAGCTAGCTGAATTAGTTCTTAAACAAAGAAAAGCAGATAAACTTGCAAGTACTTATTTCCTAAACTTTGTCAATGACAACGTAAACGGTTTTGTTCACCCATCTGTAAAAACCATGGGAGCTAGAACTGGAAGAATGTCGATTACATCTCCAGCACTACAAACACTTCCTAAAGGTGATGACACCGTTCGTCGTGCATTCTTACCTAAAGACGATAACCACGTAATTATCACCTCTGACCTTGACCAAGTCGAGTTCCGTATGTTTGCATCGCTATCTCAAGATCCAAATCTAATTAATCTGTTCAATCTTGCAGATGCCACAGGCTCAGATCCATTTACCGAAATTGGTCGTGAGATCTATCAAGATCCATCCATGCAAAAATCAGATAAGCGTCGTAGTCTTATTAAGGGCGTGGTTTATGGACGTCTTTATGGTGCAGGTATTGCAAAGCAAGCTCTGACCGCTGGTGTTCCGGAGGATCAGATGCGCGCTGTATCGAATGCTTTTGACGAAAGATTCCCTGGGATGATCTCCTTCCAAAAGAAGATTGAAGATATAGGTATGAGAAGACTTAGAGATGAAGGTCAGGGCTATGTACATACTTGGACCGGACGCCGCTTGCCTTGCGATGAAGAACGTGTATATACTTTGGTTAACTATTTAATTCAAGGAGGAGCTGCTGAAGTGTTTAAAGCTAATTTAATTAAACTTGACAGAGCAGATCTAACCGACTATCTTATTGTTCCAGTACACGATGAAATTGTTTTAAATGCTCCGCGTGAAAGTGCAGAAGAAATAAAGCAATTGGTACGCGAGTGTATGACAACTAGAGACGGGTGGGCAGTTCCCCTAACTGCCGATGTAGATGGACCCCTGAACAATTGGGGAGAAAAGTATCGCTAATGACACGTTTAATACTTGCAGTGGATCCTGGAAAAGCTAGCGGAATTTGTCTTTTTAGCTGGGATGAAGGCGAAGAACCGAAAATACTTTGGTCTGGAGAATATCAACAGCATGAGTATGCAGATCCAATTCGCAGAGCTTTCTTGTATGCTAGAGGCACAAACAGTAGGATAGAAGTAGTCTGCGAAAGATTTACAATAAACGCACAGACAGTTAAAAACTCACAGGCTCCGTATTCGCTAGAGCAAATCGGAATCTTAAAACAAATAATGATGGACCACGGAAGAGACCCATATGACATATATTTTCAATCGCCAGCCGACGCTAAGGCAATGTTTACCAATGACAAGATTCGAACACTCGAATATTGGCACCGAGGCGGAGAAGGACACGCCCTTGACGCAATCCGACACGCCCTCCTCAGACTAGCCAAAAGTGGCTGGATTCCTAAAAAATTACTAAAATAATTAGAGATACTATTGACTTTTTTAAATAAAGTTTTAAAATATCTGATAGTATCTATTTACACAATGACAGAAAGAATGCTTAAATGCCTGTAACAGTTGAATTAAATGAAACTGGATCACATATAAACATATTTGCCGATTGGCGATTTAAAGAGCTTTGTAAAAGCGTACCAGGGTCTAGCTACGATGCAAAGACTTCTACTTGGCGTGTTCAAACCTCATGGGCAACCTGCTTAGCCCTGCGTTCAACATTTAAAGATGATCTTATTATCGGAGAACGATTACAAGGCTGGGCTGTAAATGAGCGCACAAACAGAATTGATCCATCAAACTCTCTTAGAGATTTGGAACAACTACCGGATGGAGAAGGAGATGAAGATTTATTCCCTCACCAACGTGCCGGAGTTAAGTTTCTTTCTACATCTAGACGTGCACTTCTTGCCGATGAACCTGGTTTAGGTAAAACAGCTCAGGCAATTCGTGCTCTAAAAGCACTACAAGATAAAGGTGAAGTAGTATTTCCAGCCCTAATTGTCTGTCCCAACACTCTAAAAAAGAACTGGCAAAGAGAGTTTAAAAAATGGTGGCCAGAGGGCGGACCAACAGTTCAAGTTATTAAAGGTTCAGCTGCCCAGCGTAGAAAGCAATTTGATGAAAATGCTGACGTTGTAATTATCAACTGGGAATCTCTTAGAGCTCACTCTAGACTAGCTCCATACGGATCTGTAGCACTAGCAAGATGCACTGACTGTGGCGGTCACGACGAACGTGTTTCAGAGAATAGATGTGAAGTTCATCTACGTGAACTAAACAAAATTGATTTTAAAGCAGTAATTGCTGACGAGATGCACAGATCTAAAGAGCCAAAATCTAAGCAGACCCGCGCTCTCTGGGCAGCTACCGGAGATGCAGATATTCGATTTGCTTTGACTGGTACACCTATTGCAAATAACGTTTTAGATATGTGGTCAATTCTCCACTGGATTTCTCCTGAAGAGTGGCCTAGTAAGACTAAGTGGATTGATCGAATGGTAGACACCATGATTAATGCTTTCGGTGGAATGATGGTCCTTGGCGTAAAGCCGCATATGGAGCAAGAGTTCTATGCGGCTATCAACCCCCGTATGCGTAGAATGCTAAAAGCTAGAGTTCTACCTTGGCTACCAGAAATGATGTTTGAACGTCGCGATGTTGAAATGTCTACAAAGCAAAAGAAAGCTTACGAGCAGATGCGTGACAATATGATTGCGGAAATTGAAAACGGTGATGCAATAGTTGCACCAAGCGTATTGACTCAAGCCATAAGACTTTCTCAATTTGCTAGCTCTTTTGCAGAACTTTCTGTGGATGAAGCTACTGGAGAACCTAAAGCAACTTTGTCAGAGCCATCGTGTAAGGTAGATGCTGTTATGGATGATATTAAAGAAGGCGACTTTGGAGATGATTCAGTTGCAGTATGTGCAGTTTCACGCCAGCTGATCGAGCTTTTGAGCGCAAGAATGACTAAAGAAGGAATTCCACACGGTCTAATTACCGGAGCTCAGAACGAAGATGAACGTCAAAAAGCTATTGACGATTTCCAATCTGGCCGTATAAAATGGATCCTATTCACCGCTCAAGCTGGTGGAGTTGGTGTCACCTTGACAGCTGCTCGTAGACTTGTTATGCTACAGAGACCGTGGTCACTTGTAGACCACAAACAAGCTTTGGATCGTATTCACAGAATTGGTTCAGAGATTCACGATTCAGTTATCGTAATGGATTACGTTACTGAAGGAACAATTGAAGAAAGAGTAATTCAAGTTTTAGAAACAAAAGCTGATAATTTTGAGCAAATTGTTCGTGACAGAGATAAGCTTTTGGAGTTGCTAAAAGAAGATAAGGATGGTAAGCTTTAGACCATGAATGACGAAAATACAAAAGAAGTACAACCATACAGACTCTCTAACTCAGAGATTCAAGTATTCAAGGATTGTAGACGTAAATGGTGGCTTAACTACTACAGACGTTTACAGCCAAAGCAAAAAGATTACACTGGTGCATTAGCTCTTGGATCTCGTATTCACGAAGCTTTAGATCAGTATTATTCTCAAGGTATCCCGCTACTAGAAGCTCATGCCGCCCTTGTAAAAAAGGATATGGAAACTTTAGTCGCTGAATATCGTGACACTTCAGATCTTGAATCAGAGGCTGAACTTGGCCGCATTATGCTAGAAGGCTACCTGCAGTGGGTAGAAGATGAAGGTATTGATGCTGAACTAGATATGATTTCTACAGAAGAAATTATTGAAATGCCAATGATGGATGGAGAAGTTATTCTTCAAGGTAAGCTCGATATGCGTGTAAAACGTAAGATCGATGGCGTTCGTATGTTCCGTGACTTCAAGACTGTTGGTGGATCATTTGCTGACTTTGCTAACCAGGCACAAATGAATGAACAGATTCTTACTTACATGCTTTTGGAACATGCCCAAAACAAAGAACCAGAAGAGCGCGCTGAAGGCGGTATCTTTACTATGCTAAAGAAAGTGAAGAGAACTGCAAATGCCAGACCTCCGTTCTACGAGCAAATTGAAGTTCGCCACAATGTTTTCACTATGCGTGCCTTTTGGCAGAGAATTCATGGTACGATTACTGATCTGATGAATGTGAAAAAATCACTTGATTCAGGAGCAGACCCTAATTTTGTCGCTTATCCACGTCCTACCAAGGACTGCAAGTGGAAGTGCCAGTTCTACACTATCTGCCCGCTGATTGACGATGGATCGTCAGCAGAAGCAGCTATTGAAGATATGTATGAGGTCTCCGACCCATACGGATATTACAAATCACAAGACGAAAAGAAAGGTAGTGAGTAAGCATGTCAGAAGTACAGCGTTCACTAACTATCATGGTCTATGGCGAGTCTAAGGTTGGTAAATCAACCTTTGCTGTCACAGCACCATATCCTCGCCTAATGCTAGACGTCGAGGGTGGGCATCGTTTCCTACCAATCAACGTAAAGTATTGGGACCCAATGCGTGAGGAGCCACCTGTGGCTGACGGCACTTGGGATACAGTTGTAGTCACAGTTCGTGATTACGATGTAGTTTTAAAAGCTTTCCAATGGCTTCAGGCCGGTAAGCATCAATTCAAGTCACTTATCATTGACTCCATTTCGGAGCTTCAGGTCAAGTGCATGGATAACATTGCTGGAACCGAGCAGATGAAGATGCAACAGTGGGGCGAATTGCTTCGCCACATGGGTGCACTACTTCGTGACCTCCGTGACCTTACAATGCACCCTACACAGCCTCTAGAAGCCGTTGTATTGACCGCCATGGCCCGTGCAGATCAAAATGGACATATGAAGCCATATTTGCAGGGACAGCTTGCAGTGCAGGCTCCGTACTTCTATGACGTTCTTGGTGCAATTGCCATCGAGAACATCCCAAATCCGGATCCAACTCAGTTGCCTTACAAGGCACGCCGTATGTACGTGGAACGTACGGATAAGTACGATGCCGGTGAACGCGTTCAAGGTCGATTGGGCTCAATTGTAGAGCAACAGGATCTTGGAATCGAGCGCATGCTCGACATGATTTTCGGTCCTAAAACCGAGAAAAATAAGTCGGCTTAATCTAGTCGATAAACCATCAACAATAACTATTAGGAGTTATAGCTTATGAGTACTCTCAACTGGGGCGACCTAGTCAAAGATGCTGGCGAATCTGCAGGCGGCAATTATGAGCCACTTGCAGATGGCGATTATGATCTAAAGGTCATTGAAGCCACCGCAACCACTTCACAGAGTGGTAAAACCATGTTCAAAATTACTACGGAAGTTCAAACCGGTCCAAATGCAAAGCGCCGTATCTGGGACAACCTAGTAATTAGCCCGGAAAGCTCTAATGCTCTTGGAATCTTCTTTTCCAAGATGGCAGCTTTAGGCCTTCCTCGTGAATTTTTCACGAACAACAATCCAACCAATGCTCAAATTGAGTCAATGCTTGTTGGTCGCACATTCCGTGCACAAGTTGGTTCACGTACCTGGAACGGTAGCAAGCGTAACGAGATCAAGCGTTACTACGTTCAGCAGCCAGGTACCACTGCAGCAGCTCCGGTGTCTGCCCCTGTAGCACCTCCGGCTCCTCCAGCCCCTCCAGCTCCAAACACTGCTGGTGCAGCTGTACCTCCAGCTCCACCTTCAGCTCCGTTTTAGTCTGTAGTAATTGCGGGGGGCATTAGGAAACTAGTGCCCCCCACTAATTAAAGGTTTTTATGTCAAAAATTTTACTTACCGGAATGACTGCTCCACAGTCATCAGTTAAGGCTAACTTAAGAAATGTAAGCTTTTCTTCAGCAATAAATTTAGCTTTAACAGAAGCCGGACACGAAGTGGTCTGGGAAGATCCAAATATAAAAGCAACAAAAGAAGAACTTGATAAATATGACTCAGTAATTGTTGGCATAGCTCCAATAACGAGTCTTAGTGCAAATAAAATGTATGGAGCTTTAAACATTATTAAGTTAATGTGGGGCTCAAATAAACTAACTTTGCTAGCGGATGCCCCAAATATTTCTCAAATATTTACTACTTTGAGATCCATAGAGACTAACCCAAATAATTTAACAAAAAATTTCTTTTCTACTAAGAAAAATTACAGCACGGTTGTAACTAATGAAGAGATAAAATCAAATATTTTACAAGCAATTTCATATTTATTAGAAAAAAATTGGCCAACTACTTTAGTACCGGTACTTCCATGGAAATTAGAGTACTCGGATAAAGAATTGAATCTATCTTTAGAAGCAAAAAAATCAATTGTGTATTTAAATTTAGACTCATATCTAATTTCAGATTCTGTAAAAAATGAAGAAAAAAGTCCAAAATGGTCTGCAGATCAGCCAAACTCTCCGTGGACTAAAAAAATTTGCAATACTATAAATCTTCCAGTTTCTCCAGTAAAAATAAATAAAGGATCCACAGATTCAGAAATTGCGGATCAAATTTCTAGATCTATTGGACTTTTAATATCACCTTATAAAAATGAGGGTACTTGGTGGTCATATAGATATGTACAAGCTATAAACTCTCTCACGCCTGTAGCCACCCTATGGGAAGAATCAGGAGCTCTTGGGCACGAATGGAATCTATTGGCTGCAACAATAGAGTCGATGTCAGAAGAAAAAAGAGATTTAGTAGCAATAGCTCAGAGAGAAAGTTATATTGCAAAAATACCAACAAAAAATCAATGTAAAACTGTACTTGAAAAAGTACTAAATCTGAAGTAAGGAATAAGTATGAAAGTAAATATGGACTGGATAAAATACCAGTTGGAAAATGCAAAAGTTAGACAAGGCAATGGAAATGCCGTTATTGACCTATTGAATGCTTGGAAAAATATACCGGAAGCTACATTTAAAAAAGAAGATAAAGAACAAATTATTTATATATTTAGTAAATTGGCTTTAGAAAATTCTTTAGTAGAGCCGCCAAAAGATGAAGTTTGGGTACAAGCTGAGCGAGGCTTCCTAAAAGTAAGAGACATCGTTAGAGTAAAAAATGATGCCTTTTCTGGAGATGTAGGGATGATTCATAATGGACGTCCAGGAGTAATTGTTGCAATTAGATCCGGTGACATTATTGTCGATATTACAGATCTTGAGAACCCACCAATTAAGTCTGCCCACTATCAGCCAGAACATCTTCTAAAGAGAGTGCAGTAATGAGGATTTCTTTTGAATTGGATATTGAAGGATCCAGCGTGCAAGATTGTAGAGCAGTAGTATTTGATAAGGTTTCTGAGTTCTTACTAATTGATTCAGATCTAGTGGCAGAAAATGTAACTATAGAATTGCAAGTTAAAGATTCAGAAGACCCTAAAAAGTTTAAAATCAAAGCTTTTGTTAAGGTAAAGCAATCTGAAAAATAATTAAAATTTAGGCATTTTTCGAACATTTTTTCGAATAAATCTTGTACAATTATATTGTGGTGATGGTTTAGATGAAAGATAAGCGTACCGGAGAGTGCCTCTGGTTTGAATGGTCTGGAGATGGATTTGCTGTCTCCAGGCCTTCTTCTATTATCTTTTATACCTACGATCATGTTGATCTAGAAATAGATCTTATAAAAAGAGCTTTAGCCTCAGCACTTCAACGCGACGGAATAGTTTCATCTTTAGGTGAAGGTTATCGAGCAGTTGAAAGAGGTCATATCTCATATGGCTATGCTGGAGAAATAAACAAAGAAATTTATCCCACTGTCTGCAATGAAAAAGGAATAACTTTATATGAGGATCTAGTAGAAAATCCTAGAGCCGTGACATGGGTGGAGATAATATGACGACCTGGAAACCAAGCGATCCGTTTGAATGGCAAAGCAAATCAGAATGCGCTAAACCAGTAAACAGAGATATAGATTTTTTCTCGCATAAAAGTGAAGACAAAATGAAAGCAAAAAATATTTGTTTCAGTTGTCCAGTAAGAAAAGACTGTATTAAAACTGCTTTGGAAAATATGGAAATATGGGGAATATGGGGCGGAAGAGACGAGTATGAGATTAGAAGAACTCTTTCAGTCAACATTGATAAAGCCGAAACAAGATATGATCGATTTCCTAAATGTCTTTACTGCGGAGCTAAGACTAAATTTTTACGTCCATTAATTGCAGATAATCCAGAGGGCGGTAGATGGACAACAGTACGTTTAGTCAACTGCACTCTTTGTGATTTTACTTGGAGAAGTAGAACAAGTGTTAATGCTATAAATGCATACTTTAAACTAACTTCAGACAAGCAAGAAGAATTTGACATCCAAGAAATTTTAAATGAAGAACTAGAAGAAGCTGGCGTTGATCTTAACGAGCCGGAAGAAGATCTGGATTAACAGCTAACACACTAATGTGCTCACGTGGTTCGTATTCTCCACCAAGAACCATTGTTAGTAGTCCAGGCTTTGACTCAAGACCAGCACGATCTCTAAACCACTCTGATCCAGGATCGGTAGTAGGACACTGCACCCAAAGTCTGTGACCAATATCCATACACTTAAAGTTGTGAAAGTGGCCAGAGATCCATACATCTGCAAGACCTAAAGCAGTCTGTCCAGCAGCTTGCCCAGACAGATATTTCATAACATCTCTACCAGCCTGGTGTCCATGGAATAGTCCAAGCATTGTGCCATTGATATCCACAGTTAAAGTTTGATGACCAGACGATGGGAATCTAAACTCTACGTGCTGTAGAGCTGGATTCTCTGCGCAAGCGTCTTGTACTGCCGATGCAATTTCTACGTTCCAGCCGTCAGCTGGATCTGCAGCAACCTGACGAGTTACTTCATCGTGATTTCCATTAATTACTGGAACAATAACGCGTTCTGCCAAAGGAGCTAGTGCTTTAATCTGTGCCATAAGCAAACGACGTGCAACACGCACCTGCTCGGTTAGACCTAGGTCAGATGCTGCTTGACCTTGCAAACGTCCATTCTGACTTGTAAGACCTTCTACGTGATCCCCAGGTAGAGCAAGAACTACAGTTCCAAGATTAAGGCCCATCCTTCTAAGATCTTTTAATCTAGCAACAGATGAATCTGTTAATTGCAGAAGTCTGTCGATTGATTGTTGAGTACCTTGACCATTTGCTTTTTTACCAATCTGTTGATCGCTTGGAGAAACAAGATATGCTCCATTACCAGTTCCAGCTTTTAATCCTTTTTCTGGACGCCATTTTTTAATTTCATCAATTAAAGCTTCTGCATCAAGATTGTCCGCAATGGCTAGCCCAGAAGGAATAACGTTTACTCGAACAGACTCTAACCATTCACCGCTGTAAGTCTGCCACCTCGATCTACGAAGAGATGTGACAGTCCAAGAGTTTGGGTCAAGATCAAATTCTTTAAGCACATCAGCAGTTTCTGGAATTTCCCCCGCCGGACGTGGCTTAGATACAACAAAACCACCTTTAGAATCATCAAGATCTAAACGTGGTCGCCAGTCTTCTGGTGTATTCAAAGCTTTTACATCAGATCCAGTAACACCTGGACTTGATAGATTTTCTAATTTATCTGAAATACCCATTAAATGTTCCTCCTAGAACAACTGCAATCTTTTCGTCTATGACGATCAACAGAACTATCTGAAATGTTATAACCTTCTTCTCTTAAAACTCTTGCAATATCTGCATTAGATATTTTGCGCGGAGCTCCAGATGGAACATCAACCACATCATTTAAATATTTTTTATCTTTTTCTGGCAACACTGAAGTGTATAATAAAACTCCAAGTTTACAATAAGATCCCGGCTTTTCAGATGCTTTTGCCAATTTGTCCGAAAGGGACATGACGTACTCCTTAGTGTGTCTTATGTGTCTTTACAATACTAATACACTTTTACGTGTATTTCTACCTATTTATGCAGATTTTTTTGCCCTAGTTTTTTTAATTGAAACGGGAGCCGGAGACACCCCTAGTACGAAATCTTTAATTATGCTCAGCTCCGCTTCAGTTTTAATGGCATGAGCCTCAATTTTATTAACTTTATCGGCTAAAGAAGTACCGCCATTTTCCCAAAGCTGATGCTCTACTCGATCAAGTCTTTCAGAAATAGTTCGCCCATTAGAGTCCAGACCGATAGCATTTTCAATTTTACGTGCTATCCTGTAAACAGCAACAATTCCACCAACAATTATTCCTATTGCTGTGACAACTGCTGATGTAACTAAGAGTTGATCGATGATCATAATGATGCCTTAATCGACGGTGGACAATATGATACAATTGTACCCTACCCCCTTTCAGGCGATTAGCCCTAGACGCGCTACGCCTTTTTTATAAAAGTAATTAAAATTACTATTTTCCACTTGAAATTCTTTTAACTTTGCTGTATCGTTTTAGTACAGCCTTACCCGAGAGGCATTTATGCAACGACAATTTATAGTAGGTAGATATCTATGACCCAGCCAAATAACAACCACATTGAAAGATTGGCAAAAGCATCCGAATGGTATGCCGGACAAGGATGGAAAATTCTTCCCTGTCACGGAATTGATGACAGCGGTAGGTGTACCTGTAACGGTATACACGCAGAGCCAAAAGACATCGGTAAGCACCCGGCTATTGGAGAATGGAATTCAAGGGCTACCGACGATCAATTAGTAATTCACAATTGGTGGACAAGTTCTCCGCTAAACAACATTGGTGTATTCTGCTCACCATCTGGATTTATCGTTATTGACATCGACCCGCGTTCCGGTGGTATCGAATCATTTGAAAAACTAGATGAACTTTTAGATGGAGCTTTACCTAAAACCGTAGAAGCCTACACAGGTAGATATACCTACAATGGTAAAGCTGAACGTGGACGTCACTTATTTTTTAAAGTAAATGCAGATGAAGCATTTGTTGGAAATCTAAAAGCAAACGGTCTAAACGGTATTGACATTAAGCACAACGGTTACGTAATGCTTGCACCAAGTCGTCACGGTTCCGGTGTTAACTACGAATGGAGATCCGGTCATGCTCCATGGGAAATTGAAATGGCTGAAGCACCAGAAGCCTTGCTAGAAGTTATTCGTAAAAAGAGTAGAAAATCTACTTCATCCCACTCTGATGGCAACTGGGACTGGATGCAAGATCTTGAATATAAAGGAGATCGAGTTGACATCGCTACAATGCTTGAAGAAGGAATCGATGAAGGTTCCCGTGCAGTAGACATTTATAAGCTTGCTTGTGCTTTATCAAACAAGTATGGCGTGGAAACTCCTGAAAAACGTTTGATGATTGAAACTCTAATGATCCGTTTTAATTATGAAAAAGTACGTCCGCCAATGGAATTAGAGGGTCAGAACTCTTTACTTATGCACGTTCGTCGTGCGATGGACTTTGTTGCTGAAAATCCAATTACTGAAAAAATTTGGCCAGGGTTGCAAGAATGGGCAGAACGATCTCAGCAAGAAAGCAGATCTTCTACAACAACTAGCCCAAGCAGTCCACAAATTGGATCGGTTGGCCACTCTATCTCAGAAGCTGCCCACAGTGGCATTTCTGTTTTTGATGCATTTAGTAATGGAAATGTTGATGTTCCAAAAAACGTCGATGCTATCTCAGAGGGTGAAGGTGGTAGACCCGGCTACAGATCTTTATCTGATATCGGTAATGGACGTAGATTAGTAGATGCTTTTGGATCATCAATTCGCTATACTCCGGGAATTGGCTGGTTTATTTGGGAAGGTCAGTACTGGCGTCCAGATGCAGAAGATCTTGGTATGAAAGAGCTTGCAAAAAATCTTCCAACTATCATCACCACTGAAGTTGTAAATTACAACGACGAGGATAGACGTAGTGAAGTTATAAAGTGGGCTAACTCAGTTAGATCCAACAGCAGATTAAATGCTGCTGTAGAAAGCGCCAACTCAGATACAAGAATTATTACTCCGGTAGAAATCTGGGACGGGGACGAGTATTTGATTGGTGTAAATAACGGAGTTATTAATCTAAAGACCGGTGAGTTAATGAAGGGTAGACCAGATTTACACATTACAAAACGTGTACCACTTTCATACACTCCTGGCATGAGAAATACTCGATGGGAAACTTTTATTGACTATGCAACTGGTGGAGATAAAGAACTTCAAGAATGGATTCAAAAAGCTGTTGGATACACGCTGACTGGACTAAATAATCAAGACTTGCTTTTCTTGGTTTACGGTCCTCCAGGATCTGGTAAAAATACATTTGTTGAAGCAATTGTAAAAGCTCTTGGTACTCAACAATATGCTTGGCCACTAGACTCAAGCATTTTGGCCGATACTGGAGCATCAACCAGCTCTACCGATATGTACCACTGGGCAGAGCTTAGAGGTCGCCGCATGGTTTGGGTAGACGAGTTGCCGGAGTCCGAGCGTCTTAAAGAAAACGCTGTAAAGAAGTTGACTGGTTCATCTGAAATCTCTGCTCGTTCCCCGGGTGAAAAGCCGTTTACATTTAAGGCTCAGGCTAAACTTTGGATTACAACAAATCACCGACCAATGATCAACGATGACGCTATGTGGCGTCGTATTCGTCCAATTCCATGGTCAAATGTGCCAGAAGTAGCTGATCCAGATCTAAAAGCCTATCTATTTGACCCTGAGGGCGGTCTACCGGCTGTTTTAGCCTGGGCCGTAGAGGGAGCCATAAAATACCTAGGATCGTCTGCTAGGGACCCTCTAGGCTGGTGTACGGCCGTTTCTGAGGCAGCTGAGATCTATCGTAAAAATGAGGACCGAATCGGTATGTTCTTGAATGAAGAAACCCGTGAAAACGAAGGGGCTTCTGTATTAGTTAAACAGATGTACTCTATCTACCGCATGTGGTCTGATGAACGTGGAGAACGTCCGCTAACTCAGATTGCTTTCCACAGAAAGCTCTCAGACAGAGGTTTAGAGATTGTAGGTCAAGGAGCCAAAGCCGAGATTAGAAATAGGGTACTAGCTCCTAGGGCAGTTGAATCAAAAGAAATTGATTGGAACGTAGCTGTACGTTTAGCTCCATAGATGATATAGGATATTAAGTATGTCTTTGGGATTATTCGGGAGAAAGACATGGAGGGGGTCTGAAAAGGCCCCTTCCCCTTATACATAGGAGACAAATGATAATTGCAATTGCAACGCCAATGTATGGCGGTATGTGTCACGGTGGCTACATGAGCAGTATTTTAGGACTAACTTTTACACTTGCTGAAATGGGCGACTCTATGAGTTATCCAATGGTATTTAATGAAAGCATTGTAACCAGAGCTAGAGATCAGTTGGTACATAGAATGCTTGAAGATAAAGAAGCAGATGGAATTTTATTCGTAGATGCTGATACCGGATTTGATCCAATAGCCGTGGCTCAAATGATTCATTCAGGTAAAGATTTTATTGGAGCTGTTTACCCTAAAAAAGCTATAAACTGGGATAGAGTTAAGCAAGCTGTTTTAAATGGCGAAGAAGATCTTGAAAAGTATACTGGATTTTTTACAGGTGTAATTCCTGAAAATAATCAGATAAAAGTAACGGAACCTTTAAAAGTAGATCGAATTGGTACCGGCCTTGTGTACATAAGTAGAAGAGTCTTTGAAGAACTTATGCCAACATCCAGAAAATATTTAGATGTTACTGAATTTTTAGGTAAAAGAGTGGACAATGAGCTATATCAATTTTTTGACATGCAATTTGATAGTGAAGGTAATTTACTAGGAGAAGATTATCATTTGTGTGAAAGATGGAAATCAATTGGTGGAGAGATATATGCTGCACCATGGGTAGACACAATCCATTATGGATCTTACGGTTTTTCAGGAAGTTTTGCTAGAACTGTTTTAAGTAATATTCAGTCCAAAGAATCATAAATATTTTTTACTGTAGTGGCGTACCATTTCCCGCCGTTCTGGGTAGGTACGTCATTACTATTTAAACGTCTTGCAATTTCGTGAAACGATAATCCGGAAGTTTTTAAAGACTTGATCATATCTTTAACTTCATCTGAAGTTTTATTTTTAGGGCCCATATCGACGCCCCATTTGATTCCACGGGCTCGTCTATCCTTGTGAACGTCTTTTTGACGTTCCGCAATAATTCCGCGTTCCATCTCTGCCAGGGCGGACATAATTGTGACCACAAACCGGCCTTGATAGCTAGCTGTGTCCAAATTTAGATCCAGCATGACTAGACGCCAGCCATTAGCATTTGCCCGGTCTATGATACTCAAAAAGTCCTTCGTAGAACGGGCTAGGCGGTCTATACGCGTCACAAAAAGGGCTGAAGCGTCTCCACTATCAAGTCTTTTTAAAGCCGCTGTAAGAGCCGGACGGCCCGTAATTGACTTACCTGATCGGCCTTCTTCTCGAATTACTTCAAACTTTGTATAACCAGCTAGCTCGGCAGCTTGCTGTAGTTGACGTTCTTGAACATCTAACGATACGCCATCATTAACCTGTAATTGAGTAGAAACTCTAGCGTATAAAAGGGCTAGTTTTTGGTCATCCATAGTAATTTCAAATTCACGTCTATAATTTTTTGTAAAGTTTTAATGTCTGTTTTATTTTCTATATTTAAATCAAAATTATAATTATCTAGATCATGCTCTGATCCATGACTATTTGCTGCAAAAACTCCAGGTCTAGAAATTCTCCAAACTTTACCATTTAAATTTTTAATTGCATTTGCTTCGTTAAGATATCTACAATCTGAAAAAACAACTTTGTCATATTGGCCTGCTTTTTTCATAGCCTGATCAACCCAAAAATTTGGATGGAACAGTTCTCTGCCAACTTCAGTTCCCATGCGCTGCAGTAATTCTCTAACTTCAGGGCTATTTTCTTTTAGCTTATCCCAACCACTAATTTTTACTAAAGTTGAAAGTTTCATTGACCCACCCCAAATAGGTATATAGGGGTCAAGTGCTAGTAATGCTTCTCTCATTGGGTCAGCAAAAGCAACTCTAGTAAATCCGTGCTGCTCTACTAAATAGTCAGCTACGGTATCTTTTCCAGATCTAGCCCATCCGGATAGGCCAATGTATACAGTCATTATGTTTCTTTCTTTATGTATGTAGATACTACCATAAAGATAGTAAGAATACGTTATTCTTGAAGACTGTCTAACTCAGCCTGCGCAGCTTCAATAGCAGCTTCAATAACTGTAATTGCTGCGTCAGCTCTAGTCACAGCGTCTTCATCTCCTGAAAGCTCAGCAGTTTTTTTGTTTAGTTCGTGCTGATAACCTTCTAGATTTAAAGATTCGATTCTATTAGTTAGTAACTGAATTTTTACGTCATCTGGTACATTAAACGGCATAATATTCTCCTTAAGATTTACCATTTGCCTAGAGGACATTTAGC
>Ga0315909_10003968_pt1 | contig 17697 bp, 43 predicted proteins | sample LakEriMetagenome_11_FD_203527 | JGI IMG/M metagenome (GOLD analysis project Ga0315909, IMG submission 203527) | Freshwater fungal communities from buoy surface, Lake Erie, Ohio, United States - Buoy 2 MA125 | ecosystem: Environmental > Aquatic > Freshwater > Lake | place: USA: Lake Erie, Ohio...
ATCTGCTATACTAAAACCTGCACTGTCAAATTCAGGACCTTCATCTTCTACTTCCACAGGTGGTTCATCACATCCGCACCCACATCCTTCAAAACCATCACATACTGGGTCTGGCTCTGCTTTAAAAGATTCTGTATTCCTAAAATGTGCTTTTAGTGAATCTACTTGTTCTTGAAGTTCCATTAATTGTTCTAATACTGTTTTCATGTGTTTTTATTATTTATTATTTATTTAAATATAACATCTATTTCTCCGAGAGCCAAACTTAAGGTTATTTAAATTTATATTTCTTTACCTTATAATCAGTTACCTCTTCATCTATCTCATCCTCCTCATCAACGTCCTTCTGATGACTCATCACTCGGTGAACCGCTGCTTCCTCATCCTCAGCATCCACAAAATAAATTCGTTTAACTGTTTTCAAAACTGTTTCTTCTACCTTAAATGTCTTCATGTGTTTATATTTTTTAATTATATCTGAATATAACATTCCTTTACCCAATAGCCAAACAAATGGTTAATTAAGGTAAAACCCTATTTCCTGTACCTCGTTTCTAGCGAAATTTTTAGCTGACTGTAGGAAGTGTAGGTGTAAGTGCAAGGCGTTTATATCATCCATGATCTCCCTAGTTGGTCTTAGGTCTAGAAACATCATTGAGTTATGTTCTAGTTCCTGGATTTGTGCTAGTGCCTTATCTATTGATTGGTTAGCAGTGGCTAGTATTTCTAGGATTTGATGAGCCTGAATACGCTCTAATACTTCGTCGGTGTGTTTATCGTAATCCATGTGTTTCAATTTAAAATGTTATATAATCAATTGCATTTTCTCCTATCCCTTCCCCGTTAAATGTTATTTCATAATTCGGGTCCATCCCAGAGATCATAATATGGGCGATTAAATCATCTAACGATCCAAATTCGGTTGTGTAATACGAACAATCTAAACTATACATACATTTGTGTTTTTAATTATACCTGAATATAACATACCTGCTACTAGAAGCCAAACAAGATGGGACCCCTTTGGGCCCCACTTGCAAAAACACACACATGGCTTGGGGTATTAACCCACTAGATCGATAGTCTTCATACGACGACGAGACATATTGTACATAGCGTTCGCTACGTCTTGGTTCACCGAGCGGTTACCGTTGATGATGTTTGAAACATGACTAGCAGAATAGCCAGTTGTTTCAGCTAGGCGAGCAGTGTCACCTTTGCGTTGACGTGCATTATAGAACGCCAATTTCGCTGTACGATTTAATTTACGCATAACTTTAATTATTTAATTATTTATATTATTCAATATATAGTATTATTAATGTTTAGCAAAGCTATCCTTAAGAAAGAGAAAGACCTAAGCTGATCATGCCTAGGTCTTCATTGTTGGGCGCTTTGCATCGCGTCTAGATCCCATGAGTAAGTGGTTTTTAGTCTAACCGGCATACGTTCCGGCAGATAGAGCCTTGCCTAAGGGCCTTCCTCGTTTGCTACCAGATTAAATGTCTCATAATCTATCCTTTGGTCCTATAATCTCCCTTCGGATCTCATAATCAACTACTGGTATTGGTAGTCAGGACAGGATTCGAACCTGTGCTTTCTCATACTATATGAGCGGGCCATTACCAAATTGTGCCGCCTGACTATATTGTTTTTTTTAGTAGCCGGGGCGGGAATCGAACCCGCACTGCCCTTTCGGGCAACAGGATTTTAAGTCCTGCGTGTCTACCTGTTTCACCACCCGGCCATAGTTGGAGCCTAGTCGTCACTAGGCCCCAGCAGCATTACGCTGCTGCTTCAGTGTCTTTTGCTTTCGCTGGACGACCTCGTTTCACAACACCTCCGTTTGCTGCTACTCGTGCTGCGCGAGCTGCTAAACGTGCTTGACGTGCTGATCCTTCTACTACTGGGCGACCTTTTGATTTTTTAGTTTCTGTTGACATAACCTTTATTTATTTGTTTAACTTATTTACTATCTAAATATAATATCTGTTCCTCTGAGAGCCAAACCTATCCTAAATTATCTATAAACTCTTGAATTTCATCAAATAAATTAGCGTTATCAATATAATCATATAATGTACCTGTTTTACCCTGTAATGTAAAATCAATTACTGTTTTATTCTCATCTACCCATTCAGTATAGATTATAATTTTTTCTACTGGGTGGTTGATAACAAATGTGTTCTGTGTTAATCCCGGTTGTGTGGTTTGATTTAATAATTCCATTTTTATGTGTTTTTAATTATGATTAAATATAACATAACCTAGCTGGTGAGCCAAACCTATCCTACCTCTTCTGTTATCTCTATACCCCTCTCTTTAGCCGCCTTAACCACCGAATCTAAAGTGGATCGATCAAATGTATTATCAGCGTCTAAAACTGCAAATAACGCCTTAACTAACGTTCTAAACTCCATATCTCCTATATTATCACCATACAATAAAACTCCTTTAATAGTACCTATTAATGAGCCGTACTTGTAAGCTAATGGTTGATTTGAATCTTTTCCTTTTTGAATTACTAAATGTTTCATGTGTTATTAATTTTTAATTATACCTGAATATAACATCGCTCTTCTGGGAAGCCAAACCTAACACGAAAGAGGGGCCATAAATGGCCCACTCTTCCTATAATTAAAAAACACACACTTTATTCCTCTTCGTCTGCATCTGGCAAACTGTACTCTACCTTACTGAATCCGATTCTATATTTGATGTAACTTTCTGTATCACAATCTCTGTTTTTGCTGAAGTAAATCTTTCTAGAATCACTACCTTTAATTCGATCAATATGACACATTGCTTCGGTCATGTGTTTCAATCTGTTACTACCTGCAAAATCACCTGCTTTAGTTACTTGTTGAATGTTAATGAACGATGTGTATTTTTTCAATTTGTTACCACCTTTCTTAACTGTTGATTGTAAGTTCAAAAACCATAACTCAGCAGCGCTTTCAGTTGTGCGGTAAGTGTCCTTATACATCTCAATCACCTCAGCGATACTATCAATCGCGATCACATCATAACCTTGATCGAACACATACTCCATTGTCTCCTTAACTGTCTCAGTGTAATTCTTCAAAAATAATGTCGGTACAACCTTAAAACCAGGCATACGTTTACAATATTTGAAGTGACCAATCTCATCCATCTCACCGCTCACAAACAATACCTTCTTACCTCTAGATGCTAACTTAGATAACATATCTAATACCACTGTGCTCTTACCTGAACCTGGTCCGCCGCAGATAATCATATTAACAGCGGGCATCAAACCCTTATCTGTTGATAAAATTGAATCCATTAATGTGCCTGTTGACATTGGGCGAAATACAGACTCGTTAAACGATAACTCAGAGCCTTTAAATATTTGAACTGATTTTGGATCGAACGCTACCGCAGCAGCTACTTGGTTCTTTTTTGGGCGACCTTTACCTCTTTTTTCAATTACTAAATTTTTCATTTGTGTGTGTTTTTTATTATGAACTAAATATAACATCCCTGACCCACTAGGCCAAACAAGAGGTTAAATCTGTTTCATTAATCGTTTTAATTTAGCATTTAAACGTTTCCGCTCTAATTTTCTAAAGTACGGCCCATGGTTATATGGTGTATAACCTTTAGGCCCAGCAAAGGCACTAGTCCAAACTGTTCTGTCTGTCTTGAGAAACTCTAAGCGCTCCTCAATCTTCTTAATTTGTTCTTGTACACTCATTGCTTAATCTATATTAAAATTTTCAACCCACACCTCATCACTATCACCTACATAATAAACGGCAATTCCTTTATAATCGAATTGGCCATTATCTTTTAAATGATTAACAATCTCATCTTCTAAGTAATGAGCATCTAACTCATACACTTCATCCTCTTCTAACTGTGAGAATCTCTCAAAATTCTCTTCTACAAATTTTTCTAATCTTTTCATTTTTATGTGTTTTAATTATGTCTGAATATAACATCCATGTTCGGCAGAGCCAAACAAAGTGGTAGGGGAGTTTAAATACTCACCTCACACACCCCATAATCTGTTAAATCATCAAAATCATCATCAAACACGTTCCCAATATCAAATCCTGGGAAATCAAAGTTATACTCCCAATCTGTGTGATCAGTAACTGATAATACTAATTCCATGTTACCGTGACCTTGTTCTTTTAACTCTGTTAATTGGTCGATTAATTCTTGTACTGTCATGTGTTTTTAATTTTTAATTATACCTGAATATAACATCAATTGTTCGTGAAGCCAAACAAAAGGTAACAAAGGTTACTCCCCTATATATTTATAATAGAATTCAATTTCGAACACGACACATTGCCCAGGTGGCGAAAATCACTGAAGTTAGTATTAATTGAGCTCAATTGATCAAGGCCAGCGGATAGATAGACTGCACCCCGTACTAGAAAAAAGAGCAGGCGCCACGGCGCCCACCACTGTCTTTATCTATTTAAGAACATCTCTGCTTGATTCCAGTTCTGGAACCATGGATTATCAGAGTAAGCATTTGGAGTTACATGTAACTTTATCCCACCTGGGAAGTGATAGTCAATGTGCCTCAACACCTTCTGCACTAGTGAAGACTTAACGTACATCCAAAACTGCCCACTCTCACTGTCGTACTGCACTCCCTCACCTGGCTTAAATACCTCAATGAGTGAGTGTTCAATGTCGTAGTGGGAAATACCTTCCTCGGCGCACCCAGTCAAACAAATTGATAGGCGCTCATCCTCAGGAATCATATCCTTGATCTCCCTATCAATGATCTCGGCGTATTCTTTGAAGGTACGTCTTTCAAATTCGGTAGGCTCCCTATCTTTATAGGTGTCTGTCCATGCGTTCTTTTTCAACATGATTTTCTTAGCAACCGCTTTTTTTAATTCTTCTAGTGTCATATGTGTTTATTTTATTTACCTGAATATAACATCCCTTTCCCCCTAGGCCAAGCCCTACCCGATCCTCCTACCCGATCTTCCTACTGGTTTTCCCTACTTGCTCTCCCTAGGCGCCGCAGGTGCCGCGCGACGCCTAGTAGTGCATTTACCTCAACGCTATAGCGTTTCTATCAAGTAACACATGCGCGCTATGACCTCGGTCCTCTTCTGGCGCATATCCATCCTGTAGGGCTCGTGGTCCAAGATGTCATTCATCTTCTGGACCTGGAGTGAGAACACTTTTAACTTCTCCACCGCTGTTCCTTCTACCTCACCATCCAGTGCTACCTCTACAGGGGCAACCTTAATTTTTTCTAATTTTTTTCTTCCTCTTTTTTTAGCCTCCATTGGGGCCACTGAAATTACTTTTTCAATTTTATCCTTTTTGCCTGTCCCTTTTGGCCTACCCCTTTTTCCTGTTTTTGTTTCCATGTGCTTTTAATTATGGCTAAATATAACATCAAAGCCCGCGGGGGCCAAGCCCCTTGGGGGGAGGGGGTTCCCCCTCTTGATCCCCCTACGCCCCCCTTGCGGGGGGAATAAAAAAATATATACTTTTTCGACGAAAAGGTTTGGCTTTGTGTGGGGGAGGGGGTACATATCCCTGCCTCTTTCCCCTACCCATTACCCCTACACTTGTCACATACCCATCTTATATATACTTATATTTGGATATGTTAGTCACCCTTGCACCTTGGTTTGTCACACTTGCCTGTTCCCCCTACTTGATCTCTCTACCCGTTTTGCCTACCCTATTCCCCTACCTGTTCTCCCTAACCTGTTCCCCCTACGAGACAGAAACCATATTATTATCAACACCGTTAATAGTTTCATTATTATACTCCGTCCTCGAATGAATAATTTTCGTCCATCGTACGTTTGTTCTCCCTACTTGTTTCCCCTGAATTATTATATTCTCTTATTCCACTTTTTCCCTCATAATGGAGTTCATAGTAATGTCTTCCATTCCCAACAAACCAATTTTGGATACCGTCTATCACCTCTCTATCGTATGCCCCTATGATTTGTTCTTTTTCCATTTGCTTGGCTTGTTGAATAGCATTATAAGTTATAGCATCATAGGTAAGCATAGCCTTTGGCACTAATTGTTCAGCTAACCATTCAACCGCAGTTTGTTTATTTTTCATAGTTATTTATTTTTTCTCCCCATTCTAATATGAATGCTAAGGAATGTTAGACCTATTGTTAAAACATATTTATAGTTAACAGCATACTTGGTATCAACAAATGATATTCCTAAGTCAAACCACCATTTTTTGTAGTCAAGTGTATTCAGTATTATTTCAAGTTTCATCATTTTATTTTTATTGGGTGTCCATCTACTAACGCTTCAACATGAAACTCACTCACGTCGTCTGTTATTTTGTCTCTTAATACATCCATTTCACTTGCAGCGTCCCATAATGATTGTTCCCATTCTTTATGTTCTATATTCTCACTGTTTTCATGAATATATTTCATCATTTCTATTTCACTCATACCCTCCAATTCAGGGTAATCATCAGTGTCAATTGTAAATGAGTCTCTAATAACATACGTTGTGTATGTCTCAGTCATTCTAATGTTTATTTTCATATTTTATTTTGTCCAATATAATGTTTCACTGTCATCTCCAATATAAAAAGCTGGGTCACCAATTTTAGGTTTATTATTAGTTTGATATACTACTCCATTTTCAGCTGTTACTTCCCACTTATATCCTTTATAAGTTGATTTATTTACTTCAATCACACTAATTGGGTATAATTGTTCTATTAAACTATCCTCTTCTGTTTCAATTGGTTGTTCTTTAATTGGAATAGGTAGTGGTGGTGGTGTTTTTTTACTATGGGTTAGAATTGTTTTTACACCTAAACCAATAAGTGAAAACATAACTACCATCCAACCCGTGATTATAAGAGTCTTTTTTATCATAATTTATTTATTATCTGTCCATATCCATCCCAAACATACTCTCATCATTGTACGATGAAACCAGTTAGGCTTTTTTTCAAATGAAATACAAAACCCATTCTTACCTCCTAAACAGTACGCACCAACATAATTAGGTAGTGCATATATACACATTGATGCGTTGTTTTGAACTACATTATCAGCATACTCACTAACTTGTTGTTTGACATGCTCTGGTGTCTCGTTAATTAGACGTTCTACTGTTTTAGTTTTCATTTTTTTTTATCTTTAAAATCTATATCATATAAGCCTGCCTCCTCATCGTGTTTCATTAACTCGATTAATCCTTGTCTACTCACTATTTTGTGAGCATCATTATCAAATATACTATTCCAGATTATTTTAATTGGTTGTAGTATTGCTTCTTTAAATGCCGTCTTCCACTTCATATCTTGTTGTTGGATAAAATTCTACACCATATACTTTAACTGTTTCTAACTCTAAACCTCCATTAAAATCATCTACTTCGTATCTATATGTTCCTTCAAAATCATCTGGGTACTTACTATCGTACGGAGTCCAGTCAAGGTATTTTGCTTTTGGGTCTGTTCCTATCCCATAGTACTCATCCAATCCTGCTTTAAGGTCCTCTTGTGTATGAGCAGTTATTATTGGCTTACCCCATTCTGATACTGCTACATATGTTACTCTTATGTATGTTCTTATAGCCATTATTGTTGTTTTATTATCCAAAGATTAATTTAACAATCATCCCAATTGCTGAGAGTGTAATTGTCATTACTCCTATTACAGCAGCGACTCCTACTATTAGTTCTACTGCTTTGTCATTTATTTTATTTTTCATAACCTTTATTTATACTTAAATATAATAAAGTAAGGCCCGAAGGCCAAACTTTAGTGCGAATCTCCTACATCATGCTTCTCTCCGTAGATCAAATAATCAGGATTGATTACTTTAGCTACTTTCTCTCTTTCTCCACTCACATGCTTGATTACAATACCTTCATGTGGTACTTTAGTTCCATCAATGAAGTTGTTGAATGTAAACTGGTCTTGAATTTCTTGAGACCAATTCCCATTGTATAAAACAGGTACGTGAGGTAAATCAACACCACCAATAAAGTTAGTAGGTTTACCAATCATTGTAAGATAAGTTCCTTCAGTAGACAAATACTTACCATTCCATACAATATCAAACCCAGCAAACTCTAACTCTTTCAATCCATAGTCATAGTTCTTTTGAATACCAGGCCCATATATCTCACCATACACTACTACTCCACTTCCAACTTCAGTTGGAGTATGCTTCTTAACAAACGCCCATAACTTCTCTTTGATTTGATACTTATCAGCTACTTCTCTCCAAACGTCAGTTGAATAGAAACCTTGTGTATCAGAACCTTTCTCAACGTTATGTGAACCATAAACATATTCATACTCAATCCACTCATCAGCTAATCGTAAGAATTTCTTAACTTTATCCCAAAATGATAACTTACGTTTCTTAACAATACCATAACGAGCATTTGTACCATGTAACTTACGAGTAATTTGAACATAGTTCTCTTCAGTAAACATTCCAGCTACGTTCTTCAAGTTAGGAAACTTATGGTACACTGTGAAGTTTGGGTTTTGGTGGTACTTGATCTTACGACCTGAAGACAATTGTACTTGAACTGCAGGTGGTTCATATTTGAAGATACCTAACAATTCCATCATGTCCTTACCTTCATTCCACTCCAATTTAGTGTAATTAGCAGATTGACGAGCATATCTTAAAGGTATAATCAAACATTCAGAATACACTCCTCTTAACTTAACAGTACGCACACGTTGACCTTTACGCAAGTAATTAGTTACGTTCATTGCATCTGATAGTTCTTGAGGAATGACTGCGTCTGTAGTTGCTACTACAACTAAATCATCTACTTTGTATTCTCCTTTCTTGATAATACAATTCCATCCTCCGATAACACCTTGTTCGATATTATCTGCTCCTGGTATTTCTTTAATTTCGTTTATGCGTGCTACGTAGCACACTGAGTTATTATTTTCCATCTTAATAAAGTTTTATTTCAAAACGATCCTCCATCTGTTCAATCTTATCAACCGGACATCCATGCATATTTTCTCCGTTATGTCTATTCTCTACAATAACAGAATGTACTTGGTAACCATACTTCTTAGCTAACTCATAGTAGGTATTCATTTCCCATTCTTGTGTGAATGTATTTGACACTACCACTGGTGAGTGCTCATATCTCATTAGAAAATCCACCTCCTCTTGACACCAAGCATGCGCATCTTTAATTTTTGATGGTTTAAACTTGTAATTACCCTCACCGTCGACGAAAAACATATCAGCCTCTTTGTGTCGGTAATCTTTATCCCCAACTAACATCTTTGCTAATGTTGACTTACCTGCACCAGGTAATCCTCTTAATAATATTAATGTTTTCATATTGTGTATAGTATTGTTGGATTATCAGTATGAATATCAGGCACATCACCTTGTAGTTGCATGTACTTAGCAAATTCAGCTCTATTGAATGGTCTAGTGATCATATGAAATCCATTCTTAGTAGGAATAGTATACATTAGCTTGGTTACAGTTCTATCTATAGGTTCTATGCTATTAATGATACGTTCAATTTTATTTACAACCTCCAAATCATTCATATCAATATCAATGATCCATGTTTTACTTTCTCTTGGTTCACAATTGTTACGTCCAATAATAGTTTCAAAACTAGATTTGATACCATCATATTGCTCATTTGCAATCAGTTCAGCGTTATGTCTCAAACACTCTAAAGCAATTTTACTCCATTTTCTTCTATTTAAATGAATATAAGCTCTAGCATTAAATGTTTCACACAATGTGATAATTTCATCTTTATTCTTATCAAATTTCTCTAAACTAGAGATATTATATGAACGAATGACTCTGTTATTAGAACCTAATTCAGGATTTTCTTTCTTACGTTGAATAATCTGAATAAAGTAGAAATAATCTTTCTCAAACTTTAATAAATTTCTTATATGGTCGAAATTGTTTATCATAACTGTTTTCATAATACTTAAATATAATAAAAAATGGCCCGAAGGCCAAACTTTATTTATAATTATTTTCATAAAAGGTGTCAGGATCATGTTTATTTACCCACCTACCTTTTTCATTTTGAACCAACTCACTACCACATTTAATACATTCATGTACTACTTTCATTTCATCTTGTTCTAATTCCTTTAAATTAGTAGCTAACCAATGATGAAACTGTGATTCACTCATAATATAATAAGCTGTTTTAATTTTTTGAATAGGTGTTTTAGTCATCTCCATAAGGTGCTTCATTAAACGTTTTAAAATTCTCTTCGTCATCCCAATCTGTCCAATCTTCCTCTTCCCATGTTTCATCATAGGCGCAATTTACTTCCTCTTCATCATATGGTATTTCCATCCAACGTGATACTTCTCCATCTAAACCATCTCTCCACATATCACCCCACTCTTCTCCATCCCAATAACACATTTTAATGTAACCATTATCCATTCTACAGATATAACTTCCTGGTATATCTGGGTTATCTGTTTTCCAAATTTTATCCTTGTTGGTCATTTTGCTCTAGGTTTGTCCAATGGTTAATTATTTCTGTACCTTCTGGTGCTTGTTGGATTGGGGATGCATCTGTAGTAGTTAAACTTGTAGTTGTGACTCCCCACATATTATTTAATTGTTCTTCAGTTATATATTCACCAGTCTCTGATATTTCATATCGCATTGCAGGTTGTGTTGTATTTATTCTTCCCATTAACTCACCTAATGTTCTAAGACTGCTAGATATTTCCTTTTTATCTCCATTCATTCCCTCATCATAAATCTTTTTAATCTCATCTGATGCTAGATTATAATTACTTTGTTTACAATTCCTCAAATCAGTAATAATAATGTCCATTATTTCAGATGGGGCTTCTATTTCAATTGAGTCAATTCGAGTATCATCAGCTGCCCAAAATGATAACTCACGAGAATGATCTTTACTTAAATTATTAAACGCTGCTACTTTGTAACCTGTATGTTTATTCATTATATACATGAGATTACCTCGACCTGTGTATCCATAAAATTGGTATTGGTCACTTTCAGCAGCTGTACACCATCTAGTTCCAGCTCCATATTTTTTAGATGATTCATATGTAAGTGGTTTTATAATTAACCATTCATCATCCTCATGAAGTTTTAAAATAAATTTCTCTAACTCTTTATTTACAGATTTAAGTTCAGCTAAAGCAATTTGTGCTTCCATTTCCTCTGTTGTTTTATATGATGTCACATCCTTATTAACAATCAAACCACGCTCATTAAGATCAACAAATTTATTTATTGTTCTAAAATGACGATATGGAGTTTCACTTAAATTAGCATACATGAATTTTTGAGCAACCCATGTTTTACCATTAAGTATATCTTTAGCTTTTTCCTCAGAGAATCCCATATCTGTGAATTCATATATGCTTCCCTCTCTAGTATCTTCTTCTTTTTCCCATCTATGTTTAGTGATATTAATAATCATTTCAACATACTTAGTCTTATAACACATTGACAACGCATCAATAAAACTAATATCTAAATCGGGATGTTGTTTTTTAAGTGTATTTAATTTGCTCATAACTATAATATAATAACTTTTATTTAAATTGCCAATTTATTCTTTATTTGCTCTTGCTTTTAAATCTTCTAAAAACTCATCACGTTGACTAATTAAATATTCTTCACGTTTAACTAATCGAGTACGTTCCTCATCAGTTAGTTTTAATACTAACTCTTCTTTTTCTTGTATCATTTGTCTATACTCATCCATTTGTTTATTGAATAGAGTATTTTGATAATACATTATACCAACCAAAATAATGATTGTAAATGACTGTTCTTTAAGCTTACTTAAGAATGTGTCGCCATAACTACTTACTTTAGTTTCTTTTTCCATATTGATAAATATGGTTTATTCTTCATCAAATAAATCCTCTCCTTTATAATCAGGATGATTTTTTTCCATATAATTTATTCCTCGAACCATAAACACTGCTAAAATAAGTGCTAGTGTAAATGAAATAATTGCTGCTGGTATCATAAAAATAATTTTTTAAATATTTCCCATTTTGACTTAAATTCAATTCGTTCAAATTTGTTACTTGAATTAACTACCCAAGCAAACATATTCTCACTCCAACGTTTATAAGTACAATGTCTACATACTAAATTCTTGCCCTGGTGCTCAGGTCGTTGGTATGGTCTGGGGTTTCTAGTGAACATAAATAATGGGTATGTTCGTTTACAGTCAAAACACTTTTTCATTCGTAACTCTCTCTATCAATTTTAATTACATATGGAAATCTTGGAACACCATCTGGTGTTAAGTTAAAGTACTTAACTGTAGCTGATTTACCAATTAATTCATTTTTATTGTTCCACATAGCCTTACATTCCTCCCAATTAAATTTAGGTGATGAATTAAATATATGTCCTGTCTTACTCTTAAATATAAATGAACCTACCATTCCAGTTTTATTACCTTCACCTTCAACTACATCTAATATAATATATTCTTCATCAATAAACGATTTATGTTTAAGAAGTGATTTAGAACGTTTTGATTCATATTCTTTATCCAAACGAATCATTTGACCCTCATAACCTTCCATAGTGTAGTCTTCATAATAAGCTAACAAATCATTTATATTATCAATTTGATCAGTTTTAACACAAACACAACACTCAGGTAAATTTAAATCAGATAACGTTCTATAACGTTTAGTAAATGTACCACTACAACTAGGCAAATCATAAATGTGATATTGAATTGATTCTTTACTTTTAGCTAAATCATTACTTGTTGGTTTAGTTTTCTTAACCAATGAATAAATAGCGTTAAAGTCATTTGCAAACTTATCAGCATATAACTCACCATCAAATATTAAATCAGGATTAGATTCAAATAATGGTTTTAATGATTCAAAAATATGAGGTGCTGAGATAATTTTCTTACCATTTCTGCTCCACATACCATCTGCTCTAACAATACATCTAATACCATCTAATTTAGGTTGACTATAAACTGGGTATGTAATTTTATCTTTATAATCTTCAAACTTATGAGCTAACATTGGGTTGAAGAATTTAGGTGTATCAATATCTTTTATTGATTCATAACTACCTAATTCTAATTTTTTAGTCCACATTGCTTGAGCTTCAGCTAATGCTTGTTGTTCGGGTGTGGTTTCGTTTTTCTTACCTATATTTTTACCTGAGCAACAAGTCCATTCAGAAGTTGTCTTAACTCCATCTGTATAACCTGATATTGTTCTGAAACAGTTGTTCTCAATTTCAACTGTCCATTCATTTACTTTACCGTTAACGGCGCGTTTATATAATGTACTTAATTTCATGTCTTAAATATAATAAAAAATGGCCCGGAGGCCAAACATTTTATTATTTTTCTGGGACAAGTAGTAATTTTTTTCGTTGTTCTCGAATTATATATAGTTGTTGTACTATAGTATCACCTTGTTGTTCTGTTATTTGTTTTAGAATAATGTGTTCTATTTCTAAATTAGAGTATTCTAATTGTAATTCTTTGAATTTTCTATTAATAGCATTCGCTTGATCAATAGTCATTACAACTACTGGTGTTTTGCCATCATCATCAATTGTAGTATAAGGATACTTATTAGTTGGTTGGGACCTCAAGGTTCCAAGTAGACTTAGGACGAACAGCAGGAGGAGTATTAAGTTTTTTTTCATAGGTTGATACCTGCTCTGTTAACGTTGAAACTTGTTCTGTTAGTTGTTGGTTAGCAGAATCTAATTTCTGGTTTTCAGAAGATAGGATTTGGTTTTGGTCTGTTAATATTTGGTTTTCTTTCACTAATGAAACATTTTCCTCAACAACAGTAATATGACCATCCCCAGCCATGAATACATCAGCTATAACAAATGCTACAACCAATAATAAAATACCATATAAAGCTAATCTTTTTTTCACTTCTTACTTAATAAAATAATTTCTCTTAAATCTTTAAGTGCTTGAGTATTATTGTCTAATGAACTCTGAATTTTACTAGTATCGGTTTTAATATAGTCATTAAGTTCTTTTTGAAGATCATCTACTTTCTTTTTCAGATCATCTTCAGCTTTCAATTGACGTTTTAACATATACCATAAAACAGCACCTAACCCAAGTACAATAACACCTAATGCACCATATTGGGTTAATGTCTCAAATACCCCAAATGATGGAGTGGCTTGTAGAAATATAATTAATTGGTTCATTTTCTATCTCTTAATTCTTTTTCAAGTTCATTGATTTTAGCTTGCATAGCATCTTTTTCAGCCATATTACGCTTGAACATATACCATCCAACAGCGCCTAATGCTAATACTACTAAACCTAACGCTCCGTAGTTAACTAACTGTTCGAATATTCCAAATTGGTTTGCTTCTAATAAAATATTTGTCATGTGTGTTAAATTTTTAAATGATTAGCTAAAACACCACCTAATGAAGTGGCTACTCTTAATAACTCCTCATCTTGTTCATGAGTTAACTTATGTTTTCTACCTGTATAATCAATACCTAAGATAGCTATGAATCGTCCTTCAAAGTTTTTAATAGCATATAAGTACTGAGATTTGGTTTTGTATTCTTCAGCAAAGTATTTTAAACCAAATGTTGAAGTAGTTTCATCTTTAAAATCATAGATATGGATTGAATCATCATCTAATAATTTATTAAAACTTCTAGAAAATAAAGCAACAGGTATATTCTTTAATGTTAATTGAAGTGAAGGAGCATTTGCTGATACTGTCTCATAGAATATAGAGAATTTAGCTATACTCTTACCTGTTGGATAAAAATGACCCCCGTTATGAAATTGACTAACCCATACTCGGTCAGCGTCATATTCTTCTTTAATTGAGTCTAATTTACTTGATACTAAAGCTCCTACTTCAAGAGCCTCAGTCACCATATCACTTTTCTTCTTCTTAAATTTGTTATCAAACCACCATTTAAGAGATAATACTACTATGGGTCCAATAACGCCCCCAATCAGTGCTACCCAAATCGCCTCAGTCATCTTTATTTTATTTAAGTAAATTATAGTACTCATTAAAGTGTTTTAAACGATCAGGTAAACCAATTGTACCGCCGTTAACTCGTTTAGTAACCGCAGTGACAGTTGCTTCATCAGCTCCTTTATCACATATTGACCATAATTTGTTTGAATCGAAGAAAAACGCTGCTGATGCTAATGGGTATTTAGTAGCAACTAAATCAGGGTTAGCAACTGTATCCTCACCTATAAATTTAGCAAAACCAGTATAATTAGATTTTCCAGTTAATTGAATATAACCACGTCCACGATACTTATATCCTTCACCTGTTGATTCATCACCATTACCCATTCTTGAACCGTAAACACGAGATGCGATTTTCTCAGGTTGACGAGCATATGAGGCAGCTAAGTCACCAGGGAAATATTTTCCAAATATTCTCTTCAAACCATCAACTGAGTAGTTTAAGTTTTCGCTTATTGATTTGAATCCACCTGACTCATGTCCACATTGTGCTAAGAAATGAGCTAAACGTAGTGGAGTAGTAATATTAAATTTAGCGGCTGTCTCAGGTATTTGAGCTAATACAGCATCAGGGATATGTCCTTTTAAAGCATCTAATTTAAATGAGCTAGGAGGAAGAGTTGTTACAACAGGAGTTGGAGCTGTTGCTCCAAACATTTTACTCCATGTATTATCTCCTACAATACCATCTGCTACTAATCCATTTTTAGCTTGCCATTCTTTAACTTTAGCTTCAGTCATTGGTCCGAAACTGCCATCAGCTCCTAAACCTAATAGTGTTTGAAGTTGTTTTACTTCTTCTCCTTTTGATCCGTTTTTTAATAACATAAGTGTTTTTGATAATAAATATCATAAACCTTATCTCGATTCAATCAGAATTTGATCAGCTTCAATCTCAGTTATAGTAGCAGCTAATTTATTACCTATAGCAACAATTAATAAATCTTTATTACGACCACATAATTTTATTTCTTTACCTACTTCAATTCCCATTCCAATAATTCGCTCACTAGCCATATTTTCTTTAATACCAGTCACAATGTAAGCTCTAGGGTAAATAGTTACTTCAGATAATTTCATTAGTTGGCAAAGTATAAACGTTCATGATTATATTTAGCTACTATATTCTTATTCGCTAACTTACCATATGAGTCTACAATATCAGAATATACTTCATTAAGTGGTTTTTTACTGGTAAATAGTTCACCTACCCAATTAGCAAATTGATTATTAGACTCGTCAACAACATTTTGAGGTATGTTAGGTAACCCACAGTAATATGCTTCTCCTACTTCACTAATAAACATTCCTGTATAGAAACCTTTTAATCCAAATCTATTTACAAATCGATCTGCGTTACACCAAATAAAAACATTATTGTCTTTTTTATTCAAATGCTCAACTAACCCGTTATCAATTACAAATAATCGATTAAAACCAATCCCAAATAAACCTGATGGTGATCCATGACCCATCATCATTACTCTATCATGACTCTCAATTAACTCAATTATCTCATCTCTAGTTTTATCTTGAGTAATAACTGTTTTATCTTCTATACCTTCATAAATGGGTTTTAGGAAATCAGTTGAGTAATCTGATGGATGTATTACTAATGTTTTCATTTTATTAATTTTTTAATTTTGATAATAACACGACGTTTAAAACAACTCAAAGTAGTTTGAAATGTATTAACTGGTGTTTCAGTTTTTAATTCCCCAAATGCTTTTTTCATCGCGATTTTAATTTTAGGGTTAACTTTAATTAACTCAATAAATTTATCTAAATGAGAAACTGATTTTGAATTCCATCTACCATTTGAGAACTCAGTTAATGTTACTCGTGTGTCACTTATTGTATCAAATAAGTAAACTGTAACTGTTTTGTCCCAACTGTCTGTAACGAATTGTAATTCTTGATTACCTGAAAGTGATACTGATTTGCTCATAACTCTTATTATTTTTTATTATACCTAAATATAACAAAGAATGACCCATAGGCCAAACTTTATCCATGAAAAGTTCACTTAAAACGGTAAATTTTCTTTAGGTTGTGTATTGTTTTTAGGCTTGAAATATTCTTCCAAAAACGATTTAGGATACAACATTACATTACCTGTATATTTTGGGTTAGATATTTCTCTCATTCCTACTTTTATATCTTTATAACAAGCAGCAAGATATACTTGTTTACCTAAATCATTCCCAGCCGGTTTGCCTAAGTAGTCGTATAATGACATTAATTCATTATTATCCATTAATTACCTCCTCCATTGTTTTCCATTCTACTTCTGTGCCTTCATCACTATAGTTACCTGTAGGCATTGCTAAGTGAATGTTTTCATTTTCGTCTTTTCCAATAGCGATAAACCCAAATCCTTCACAAATATAAGGAACCATTGTACTTTTAGGTAATTCTGATACTACTTTATCAATATCAAAATCCCACCCCATTTCCGAGACATTTTTCTCGACCCATTGTTTGCTAAATTCAGCCATATTATTTTATACTTATTAAATTATAAATCCATGCAAAGTCATTGTACTCAATAGCAAGAAAATCATCTCCTACTTCATTCTCTATTAAATAAAGTCTACATCGTTGACCTTTTAAATCATACGCATACCAATATACAGCTGATCCTTCTACTTCAACTTCTTCAGAGTCAGAATAAATTGTATAATACTG
>Ga0315909_10003971_pt1 | contig 17690 bp, 7 predicted proteins | sample LakEriMetagenome_11_FD_203527 | JGI IMG/M metagenome (GOLD analysis project Ga0315909, IMG submission 203527) | Freshwater fungal communities from buoy surface, Lake Erie, Ohio, United States - Buoy 2 MA125 | ecosystem: Environmental > Aquatic > Freshwater > Lake | place: USA: Lake Erie, Ohio...
CTTCATGAGACTGTAGAATGGTGACTATTTGCGTCTCCGAAAATCGTGTCTTTTTCATACTGTTTTTTCCCGAAAGTTAGAGAATAATCTCTAATTATGAATGGTACTATTTTCGGGGGAGCGTACAGAATATCTATGATCAAAATGGTAAATCATTTTTGCTTCATATAATGGCAAAACACTTTTGTCATTTTCTTCCGTGAAGAGATTACTATCACTGGTCATATTATAAATACCTTGTTTAAATTGAATTTGCCAAGGATTTGACTTATGCTCAGTGTTTAGAATAATCGGATAAGCTTTGTAAATATTTATTGTTATTGAGTAATCCTTATTAGTTCTAAATATTGGACAAGTTTTAGTGTTTGGGTTAATTAAGGTAATATCTCTAATTCCAATTTCAAAACCTCGAATTGATGATTTAATATCATCAATTTGGCGACAAAAGAATATAAATCTTGATTTTTCAATAGAAATGCCTTCCCCAGTAATTGTCAATAAACAAAATTTAAATGAATGATGGACTGAAGGAAAGATAAAGCTTTCATTTTCGAAACCATATAAGCTATCAAGCCTTTTCGCAGATAATACATATTCAAAGAATTCTTTGTTTGAATTGTCCGATGCAATACCTGTCGGAACAACAATTGAAATTCTTCCTTTACTACTTACTAGTTCTGAATTTAATTCCGTAAAAAGTGAGTATGTATTAAGTTTACCTGACGTAGTTAAAGGATATTTTTTGCTATCGTTTACAAACTTAGCTAACGAAATAATGTTTCTTGAATATTTTAACCATTCCTCAAATAGTATTTGATTGGACTCTTTCAAAGCGTCAATTGCCTTCTTTCTTTTATTTCCTGACAATGAAGCAATTGAAGGTGATTTTTCTTTAAAAAATTCTTTTTCTTCTGGTTGAATAGCTTCCCAAGGTGGGTTTCCCAACATCACATCAAAACCACCTTGCTCAAATACATCGGGAAACTCCAATGGCCAATGGAAGAATTTGTGTTCCATGCTTAGGGCATCGGCTTTGCCTATCATGGGACCATAAGCAGCAGCCGGGTTTTGCAGAAACTTAGCCAATCGTTCGCTATTGGGTGCAGCCTGTTTGTTTTCTTCGGTATAGTTCCAAAAGAAGGCGGCTGTCCAAAGGTTACAGGCACGCCAATCATTAAACCAGGCATGGTTGCTGCGGAGTTTGTCAAACTTGGTTTTTACCTGCTTCACGCCTTCCACATCGTCCTGCCGTATATTCTCCAGTTCTTTATAATCGCCTGTAATGGCGGCAGTATCTATTTTGCTGCTTTGGTCAAAATCAAGGGTGGTTTGTTTGGTCTTGTTGTATTTGGCATTTTCTTTTTTCAGTTCCTGACACACTTTTTTATCGTCACCCGTAACCGGGTTAAAAGCATCATCAGGAATACCTTTTTGCAATACGCTCAAGTCACTTACACCCACTAAACTGTTTCCTTTTCGAATTTTATGGTCTAAAAAGCTGAGTGGTTTACCACTGTTGTGTCCCTCCAGCCAAAGAGCCAGTTTGCAAAGCTCCACCGCATCGGGGTTAAAGTCCACCGCATAAATGCAATGCTGTATTACTTCCCGCAAACAGCTACGGTACACACTCGGGGCGGGGTTTTCTTCTCCGCTTTGCACCCTTGCCAAATACCAGGCAATGGTTCGCGCTGCGGCCAAGAGCATGTGTCCGCTACCGGCTGCGGCATCGCATACTTTTAGTTTTAACAACGCTTTGGCTTGTGCCTTTTTATGACCTGTATGTTCTTTGAGGCGATCCTCAATCACAGGTATCAAAGCCGATTTGATGAGTTCATTTACCAATTCCGGTCTTGTGTAGTAAGAGCCGGTCGTTTTACGGTCGGTGCCTTCGTGAAAGGTAAAATTGATATGGGCAGAATTTCTCGCTTCTATATTTTCAATAACCGGATGCAGTTCCAGCAAACCTTCATATACCGAACCCAATTCCTCTACGTCCAACGAACGATAGTTGATATTGACGAGATTTTTCTTCTCATCCCTAAACTCGTTCATGTTACGCACACACTCCAACAACAGTTTATTGCTGATGAGACATTCCTGCAAATCTTGAATGGCGTTGTAGCTGAACAAATCGCCATCCAGTGGCTGTATGCCTAATTTCTTGCCGTTCCCACCTGCTTCAAACAATTGAAATGTTTGTACCAAGCCTTGCCACAAGTCGTTAAACTGACTTTCGTACACATAGCGGTTTTCGCAGAGTTTACGCAAGCGGGCAATGCTATAATATTGTAAATAGACTTTTTTAAGTCGTTGAGTTGCTTTGGTTTTATCTTCAGGGTCGTACACCAAATCCCGTTCTTCGGTTACCATCAAAAACAAAAAACGATAAATGATTCGAAGCAACTGGCGGTAGTAATCTTTAGAAGAAAGCTGACCGCTTTGAATTTTTTCACGGAGTGCGGAATTGCTTTCGTGTTGCAAAAAGCCGTTACCTAATGCCAACAAGGATTCCTTTACCGCAAGGCTCAATCCATCCCGAATACGATTACCGGTTTCAATGCTGTCCTGATAATATTTTTCAAGAAAGCATTGGTCTGCTTCGGTTTGTGTTCTTGGGAAGCGTGTAGCGTGCAATAAACGATACAGCAAGGTAAACTCACTGTATTTGTCTTCATCCAGCATTCGTTTCAGGTCAAACTCTACATAGGTGAGTTTAATCAAACGGCCACTGTCACGAATTAAGCGAAGAAACAATCCATTAGCGGCAATTCCATACACATGCTCAGTTACATTGAGGTATTCCTGCATGGTAGCATGTGGCGAAAAGCGTGAAGTACCACCGCTTGTTTTTACATCTAGGGTGTTTTTATCAGGGTTGTTAGGTTCTATAAAACCAACAATGTGCACCGGAAGTTGACTTAAGTTCTCGGCAACATGGCTGATGGTGTAGTTTTGGTTGTTGTCGCCTTGTAAACCTATTTTAGTTTTTGATAAATCAAAGCCAATGGAACTCAGAAACTGTTCCATCCACTTACGGCTTAGAGTGGTTCCGTAAGGGTCACTTGCTGGCAGATTTTGCGTTTTATCGGAGAAATGTTTCCAATCTAATTTGATGCGACTCCAGGCATATTCTATTTCGCTGCGGATATTAGAGCCGGGTTCAAAACCATAATCTGTTACCTTTTGGCCTTGTGCTTCTCCGCTTTCTATCTTTTGCAGAATCTCTTCCGAAATTAGATTGCCTTGTATGTTTATGGTGGTGTACTTCATGGCTCTTCTAGTTTACTTCAGGTAATAAAATGTAAACACCTAATACATCCATAGGCAAAACAGGCTCTACCACTTTGTATTTATTACCACTCACTAATTTTTTGAAACGGGTATGGCTATCTACCAAATGGTTTGCTCGTTCCAAAGCCACTTCATCGGTTTGTTCACGGAAGGTTTTTTCATTCAACACCCAAGCCATTTCTTCATTCAACCAATATGCTTTTTCTCCTTCTTCCATGTTTTGGGTGGGATTTATATTTATTAAAAGATTCATGGCGGTTTCCTTTTCAATGAATTGTTTTTGATGCACTTCACCTTTATATCCCCAAAGCCACATTTCTTCAGCCACAATCTGCTTGTTGCTTGGTTGTTCGGCTATTACATTTCTCACCCTTAATTGAAACAGCACTGTTTTGTGTTTCACATCTGAACTTCGCAATACCGATGCTCTTGCCGCACCATTGTCGGCTTTTTGTAAAGCACTATTTATAATGTGCTGCGATAAATGTTCTGTAAAGGGATGGTTCCGGCCTATATATTTGTATCCAGCAGGGGTAGGCGATTTAAATGAAATATGAATCTCGGTTTTGTCAGTCAGCAAGTCCCGCAGACGTTGAGGAATATTGGTGGTGTAAATTTTATATCCATCTTTTTTTGCTTCCACCGGCACACCTATAAAGCGGAGTGAATCCAACACAAACTGCTCAACCGAATTTACATCGCCAATGGCTTCGTCCACTTCACGCAAGTCGGCTTCTATGTCAGTAGCTTTAATGGCGTTTTGAGCAAATATGCTACGGGATGCTGTTTCTCTTTTTTCTGCTTCCTCAAAGGCTTTGGCTACACGATTTTTCTCTGCCTCAATTTCTTCTGCTTCAAACATAGAAAGCTGCTGTGTAACTTGTTTAATTGATACTGTAGGCTTTAATAAAATAGCATTGGTAACGGCCTCCATCACTGAAGCACTATTCTCAGGGAAAGGAACAGAAATACCAATGGTGCGCCTTATTTCACGTGCCTTGCGAAGTAATACTTCCAACACTACGCCATCAATGGGATTGTTGCTACCATACAACAGAGCCACTTCCACAGAATCTGATTGCTGTCCGAAGCGGTCAATGCGGCCTTCACGTTGTTCTAAACGGTTGGGGTTCCAGGGTAAATCGTAATGCAGTAAGGCGTTAAATCCTTCCTGTAGGTTGATACCCTCACTCAGGCAGTCGGTGGCAATGAGCAAACGCCTTTCGGATTTGTTCATTTCGGTAATTTTCTCCCTGCGGAGTTCATCATTCAGTTCGCTGGTTACAACTTCTATATGCAGGTTCTTGAAGTATTTACCTTTCAGTTTCTCTTTAAAAATCTCACCTAAATAATTGGCTGTTTGTATGTAGCGACAAAAGACAATGGGATTGTAACCTCTTTCAAGAAACGTTTTTATTTGAATGAGTGCTTCTTTGGCTTTGTGATCATTCTCGATTCCATAAAGGGCTTCCATTCTTTTGGCATAACCCATGAGTCGTTTTGCTTCTGATTCTTTTATCACTTCTGCTTTTCCAAGAACAGACAAAGGCAGACTGTCATCTGAGGAGAAGTCATTGTCCAATACGCTTTGGCTTTCTACAACGACTTCCTGGTCAGGAACATTGGCTGGGTCATCCTCTTTATCGGTAATCTTCTTTTTCTGTGCTTTTTTAGTGAGCATAGAAATACCCGCTGCCGGACTGCTCATTACGCCTCTTAAGAGTGCCAAAGCATCCCAGTAATTATAGCGTTGTTTTCGCCCGTTCCCAGCGTTTTGAGCTACTATTTCACGGGCATAAGCCAATATATCGTTGAACACATCATTATAGGCTTTTCCGATTTCAAAATCGCGGTCAATGGAATTTCTTTCGGGAAATTTCGTTTCTTCATCCAACCATTTCAATACATCGCCTCTTCGTCTTTGGATAAAGTGTTTGGCTATTGCTTTTCTATCCTCATCACTGGAAGAAACCACATCCATTTTTTCAAATTCAGTTTTGAGCAAACCAAGCAAGGACTGAAACTCTGCCTGCTTTCCGCTGTGTGGTGTTGCTGTTAGAAATATTAAATGCTGGTTTTCTCTTTTTGCAATGTCATTTAATAGATGGTATCGTAGTTGCTGTGAATTGTTTGTACCTGCGGGTTTTGCACAAGTGTGAGCCTCGTCCACCATAATCAGCTCAGGGCAATGGTCAATAAACACCTGTCGCTTATTTCCTGACTTGATATAATCAATAGAAATGATCTGAAATGGAAAAGCACGGAATATGTTATCGTGCGTTCTGATTTGTCTTTCAAGAGAAGTGGCTGTTCCAGAACGGATGATAACCGCTTCAATGCCGAATTTATTCTTCATTTCGTCCTGCCACTGATCGCACAGATGAGGCAGACAAACAATGGCAAAGCGTTTGATTTCTTTACGTTCATAAAGTTCCTTGGCGATCAGCAAGGCTTCAATGGTTTTACCCACACCCACATCATCTGCAATCAGCAAACGAGTTGTATCTTGCTTTAATGCCATAATCAAGGGTACCATTTGGTAAGACCTAGGACGGAAGGAAAGTTTGCCTAAACAACGAAACGGACCAGCTGCATTTCGGAACGAAAGACGGGCTGCATTGTATAGTAGCTTGGCAGAAGTAAAATCGCCTAAATCAGTTGCAGATGGTTTGATGAAATTGTATGTCTGCGGTTTTTCATCTCTGCCAGCTACAGGAAGAAAGATACCTGTGATTTCTTCATCAGAACCACCTAAGGGTTTTAGCATTAGTAGGTCTGTATCTTCTGATGGCAGCACCACCCAAGGCCTGTTCCGAAGAGTTACTAAACTACCTGGTTTATAATCGAAATTCGTTGTCATTATTTTTCTTTCACGGTTTTAAAAATGTCGGGACGCTTAGCTATAAATTCATCCAAAGAATCTTTGTAATACCAGGATAGAATCTGATACCCCGCATTCTTCAGGGCAGCACGTTTTTCTACATCATTTTTCTGTATATCTGCATTATCGTGTGGTGTGCCATCACAGAAAATGAAGACATTAGGTTTGTAGAAGAAATCAGGACGCACAAACATTTTATCCACCTTGGGTTGAGCTTCATCGGGAAGTTTGATTCCCTTTTCATAGAGATATCTTAAAAACTTATCTTCTGTGCTGCTGTTCGGATCTCTAGCTGCTTGCAAAAACTGATACTGTTCATCGTAACTGCTGAATGATTTGTTAGCCAATACTTCTACCGCTGATTCTTTCAGATTTCTTAATGCATCACGTATCATATTGCGGTCTATTTGCTGATGATAGAATTGATTATAGTAGCTTAATAAATCATCATAGGTGGCAGGAAGTACTTCGCCTTCTTCTTCCACATCATTTTTAAAGAAGCAAACTTTATATGCCTCTGTCATGATGGCTTTGTACAGTGAAGGATTGTCCATGATTTGAGAAAGAACACCCAGACTTCCTTCTGCTGCCTCATAAATTAGAATATTTGGAGCTTCTTCATCACCCATAATGGTGGCACCAATCTCATTGGATTCTACCTGAAAGTAATTTTCAATCGCTCGCTTAATGGCAAACATTAAGGTGATTACACCATTACTACCACCAGCGAGACCAAGTGATTTAATTGGTTGTATGAATAAGGCATTAGCTGTATCAGATGTAAACAGTTTCACATCCTTGATTTCATCAGCTTCTCCTCTTTCTTCCTTTTGTTTTTTGCTTTGCCAATATCCAGTATTCATGTTGATGGTAAAACCATATTCCCTTGAAGCCCGCCATTTTAAATTCAGTTTGAAAATCCGACAAGTTGGCAAGTAGTGGATGTGTAATAGCTTTTCATCACCAGCACTTACAATCCCTTCAGTAGTGTTTTCGAAGCCTCCATCTACAGCAAAGTAGGTCTGAATATCATAACCTTTTTTGGTTCTTTCCTCTTCTTGACATGTGATTCTTTGCAATTCATAGGCTCGTGTTTCAGCCATTTCAATTAATGTGGTATGCACATGCTTGTTAATATCCAACTGCAGAGTTTCATTGATGATGGGGTCAACTTCGTATCCGTATTGTTTATCGTAAAGGAAGTAACCTGTTTTAGGACAGATTTTTCCATTCTCCAACTTAAGTTCGGCTTCAGTTAAAATCATACGGTCAACACGATATTTCGCTCCATCGTGATAAATGACATTGCGTGGCCCAAATTCATTTAAGGCAATAAAACGAGCTCTTGAAATATATTCTCCGCCACCATCTTCACTTTCCATAAACGAACGAACCGGAAGACGAGTGAAGTTATAGCCCGGTAAAAATCCTTCGGCTGCCAAGTAGCGATAAGGGTAGAATTCAGATTGGTCTTTATTATTCTTTTTGCCGTCTGTTGGTTCGTTTAATAACAAGTCACGTTGTCTTTCGGCCTGCCTTAAACTTTTGTATGCCTCTTTTTTCTTCTCGTGATTGTCTGCATAAATTCTGTTCTCAATGATTGAAGTGGCAGCCTTAATTTGATTTTGAGCAGCTTTGTAAAGCTTTCTCCAGCGGTCAAGCGAACTATCAAAAGATTGCTGAAAGGAATCAATGTTATGTTTTATCCAGGCATCGGTGAACCAAGATGGTTTTCTTATTGCTAATTCATTTTTGAAATAGGTGTCTTGAATTACTTTTTTGTAATTATTTAAAATGAGGGTCTTTTCTTCCTCACTAAGTTTTAACATGTCAATGATTTCTTGCTTAAGCGGAAGGCTTACAAAATTGTCATTTTCAACCAAATCGCCAAGCGAGCTATTCAAAACACTCAGCGGTCTTCTGGTGAGAATAGAAGCATTCAAATGACTAAGCAAAAGTTCCTCATTAAGCAAGTCCATTCTTGGAGCAGTAACCGTTCCAGCCACCATTTGTGTGGAATGCTTAAAATAATGACGGTCGTGAGCACTAAAGTTAGAGCAATATACCAACACCAATGCAGCCTGCCCACTACGTCCTGCACGTCCACTTCGCTGTGCATAATTGGCCGGTGAAGGCGGTACATTTCGCATGTGTACAATAGAGAGGTCGGAAATATCAATACCCAATTCCATCGTTGGCGAACAGAACAGTGTTCCAATTTTACCTTCTCTAAATTCCTCTTCTCGTTGCTTTCTTTTTTCGCTATTGATTTGTCCAGTGTGTTCCCGACCTTCAATAGGTTTAATATCATGGAAGTTGGTTTTATAAAAACTTTGGAAATATTTATTTGGCTTTGTACTGTGCGGTTTATATGACCGATTTTTTATCAAGTCAGGTATCATGTTTTCACCATCTCCTTTATGCCAAAGGATATTGTCAACCTTTAATTGATAAATACTAGTTACCTCATTTTTAGCAGTTTTAGCAGGTTTCTTAATCAGCCAACCCGCCTGGGTCAAAAAGTCAAGTAGTTTGCAAGTAAAATCATTATACGCTTGCTTTCCTTTAATGTCGATGTTGTACTGTTCAGCATTTTTTCTTAGGAAACGTCCAAATACGCTTGTTAGACCTGCACTTTCAGTATACAGTTCTCTTGCTGATGAAGAGAGTCTCTCTAGGCGAATATGATTGGGCACTTCCAGTTTTTCATTCTCGTCCAGTGTCCAAGGGGCTTTGAGTTTTTCCTTTATTTTTTTTGCATTCGTTGCGATCACACCAGGTTCAAGCATAGAGAAACTGAGTGCATAAGATTTCCTAAAGAAGTCAAATATCTGATGCAAGAACACCTGTCGTTCATCGGGTGACATTGCAAATAGTAAGTCATTTGGTTTCCATAGCGAATTGTCTTGAATTGATTCTGCCAAGTGCTTGTATTCAATCGTTAATAAAGCACACTGTTCAAGGTTGGGTAATACCACACGCCAGCTTCGTCTCAAATCATGCAATAAGCGATACATGATGAAGTCCTTGAAGGCATCTTCATTTTCTTTTTTTTGACCAGGAAATAAAGCTGGTTGTTTAGCAAATTGGTCTTGGCCTATATTCAGGCACTCAAAAACTTTGTCTGTGATACTTGTGTAATCAAGCGTATTATGCGTTTTAAGTGCTTTGGAAATCGCTGCCCTTAACTGACCAACTTTCACAAAATCATTGAAGTGTCCAGCTTGAAGAGAAGCATCCTGCCTGTTGTCGGTAAAACTTAATAGCTTTTGTTTTTCTGGTGCTTCACCGAACTCCTGTAATTGGTTAATGGTCTCAAAGGATAAAACTGTAGTAGCAGTGCTTCTCCCTTCACCACCCAGTTTCATTACTTTAGTCCATTCAGCGGTTTGAGCATCATAAATGGTTCCTGATGTTGGGTCAAACATCAATGGTGATGGGATAAACCAACCTTCAAAATCTAAAGGCTGCGTATAGGAAAAATCTCCTTTTTTATTGAACCAGATTTTTCGAGGCAATCTGGCTTCCCTATCTTTCTTGAATTTTCTTGTTCCATCTTTTCGGGGTGGGTTAAACCAAGTTTCAGGAAAGTCCAGTATATCCTTGTTCGCATCCCAAATGGGTTCTTCGTCCTCTGTGTGTTGAATAAAAATGTAACCTTCCTCAATAGAAGCTTCATCTTCTTCATCTACTATGTCATAAAATTCTCTCGGTTGAATGATTGAATCATTAAGATTCAACTTAACACAGGTGAATTCATGACCAGATGTTCTGCTAAATACCATCGGAAACAGTTTTGTTTCTTTATCTTCTGCATATAGTCCGGCATCTAAACGTAATTCTCTGGATTTCTGGTCACCTAAAGTAGTATAAACAGAACCCGTTTGAGCAATAAACTGATGAATACGATAGGGGAGAAAATTCTTCTGCTTTGCTGGATTGGTATTTAAAACATTAGCCCAATCGAGCAATTGCTCTAAGTGGTTTAAAGAGTCCTCTTTACTAATTCCGGTAAATTCAGAAAGTTGCTCAGCAATTTTAGAAAGTTCAATTGGTTTACGTCTGACTAAAAATCCCTCTTTTAATTCAAGGGCTATTTGCTCTTCTATCCAGTTGGCAGTCGGGTGTTTTTCAAATTCATCAGAACTTGAAGAATTAGAAATGCCTCTTTGAATAGCTTTTCTTAAATCTTCCTTCGATGGAGATAATCCTAGGCCAATACTTCTAATGAGGTATTCATTTACTACTTGGTCAGATTGAATATCTGTTCCGAAAATGGTTGATGCTACTTCAGCAACTTTCTTTTTTTGTTCTAATATTGATGTAGTATCCCCTGATACCATAGTTGCAGAAGTGCCTATGCAAGTTATAGCATTTGATGAAGCAGATTTAATTCTGCGAATCAGAATTGAAACATCAGAACCTTGTCTGCCTCGGTAAGTGTGTAATTCGTCAAATACTATAAACTTGATATTTTCTAAAAAGTTATGTCTGATTTCGACATCCCTTCCACTTCTTGTCATTACCAACTCTAACATCATATAGTTGGTCAGCAGTATATGCGGCGGATTTACTCTAAGCTTTTCTTTTTGCTCTTCCGTTTCTTGTCCGGTATATTGGTCGAATGTGATTGGAAATGGCTTCTTATAAACTTTTTCATATTCCTTTTTATATTTCTCAATTTCTTTGTACTGTGAGTTTATCAAAGCATTCATTGGATAAACCACAATGGCTTGTATCTTGTTGTTTGCTGAATCTCCCTGACTTAAAACATGATTGATAATTGTTGCAATGTATGTTAGTGATTTTCCAGAACCAGTTCCTGAAGTAACAATAAACTCTCTTCCTTTTGCTCCCAATAGTATGGCTTCTTCTTGATGCTTGTATAAATTAAATCCCTCGAAGATTTTATCAAGCTCTTTGTGCAAATGCCCCTCTTGAATCAATGTTGAAAGAGGTCTTCCTTTTTCAAAGGTCGGATTGAACTGAACCAATGGCTCAGGCCATAATTTATTAAGCTCAATTTCAGATTTTACAAATTCTAAAAGTACAGGGTCTTTTATATTTATAAAACTATTGATATAGCTTTTGTATCTGTTAATTAGGCTTCTATGATACTTTAAAATGTTCATAAACAAATATTCTGTGTTAATATTTAAAAGTGGTCTATCCCCACAATCGATAAAATCTTAAAAAGTAACGGATACTGTTGATAGATTGATCTGAATTATGAATTCTTAGGGACTTTAATCTCCCAAAGTACTATTCGGTTGAAAGTGATTGCATTCATCCTAACATGATCCTATTTTTCTTTGTGGAGATTTACTTTCAAAGATATGAATGTACCTTTAAACCAACATCTCTTATTTTTTCATTAAAGGACTGATCAAACGGATTATTTAAGTGTTTTCCAGAGAGGGAGAAGTCAAGTTTCACCGAATCTTAATATGCCCTACTAACAAACACCATTGATCTAAATTCACTACCTTTTCACTTTGGGTAAGTTTAGGAATTTCTTCTTCAATAACTTTCAAGTACTTGACCACTTTAATTTTATATCAGATCCCGTCAACAACTTTTCAACTGACAATGCCTGATATTTTTACCTTCGTACGATTGAAGTAAGAAGAATAAGTGCGCATAAAACAATCATATCTTTTTCTTGTTTTTTCATATATGAGTTAATAATATCAAATCAATATTGATGCTTGTCTCAATTAGCACATACCTTAAAAAAGTATATTGAAATCAATCTCTTAAATACTCACCCATTTTATCCCAGCTCAAAATAAATGAACCGGTATTGCACATACTTGAAGTGGCTTCACTGTAGGCATTGCTGTCATCCTCAAGATTATCTCTTTCTACTATGTACTTCGCCGCCTTTTCCCAATCAATTCCGATATTGAAAATGACGATCACGCCTTCTTTGGAGAAGAGATAGCCACATTCATTGATTCCTTGTATTGTAGGATTATCCTGAATAAGGGTTTTGTATTCTGATGTTTGAATTTACTGTTGAATACTATCCTGCAATACCTTGTTGAACTCTTCAACCTTTTCAGTTTTAAACAAATCAGAAAATTGATATGGTTTATATTTTCCCTTCTTACTCTCTTTGCTTTCTACAGTGAAAGTAAATTCATGACCATATGAATGATCACTACAAATTTCACCCTGTGTATTTCTTTGTTCCAATGAAAAGCGATATAGTCCACAGGTATATGTTGATATTTGAGTTCCTCCGTCTCTGTATTCCGGATACTCAGTTTTCACTTTGGGTTTACACTTCTTCAATTGCTCAATCAAAGTATCAGCTGTAACAATATTACAACTGATAAAGAAGGTAGTGATCGTAATTATTATGAGTCTCATTTTCCGTTTGTAGTTTTGTTAATCAAATTGCATTTCAACGGGAAGGATTACCCCCTAGACTTGTCGTTAATTTACTCATTTCCCCCAACTCTCAAACTGCAAAGTTATCTACAACTTTTGCTTGGAAAGCACACTATAAATCATCGTACTTCCCCCAATTCGACCAAGCATGTGCGATGGGCTTGAAATTCAGGATTTTGGAGTTGTTATAGACATCGATTTCAGCAACTTTTGTCATTTTACTATTTCTATTATGAGTTCCTACCCGCCTGAATTTCGAGCGCGGCTGAGTGCATGCCGAGCAAAGTCGAGGAACCCACCCCCGCCTTCGGCGACCCCTCGCTGAGGGGAATGAAGAAGTAGCCGAGGTTTGCACCCCGAGCGTAGCCGAGGGGTAGGGTATGCCAACTGGTGCTTTCGTCTCGGCTTCGCTCGACGAACAGTGTTTGAGCGGAGTCGAAGAGCTCACCCCGTCATGCTTCGCATGCCACCCCTCAGCATGAGGGGAATGATTTGATTAGAATAAAAAAGAGTGCCTCTTGCGAGTACACTCCTTTTGTTGTTGTGGGGGGGTATGTTAGCGTGTGATCTGCATCATCGTCACGGATGTTTTGCCGGCTTTTGTGGCGCGGACGATATATGTTCCGGGTGTGAGTGAAGATGCATCGTATGTGTTTGTGTTTTTGAGTTGTGTGATTGTTTGACCAAGCATTGTTGTGATGGTGATTGTTTCATAATCCATTGCTCCGAAAGTCACAAATGAGCTTGCAGGATTTGGATAGACCATCAATTGTGTAGTTGGTATTTCTTGTTCATTAATGCTGAGCGCGCTCATCAATACTACTGTTGATGCGATTGGCTTGAGTTCGGTATTATGTCCTTTGGTCATGATGCGAACTTCACTGCCGGGTGACATCAATGCGGGCTGAACACTATTGCGTGATTCATCCATCATTTGTGTGGCTTTTGTAAGCGCAAATTGCATGATGCCATTACTTGTCACGACTTTGAGTTCATTATTGGATACATCTTGAATTGTTCCAAGAACCATCAAACCTTCGGAATTATCACGAACGCCATTCTCGCAATTGATATCCACTATGCCTTTCAAAAGAACGGAAGATGTTTTGTCTACTACAAGACATACCTTTCTACCAAATGTCAATTCACTGATATCAATAAGTTGTCCGGCTTCATTGATGATCATGCTTCCATTTTCATAGACATAGACATCTTTTGTACCACCGGAAGTCATCACGGTGATCAATGAATCACTCGCTTTAGAAATCGTGCCTGATACATAATCATATTCTACACAATTTGTATAGATCGTCGCATTGAGGATGAAACCTCCATTGCCAACATCGGTTGTCATGCCGTCGAAGCGGGCACCAATTACTGCGGATGTTGGAGTGAATACTTCTCCGCGACAATTCACAATTGAGGATGCATCATTGAATTCGGCACTGCGCATATCACCGCGGTCTGTTTTTACGACTATGGTATTGCCATTTACGGATTCAATAACGCCGCTGATATAATTCGTATAGCATGGATCAAAGACGATGATCATATCCGCAATGCGCTTTGGACCACTCATGCGATAGAGTACATTCACATAGGAACCGGCAACTACAGCACTTAGATTTATTGGAAGATTCATGCAATCAACGGCAACTGTTGCCGCATCTATGGCAAGTTCCATTTCAGCATAGTTTCCACCGTTTACGGAATCTCTGGTCACAAGCTTCAATGTGGAATCATTGATGAAATCAATCTTACCATCTGCTGAAAATGAAAAAGGACAATCATCAATGATTTTTAATCTGAGTGCGAAATTCGTTCCATTCTGTTCCATCGCTAGACCATCCACTAAATGTCCTTCTTTGAGTTGATCTTTAGTGATGATTTCCCCTTTACAGTTTACCAATTCGGTTTCATCCGTGAGAATCACTCTTGTGGTTTTACCATAAATGCCAAGGCTGATTGTGTCTCCATCTATTGCATTGATGATGCCACTTACATGCGTTGGACAATTCTCTTTGAGATATGCATATTGCAAAAAGAGTCCGCGTCTTGGCGAGATGATATAGGAAACAGAAACTTTCATTCCCGGTTTCACATTGCTTGGTGGTATCAGCTGTCCATCGCATCCATAAAACGGAAATGGAAGTGAACTATCACCAGGAACCCAATTCCATAAGAAATCAGTACTGATGGAAATTCTGAGTGTATCAGTAGAATTATCGGGTTGGACAATGATTGCTGAATCTTCCAGCGCGATGATCGTGGCTTCCATTTGTGAAGTTTGGATGCAATCATTTGTTGCTTGGATGGTAGTGGCATAAGGTACTTGACCATTTCCTGCGGCGCGGATATAGATTGTATCGCCAATTGTGATATCACTCATACTCAATGGCTTACCATCGCAAGAATACACTTGGGATTGTGCATCATATGTAAAAGTGATTGCTGTTCCGGCAGGACCAAATAATGATTCGGTCGTACTTTTTGTCTCGATGGTGGAATTTGTTTTGGCGAGAATCACCGACATCACATCTACATGCGCAATGCAACCATCAAATTTGATGAGCTGGGCAAATGGAGGAAATACATCGAGATTATTCAGCATTGCCAAAGTCACAACACCTCTTTGCACACTATCAATGGTGCAACCGGCAATTTCCGTATCTGTGTTATAAGCTACTTCCCGATCTGCGAATGTGCCATCCGGTAATGTTTCTTTGATGGTGATGCTTCCAGGCTTTGTATCGACAAGCGTGCCATAGACAATAGGTCCCCTATTGTTTGTGTCCAATTGGGCAAATGTTGTGAAGGTTGTGGTAAAAAGGCAGAAAAGAGCCAGAAAGAGTGCTTTCATATATACTATCATTGAAATTGTTACAATTCAAAGCTGTTAAACGGCGTGATATTGACAAAAGTTTCAAGGGTTTGTAACAAGGAATATAAATGGTGATTTTCGAATATGTAATAAAATATCAGGTTCAAAGAATACCATGAATAAGCGTAAAGTCATTGTTTACATAGCCATGAGTCTTGATGGATATATCGCGGGAGAAGGCGATGATCTGTCCTTTTTGTCCATTGTTCAACAAGATGGTGAAGATTATGGCTATCACACTTTTGTGGATACAATAGATACTGTGATCATTGGAAGTAAAACCTATGATTGGGTTTGCAAACAAGGCATTATTCCCCATGAGGATAAGTCTCTCTATATCATCACGAGAAATTCACAATTGTCCGAAACATCATCTCGGTACTATTCAGGAGACCTTTCTGAGTTGATGAAGAGATTGCAAAGTGAATCCGGAAAACATATCTATTGTGATGGAGGAGCGGAGTTAATTGACTCTCTTCTGAAGTTGGAAATGATAGATGAATGCATTATTTCAATCATTCCAACGATTGTCGGTGGAGGCACTCCTCTATTCAGGAATCATCACGATATTCAATTCAATCTCTTGGGTTCAACATCATTTTCATCAGGTCTGGTGCAGGTGCATTATGCCCTCAAGTATCCGAATATAGTAGCCTCCTGACAATCAAAATAAGCATGCGAATTAGAGCATATTTTAACTATTTTGTCACTATAAATGCTGTGTAGTACTCTATTGAGTATTACATAATTCTGTTAGTAAGCCAAGTTATGCGGCTTTCTATCATTACTTTTTTTGGAGTCAGTATGAAAAAGAGTATACTCAATACTATTTTTTCTGTCTGCTTGGTCATGATGCTTTCATCATGCTATTCGCTCACTTATAATGTTGGTCAAGGTGCGCAAGCTGGAGTATCGGTATCCGCAAAGAATCATTTTTTGATTGGTGGATTAGTTGCTGTGGGGACATCAAATCCAACGATGATGGCCGGTGGAGCAAAAGATTATACCGTTAATATTCAGCATTCCTTCATTGATGGATTGTTATCTGGATTGACCGGTGGTTTGTACACACCAACAACAACCACCGTTACAAAATAACGTGGTTCTGTAGATTATGTATGTCAGGGTTATGTGTAACAGAGCCCTGACTTTTTTTTAGCTGAGGAAATATGAAATATGTCTTGATCATCATTGGAATATTACTTTCAATAATGGGATTCGTGCAGGGGTATCGGTATATTTTTGATTTCAATACATTAACCATGTATGGCAAAGGATATGTCACAGGAACGATAGTTCTCCTAATACTTGGTGTGGCATTGATTATCGCTGGATTCTTCATTCGTAAGAAACGCTAATCATATTGTCTCTAGCATTCCTTCTCCATATTTCCATTTCATTCCCCTCCCATATCACAATCATAAACCCTTCTTACTGCATTCGATTTATCGCATAATTCGAATGCTCTGTATTATGTTATTGACTCGAAGCAAATAGGTACCATTAGGAACACTTCCAATATGGACTAAATGCTCTTGTGTTTGAGGTCTGCGAGTGATATTCCCCTTGGCGTGGGGGGTTACTATGATACCGCCCCGATGGGGTTATTGCACCCCGAGCGGAGCCGAGTGCACCCCGAGCGGAGCCGAGTGTACCCCGAGCGGAGCCGAGGGGTGGGACCGTACACCGGTGTTCTCGTCTCGGCTTCGCTCGACGAACAGTTTTTGAGCGGAGCCGAGTGCACCCCGAGCGGAGCCAAGGGGTGTTTCACATCTCAAGGATTCTTCCTGTTGTTCGAAGATATTTCTCCGCTTCAAGATAATTCGGACAGCATTCTTCTACGAGTTGCCAAAACTTATCTCCATGATGAAATTCTCTGGTATGCGCTAGTTCATGAATGATAAGATAGTGAATCACATATTCGGGTGTGAGCATCATCTTGGCATTGAAATTCAATGAGCCATCGATGGAACAACTTCCCCATTTTGATTTCTGATGTTTGATGCTAATTTTCTTGAATGCAAAACCATGTTGTTTGGCGGATTCATGAATCAATGGGGGAAGTACTTCATAAGCTTGCAAACGATACCACTCTTTTCTTTGCGAAAGATCATCAGCATTGATTGAACTGATGATGATCTTCTCCTCATGATTTACAATGCCGAGATTTGTGGCACTAGGAACAGAAACCACGCGATAGGATTCTCCCATATACAATAGTGATCCCTGCTCGCGATGAAT
>Ga0315909_10003974_pt1 | contig 17685 bp, 19 predicted proteins | sample LakEriMetagenome_11_FD_203527 | JGI IMG/M metagenome (GOLD analysis project Ga0315909, IMG submission 203527) | Freshwater fungal communities from buoy surface, Lake Erie, Ohio, United States - Buoy 2 MA125 | ecosystem: Environmental > Aquatic > Freshwater > Lake | place: USA: Lake Erie, Ohio...
CAGGAAAAATTGGACTAACGCGTCACATAGTTTGGTATAACACACATGCTGCTCATGACGAAAGACTATAACACTTTCCGCGTGGGAGATGAAGAGTTCGTAGGGGCTAGACTTGCGGGAGGGGCGCTTCCTGGCGACATGGTTACCTTCAACAGTAAATACGATATTCGCTTAGTTTCACGCGCGAATCACTCACATATTGTGGGAACGCTGGAACTTGCGGCCAAGGTGCGCTTCGGAATCACATCACGCGGCGCACATATTTATTTATTCACCCCCTTCTCGGAGGCATATCCCCCCTTCTATGTGAGTTCTTCTCAAAAGGATATTTCACGAAACATGCTGGCAGTCATCGAGCTTCTCGATTGGAAAGACACAACTTGCCCGCGAGGAAATCTTGTGCAGATGATTGGACCCGCGGGGGACCTCGCCTCCGAAGAGCGCGCACTAGCGCTACACGCAAGCCCCGTGCATTGGAATATGGCGGCGCGTAAAATGTTGGAGGTGTTGGTGGAACCTGCATGCATTCCCAGTAGTCTTTGGCGTGCGAGGACATTCCACGTCGATCCCCCTGGCTGCAAAGATATTGATGATGCCATTACTATAACTTCTCTCGACGCAGAGAAGACACGCGTCCAAATCCATATTGCGGATGTGGCTTCGTGGCTATTTGCAAACCCCTTTCTCGGCGAGCGTGCATCCAAAATCAGCCAGACTCTCTATAGAGATGGCGATGTCGTCAGGCCCATGTTCCCCGCCGAGTTGTCAGAAGATAAATTCTCCCTCATTCCTGGCACCGAGCGGCGTGTTCTTACTCTGTCATTCATCTGGCTGGTAGAATCACGCGAAGCCACGGAGTTTAGCTGGTCACATGAGACAGTTCAGATTTCCCAGGGATTTACATATGATACTGTGATCAGCTCCGTGTTCGCGAAAGATCTGGAGCACATTTGCAGTGGGCTCGCACAGAAGCACTTGACAGATTCCCATGAGTGGATTGAGCAGCTCATGCTCCTATATAATCGTGAGGCGGCCAAGCTACTTCGTTCCGCAGGCCGCGGAGTGCTACGCCGCCACAAGGGGCGCGATGAAGAGCGATTCAACCAGTATTCGGCCCTCGGCCTCCCCGCAGAGCGCCTCGCAATGGCCGCAGGCGAATACTGCGCCGCATCCGCCGAAGATACGCGCCATTGGGGGCTCGGACAAGACGTCTATTGCCATGCGAGCTCCCCCATTCGTCGCTGGGCAGACTGCGTAAATCAGATGACACTCCTCCAAATCATTTCTGGGACGACTCCAAACGTGGAGGCCGATGTCGCGCACATGAATGCACGCTCCAAGGCATTTAAAGCATATGAGCGCGACATGGTATTTCTGCGTGCCGTGCTTGGCTCTGAAAAGAAGGAAGTGCTCGGGGTCGTCACGGAGCCAGGGCGTGTCTGGGTGGCGGAATGGACTCGTATTGTAAAAATGGATACGGCGGGAGTGGCCAGCGGCGCGCCAGTGCGTGTCAAGTTCTTCTGCGATACTACAAAGAGGAACTGGAAACGGCGCATGGTGCTAGCCCTCGCCTGAAAATTGGATTGCGACCTGGTGCCACTCATTTTTATCACGAATCTATGGAAGAACAAGAACATACCTGCTTCAACGAGGAGTATTTGCGATTCGCAGAAGATATGGAGACTCCCTGCGGGCGTGCCGTTGTAGGGGTATTATGCTTCTTCGCAGTAGTATTCATAGCAGCAGGGCTCTCTGGAATACTCATGGATATTCACCCAACCGGCATATTCACTACGCTGTTTGGGGTCGGGCTTGTGATGTTTCTTATCATGCTTCTCGCCGGCTCAATCTTCCTTATAGGCTACTGCACTCTTCCTAAACCGAAGCCGAGAAAACGCCGCATTGTCACGGGCGACCCTATGGTGTAATGAGAGGCTGCTGCTTTGCATCTTCGATCGTCCTTGTATGCTCCATTTCACCGCAGATATCAGGGAGTTTAAACCCAGAAATATCTTTGAATTTCGTGTAACAGGCCTCACGTATATCTTTCGGAATAATCGCATTACCATCCGCAGCAGCTTTTCCTATATCGTCCTTGATATAACGTATAAATGTCTTACAATCTCTGCGCCCTGCGTAGGGCAGATTAATCACTTCCTCTATCTTCCCTTTGATGGAACACCAATCACTCGCCAGTTTTTTATGAAGATGGCTGGAAGTCTGATATCCCAGTTTATCCTGTAGGATATTCAGCGTTGATACTGCAATACTAATACTTCCAAATAGCCACGCAAGCTGAAATCCAGCCACAGAATATCCTCCCGCAATCACATTTGATAAGCCTGAAATGGCAGTAAGAGTGTTGATCGCAATCATAAAGCTTTTTGAACGCGCATCAAAAATAGCGAATGCTTCTGTATGCATCCATTCAAAACATTTCGCCTTGTCACACCAGGTCGCCAGAAGATAATCTATTTCTGGCGACCAACTGAAGGTTGTCGGTCCTTCCGCTGTTTCTTGTGGACCAGTCGTTTCTGACATTCTCTCTATTTGTCAGATTTTGCGCGTGATCTCTTTTTTGTTTTATTAGCCCTCCGTATTCCATCTCAATATTCTCTTCCATACGAAATAAAAAGTTCCTCCCCCGCTTTTATATTTCGCTTCGCAAATACACGGCCATCTTGATGAAAATATACATTCGCCTTTTTATTTGTCCCTTTCGGCGCATTTATACGGGATGTCCAGTTATAGTGTTTAGAAGCGTCAATGTTTATCTCATTGTTCGCGTCGGTCGGGTCAGTTATACGAAGAACATATACACTGTAACCCTGTGGGCCATATTTAGTTTCAAATTCACCGGGCGTAAGCGCCTCTCCACGATAATATCCCAGGTCTTTTCCCGAACTAATAGGCTGCTTTGCAAACATGCCCATACCTGCGCCAGGTATTCCAGATTTGCGTATTTCCACCATATTCTGCCCCACATCGTTTTCATCCTCTGTAGGAGGGAACGTCGGGTAGAATTTCAGCATCTTTTTATACCCTTAGAAATAAAAGTTATGTGCAATGCAATGCACGTAACTTTTATTTCTAAGGGGGATTTGTAGCGCTCTATAGCTCTCCAGTAGAAGCTTGAAAGGCGCAACTATAGCGAATCTCCCGCTGCCGCCTTGATTTCCCTGTAATATTTCTATATTAGAGATAGGAATGGCTTGGCGCAAATCCAAAGCTCCTGGCTGTATCAAGGTGACTCTAAAGAAATATGCGGATCGTCCAGGACCACCCTATCATGCGGCTGACTGCGCGGAACAGACGAAAAAGGGGAATGATGGCGCGGATTATGTTAGCAAGGAGGGCTCCAATGGCGTCTACAGGTGGGTCAAGGCGGGGGCTACGCGCAAGGCCAAGGGCGTCAAGAGATACGAGATTCACGACAATGGGTCAAAGCCGTTCGTGGTAGATGATGACGGCAAAAAAATAGTGGTTTTCCGGCAAATATTTAATATTGACACAAATACGTATAGTCTGGGAAAGAAGGTGTTTGAATCGCCCTACAAGAAGCTATTTGTCGGCAAGGATCCGCTAAAGATTGGCTGGGGCGGCTCTGAAACTGGAAATACGGTTCTGGCCCAGATTAGTGCAAAGAAGTTCGTCTTTATTGGAGATGGAGCGTATTCTTTTGAGCTTGTGGATGGAGATGAGCCTGTTCTCTATAGTTCCCCTGTTGGAAATTCAGATGTTCCCTATCCATATCTCATTGGAAAGAAGTATACGTACTTACTTTTGAGTCAGAAGACAAAGGATGGTCCTGGAAAGTGGAAGGATCAACTTCCTGCCTATATACCGAATGAGAAACTTGATCTGAAGCTAGATGTCTATCCCCAGTTTTGGGCATTTGAAATGGCTATGCGGGGCAAAAAGAAAATAAAGCTGGAGATCCCCGAAGAGCCTATTGCGAACTTTGCGAAAGTCTTAAAGCGCAAGATGATTGCCAAGCGAGAGTTTTAGAGGCGCAGATACAGCGAATCGCCTGCCGCCAAGTCGCGCGCCAACCTGGTCTCCAAACCCCGCATTTTCTCTAGCATCTCTGTATCCTTGGACAGAGTTGCTAGCGACCGCCATTCTTCCAGAATATTAGCCGCCTTACTGAGGAGCCGCATGAGATTCCCCTCATAAATCTCGTAATCAGCGCAGATCTCTTGGACTGTTGCATCTTGTAGCCACCGCCATACGGGTTCCACCCACGTTGTATTGAGATCCCAATAGGAATCACGCGGGGCTCGCGGGGCAGCCACAGTATCCTCCACGCGCTGATTCTCCTGCGCAGCCCTATGAATGCTCCAAAGGGCGGCGATGACGGGTCGCGGCACGTCCAGGCCATCAACAGCGGGCATATCCTTAGCCGATTCTCCCGAAAAGGCCATAAGCGTGGCCAAAATCTCCTCCGCACCCAAATCCTTGAAAAGCCCCTGTTGATAGGCCTGGGCCATTAGAATCGGATGGCCTTCATTCACTTCCGTGGCCATCGTCCCCAGCGGAGTCAGCTCGAGCGCATCCTTCTGCAGAGGCGTCTTCAAGAATCCCATGGCGCCGAGAGCATCTAGGCTCGGCCACACACCACGAGAAGGATCGCCCGCAGCCTCAAGCTCTTTCTTCAGCTGCGCCACGTTCCGCTTAGCAGCGAGGAACTTCGGCCACAGCTCCTTCGTAATAAGCATCCAGCGCGGACCCATGTGCGTATTATCCCACGCCGACCACGCCTTTTGAGCCTCCTTTCTCGCAGCATTCATACTCTGCTTCAACCTGCTGGATAACTCGTCACGCTGCTGCATAGCAGCCACTTCCGCCTCGCTAATCTGAATCGCGGCGAATGCAGCCTCTTCAGCCTTCAGCTCAAGCTCAATGCCATGAACAATCATCTCATGCCGCTTATACCAATAAGACTGACGCATCAACTTCAACCAGTCCAGGTTTCCTGACTGGAGCGTTTTCAGAAGAAAGTCATAATGGAATGTCATGCGCGACTGGAACGTCGAGCGCGCCCCCGAGAACATCCGCTGCACATCGGCCAAATCCTCTGGCTCCCTATCCGGTAAATACAGCACCAGGCCCTTGTCATCCTTGCCGCGCCGCCCCGCCCGCCCAGCCATCTGAATGTATTCATCCGTATTGAGCATCCGCATTCCACCCGTAACATCGTCATATTTCCTATAACCTGTGAAGACCACTGTCTTTGTAGGCATATTGATGCCCACTGCAAAGGTCTCCGTTGCAAAGAGAAGCTTCACGAAGCCCTTGCCAAAGAGAATCTCCACGATTTCCTTGAGGACCGGTAACAGGCCGCTGTGATGAAAGGCAATACCGCGTTCCAGAAGCGCACGCAGAGTATGATACTGCGGCATGCGCTGTAGAGTTTCCCCGTAGCGATGCAAGTGGAAATCCAAGATATGCTTCACCGAGGCCGTGTCCGACGAGTTCAGAAGAGTGTGCTCGCAGTTATCCGCATAGCGCTCGCAATCCTTCCGTGAGAAGACAAAGAATAGCGCCGGCAAGAGTTTCTGCTCGTCCAGCCCCCCGATAAGCGCATTCATCTGATGCTTGAATGATTTCTGTCCGCCCGCCCTTGCAACCGGACCGCCTTCGTAACCGCCACGCCGCCGATCAGCCACTTGCGCCTTATGATCATCTTTCGCCTTGGCCTGGCCTCGCAACCACCCCAGCCAACCCTTATACGCCCCCGCGTCAAATCGCTCCTTCGCGTCCATAACCGTTACGAGCCTGTCACCCTCATAGACACCGTGCTGAAGGGGAACAACACGATACTGCGTGGAAATGAGGTGAATCGGCTTCTGCTTCAATTCGCCCAGCCATGCCGCAAAGATCTCAGGCGAGTCAATCGTCGCCGACAGCAGCACGAGATTCACCTCGCGTGGCAAGAGAATCATGGTCTCCTCCCAGACCGCCCCGCGGTCCCTGTCATTGATATAATGGCACTCATCAAAGACTACCGCGTCCAGGCGATCCAAACTCAGCGCAGCCGTAATACCCAGCTCGCGCGTCGCGGCCGAGTCATATTTGAACAGCAAATTCCGCAGAATCTCCGTGGTCATAATAACCACATCCGCATCGGGGCGAAATTTCAGATCCCCCGTCATAATACCCACGCTCGGGAACATTCTTTTGAGATCATCAAACTTCTGGTTGGACAAGGACTTAATAGGCGTTGTGTAGAAGACACGACCACCTTTTGCGAGGCTGTGAGCGATCTGGGCCTCGCCTACAAGCGTCTTGCCGGAGCCGGTTTTCGCAGTGACAAGAACATTCTCGTCGCGGCTAATAGCTGCAACCGCGTGTTGCTGGAATGGGTCGAGGGGGAACTTGAATTCCATCGCAAACGTCTGGGGCATCGTGCCACAAGGTTCAGATGGATTAACTACGCGCAGATATCCCGACATGTTTGTGTGATTACATATTTGCCGGCATGTTGTTGAAATTTTCCGACCCGGGAAATCCCTCCTCGACGACAGGGGGGAGAAAGTTCGTGGCCTTGCGCGACTTTCTGGGCCCACGAGACTTCTTCTTCTTCGTGGTGGCCCCCATGTTATTTGCCTCTGCGACTGCAGAGTTGGCCACCGCATTCTGCTTCTCCACCGTCTTTGCCGCCGCGAATGTTTTCACGGTGCTTACTATCTTATCTATGAGTCCCCGCGCGGAATCAGCCATCGCCTCCACTGCCTCCGACATCAGCTTATTAGAGGCGTTATTCACTTTCTGTGTCGTGTTGCTGGGCCCCGTGTTATTGCTTACATAGGGAACATAGTTCGCCACCTTTTTACTCTTCTTTGTTTTTCTAGTGGGGGGGTTGCCACTCTTTTCCTGGTTGCGCGTAATGTATTCCTGCAGTTTTTCTTTATAGGCATTTTCTCCCTGAGAAGTTCTGATTTTATGCAGCGCAAATGCCTCATAGGATTTCGCTTTCGGGGCTTTGGGGTTGTCACCAAATGTGCGCTTATATTCCTCCTTCATTTCAGCAAATGTCGCCATCCGCCCATTTAATACTGCCTGGGCCTTTGCAGATAGCCCACGCTTAGAGGCTGTTGTCGCAGGAGGCGCACTTACGGAGATATTCTCCGCAGGAGGCGCGCTTACGGACGCATTCTCAGCCGGCGGGGCGCTCACAGACGCATTCTCGGCGGGCGGGGCACTCACAGACGCATTCTCGGCGGGCGGGGCACTCACAGACGCATTCTCAGCAGGCGGGGCGCTCACAGACGCATTCTCAGGAGGAGGAGCACTCACCCCCTCAGAGGGTGCTGCAGAAACATCCGGTGTCGCTGTACTCATATTTCCAAAATCTCCTGGAGTTACAGACTCGGCACTCATCTATTTAGAACAAACTTAATATCTGGGTCCATTCCAACCTCGCATATCTCCCGCCTTCTTTTCAGGAGGGGGTGGTGGTGGTGGAGGTTTCGGGCCCATAGTAGCAAGGGCCAGTGGAAGAATATATAGGGAAACTACACTCATCGTAACTAAGAACAGAAGACTCTTATCTTTGAATAACATTGCAGCGATTGCAACTGCTATGATAAAAGCAGCGTGGCCAGCCAAAGCCCGGGAACCATTTTCCTCCGAATACTTCTTCAGCACATCAACCATTTCATTTTTACCAAACGACAGTTGCTTCACAATGCCATAATAGAACATTAAATCATGCAACATTTGCACCACGACAAGTACGCACACAAATACGAAGGGAGACCAAGGGCGGCCACCCGTTGTATAAAAGCTAGTGTAGGCGAATCGTGTCACTTGAAATAATAATACTACTAAACTGGTATTTGTCAGAATCCCTTCTAGGCCGAAGTTATCAAAATAGGCATTCAGGCTTTTTCCGCCTACAACACCCATCCGTGCCAAAGTAATCACTATGTTTATCACGAACAGCGTCGCAACCCCTATAGGGAATATTTCCTCGACGTGGGTATAATCACCAATATCTTCTAATCTAAAATAATCGTCTGTGGAACCGCCCCCTTTAAAGTCCATCTATCTATATGTATATAAGATGAGTCTCGTGGCCGGCTGGAATTGTTATCTTCTGGCAACCTCCGACGGTGGTTCTCAAAAGACATACGTGGGTGTTACACCGGACTTGGACAGACGTCTAGCACAGCACAATGGCCTTCAATCCGGTGGTGCAAAGGCGACACATGGACGCAGCTGGGAGCGTATCTGCCATGTTCGGGGCTTTCCAGATCATCGCGCGGCTCTCCAGTTTGAATGGCGTTGGAAACAGATCTCACGGGGCCTCACAGGCCCACCCGTGCAACGACGATTCCAAGCCCTACAGACATTAATGGGCCTCGACCGGCCCACCTCCGCCGCCGTGCCCTATAGCGAGTATGCGGCACCCTTAGAAGTGATTATGGAAAAGGACAATACCGCGATAACATTTGCCATCAATACCTTAATGGAAGTGCATCATATATAATATTAAATAAAGATGCTGATCTTGTATTTCGGTGATCATCATCAAGTAATATAAAAAATAAAATAGTATCTTTTATGCGGTCGTGTGCCCTGTTTTTAGCAGTTCTGTTTTTAGCACTACCGTTATTATTGGGAATTTTTTCAAATAATTTAATAATCGGATGATTTTTCTGTTTGGAGGTGCTTATTGATTCCACTTTTGTTCGTAACTCACGCATTTCCTTTGGACTCGCCTGAGTAATGAAACCTGTAAGATATAGTAACCGACCATTATACATACTTTCTGCAAGGTGTTTCGTGTGCGGAGGCTCGCTTGCTCCAGGTGTAAGAGGTGAAGTTGGTTCTTCACCATTATGTATTTGCGCAAGTTTTCTCCTTCGCCTAGTCGCACTTCCTTTCTTCATCCACTTTTCCAGGAGGGGTCCCTTTATATTTAAGTTTGCAAACGGGTCTGCCATTCTGATTAGCCCATATATTAAGTATTTATGATACTAAAAAATGACTCATTTAATAGGCGAGCCTGTTCCTCTTCTCTCTTCGGGTCTAGATGCGGATAGAGTTCGTAGAGCTCTTCCAGTTTCTCTTTTGCGTGTTCCAACTTTTCCTTGAGACTCACCTGTTTAGAACTCGTGGACTTCCACAAAATCCCCTCGGTCTTGAATTCAATGGCAAAGCGATCGCGATGATATCCGTTCGCTTGCACATACCAAATGTGTTTCGGGATTTCCTCCGGTTTTATACCACACATCGGCGGCAACTCTACACTCCGCTTTTTCTTCGCGTGACCCGCAGCAGCAACGGCTTCATCTACTACGCGCAGATTATCCCGCCGATTGTCCAGGCCATTTTTACTGATATGCTGAACCACCTCTGCGACACCGGGCTTCATTAAAAAGTTGTGAAGATACAGCTCGCGCTTCTTTTCATTGCCCGATATATCCACCTTTACAGAAGTCGCAATATAGTTCCCAGAAGCAAGATGCCATTTATGTTCTTGCACCGTGGGCAAATCCGTCGTATCAAACACGAACTCAATCAGCATCCCTTTGAAGAGAATACTGCCGATAGTTGCAGGACCCGCAGTTCTAAATGTAACCTTGCCCATTCCCTATTGGGAGCTAGGACCGGGAACGGGGTGGATTGAGCGCAGGATTTCAATGTTATTTAGTGGGATTAGTTACTTCTAACTCATTTATCCTCTCTTGTATGCGTATCATTTCATTATATGCAAGCCCCAACTTTATTTCACTAGTGCTAATATCTTCTATACTTTTCAAATAAGAATCATATGCTATATCACGATTTTTTTTAATTATTTCAATACTAGTGTCGGTTACTGTGTTTTTATTACATGCAGCACAAATACAGTGAAACTCAGTTCTATCCGATGTAGTATAAACACTCAGTATATCTGGAACATATGCTAAGTTATTATTTATACGAACCATCTTATTGGTAAAATGTTGATCTTCTCCAATACGAATCGTTTCACTATAAGGATATTTCTTCCAGAAACTCGATAATACAGTGGGGGAACCGTGCGCAATATAATCTATTCCTTTTATACTATTGTATAATACATATTCCCCCTTCAAGTATATCGGATTAAATGTATTTCCCGATAAATCGTAGGCATTAAAGGCATTCTGATAAATGGCATTTGTTAATGCCATCCATTGTATGGTATTTAAATCAATGTGAATAGCCTCTTTTGGGCCGAACATATATCTATTTAATATTCCAGTAAGCGTGGTATTATTCAAAAAATGTTGTTCGCATATTTCAATGCGTCGTGGATGCATTATATCATCCACGTCGAAAAATGAGAGAATCGTTGCACCAGATTCAACGGCCGCCTTCGCCGCCCTATTTCTATTTGCGCCAGCCAGGAGCTTTTCAGAATGGCTGTGAATTTTTGCGAACAGTTTCAGTTCAAATAGTAAGATCCGTATTTTTTGAATGTCTTCATCTGTGGAGCTTGATACAGAAATATGAATCTGATCTGGCTTACGGGTTTGATACTGAATAGAGCGAAGGCATCTGTCCAAATATTTTAAATGGGGCGCGTGAAGGGGGATACAGACCGCAATATTTACGGGGGATGTCTTTGCGGGTATATGTGATTTTTTCGCTCTTTCTGTATTATTTCTTCTGCGCATAACTATGGTAGTTGTTGTTTCGCACTTTATGTGGGTGAGGTGTGCCTTCCCGCACGATTGCCTTACACGTTGCCATTTTTAAAATAGTAACGCGAAAGAGTTTTAAGCTGTCCCCGAATTCGCCTGGAATATGGCGTTTTACTGAGTTTTCATGTCGCCTGCTCACATACGAAAATCAACAAAAAACAACAAGTATGCCTTGAATGTGACATAAAAATGTCTCCAGTTTCTTAATTGCTGTAAGCCAAGCCTCCCATACCGGACATCACACGCAGCACGTTGTAGTTCGTCGCGAACACATACACGGACGAGGAGGTCACCGAGCCCACCGCGTTGTTGGACACCGTCAGCAGCAGGGTGGTGTTATCAATACGCGACAAGTTGCAGGTGCCGCTGGGCTGGTGCTGCTCGGGCAGAAGCGCGAACGAGTACACGTTGATGCCCGTGGCGGGGATGTTGGTGTGGTGCTGGAAGGGCTGCACCTCGTTGAAGTAGCGTCCCTCGCGCACCTGGAAGCGGTCGTGGCCGTTCAGCTGCAGCAGCGCCGTCACGCAGGGGTTCTTGCCCGCCATGCCCTCCACACGGGTCACGGAGTAGCCCGACTCCAGCACGGAGCGGTCCCACCAGTCGGAGAAGTTGAAGGGCTGCTGGCCCTTCCAGCCGTTCACCACCGAGTCGTCGCACGACACGAACGAGTCGCGCTGCACCACCCACACCAGCTCCTTGCAAGGGTGGTTGAAGTTCAGCTTCAGCTTGTTGGCCGAGGACGTGATGGACTCCGCGCCCGTGAACTGCAGAGTCTCGATCAGGTACTCGTGGGACACCTGGGCGAACTTGCGGCGCTCGTCCGTGTCCAGGTAGATGTAGTCCACATACAGCGACGCCGCCTGCAGGTTCGCCGCCGCCACACGGTCGCGGATCGTGTGCAGGTTGGACGTCACCTGGGGCGTGGTCTCCCAGCACAGGTTGCGCAGGTCGTTGAACTCCAGGTTGATGCGCACCTCGTGGTACTGCAGCGCAATCAGAGGCAGCGCCAGGCCAGGGTTGCGGCAGAACCAGAACTGCAGAGGGATGTAGAGAGTGTAGGCGGGGGCGCAGTTCACCACCTCGGACGACAGGTTGGGCTCGCCGCCCACGCAGTCATCGTCGCAGCCCTCGCCACCCTGCACCAGCAGGTTGGTCAGCACGGGCACGTTGCCCACCATCTTCGCATAGCCGGCCTGCTTGCCCGCCTCCTGGGTCAGCTCATTCCAGATGTGCATCCAGTTGCCGTAGTGCTTGTCAATACGCTGGCCACCGATCTCAATCTCCACGGACTTGATCAGGTTGTGGCCCACCCAGTTCAGCCAGCGGAACTGCGCACCAGAGCCGTCAGATGCCTGGAGGGTCACCTGGGGCAGGGTCGCCTGCAGGTACATGCGGTGGATCAGATCGCCGTTACGCTGGATCGTGCAGGTCACACGCTTGCCGAAGCCAGGAGAGCCGTTGAAGGGGTTCTCAATGGACTCCATGGCGAAGTTGGTGTGGCGGCGGTACACCACCTTGAAAAAGGTAATCTGCGGGTTGCCCGTCAGATACACGTCTTGCGCGCCGTAGGCCACGAGCTGCATCAAACCACCACCAGTCATATTTGTTTATACCCCTTCCCCAGAAATAATTTTTGACAAATGGGTGGATTTTAGCGAAGCCGGGGTGTTTATGCTTTTTAACCCACATTTTAGACGACGTGCCGGGGACTTCTTTTTTTAGAAACCGCGCACAAAAATGGAATTGCCTAAAAGGGAAATCTCACCAAACAAGAGAATGTCTGGGCTCTCTCACTCTCGCTCCCAGGATGCCTTTTTCAAAATTCGACCCACCAAGCGTAGCAATCCTGAGGCAAGAACTACTCTTGATTCGCTACATCGTGTAAAAATCCAGGGGATTTTAGAAAAGCAGGATGGTATTACAGCCTTGCAGCAAGAAATAGTAGAACTGCAGCAAAGGTGCCGTATTATAACCGATGAAATAGAATATGAACAACTGCAGAAGCGTATTCGCGATATTCAGAAAGATATTGAGCAGCGAAAGGGGGGCAATGAGTTTATGGATTATTTTCTCGACACGGGAGAAATCTTGTATAATTATTACGAGGCGCAAGAAAAGATCCAAAACGGGGTTGAGCCAGCTGTGAAACGTATATCTACAAAGGCAAAGCCTGGATCTGTTTTAGCAGCGCTTGAAACTGCATCGGCTGCGGAAAATCCTGTAGTTGTGGCAACACCCGTGGCTTCGGCGGCGACCACAGCAGCTTCTGGAGAGTTTCATCGCCGTGACAAACTTCTTGAACAGTATTTACTGAAGGTGCATCCTGAACACGCTCGCGGAACAAACGAGATTGAAAATGATCCATATGGGGAATGTGAATATTGTAAAAAGGAGATGATTTTCAGTGTAAATGAGGCCGTATTTACTTGCACAGAATGCGGCTATCAAGAATTCGTTTTAGTAGATTCGGATAAGCCTAGTTACAAAGATCCTCCGCGTGAGGTCAGTTACTACGCTTATAAGCGCATTAACCATTTCAATGAATGGCTTGCACAGTTCCAGGCAAAAGAGAGCACAGAGATTCCTGGCGAAGTATATGAGGCCATTTGCGCAGAACTCAAAAAGGAACGTGTCCTCGATTATCGTACTCTTTCACGCCAAAAGGTGCGTGAGATTCTGAAGAAACTGAAATTCAATAAATATTATGAGCACGTCCCCCATATTATCAACCATCTGAATGGCCAGAACGCGCCCGTAATGAGCCGCGAAGTGGAGGAGAAACTGCGCTACATGTTCAAAGAGATTCAGCCGTCGTTCCAGAAGAACTGCCCCAAGGATCGGAGCAACTTTTTGTCGTATTCCTATGTTCTCTACAAATTCTGCGAGCTTCTGGACCTGGACGAGTATTTGTCGTCGTTTCCTCTTTTGAAGAATCGTGACAAGTTGTATGTGCAGGATAAGATCTGGGAAAAGATTTGCGCAGACCTGGCATGGCAGTTCATCCGTAGCGTATGAGATATTGTATTTATGACGGATGTAGTGACATCAAAACAGAAACCGAAAATCTCATCGGCATCCCCGGTTACTTAAAAATCTCACCGGAGTATATATAGAATGGCTGGAGAAAATAGTGAGGTTACCTATAGCGGACAGGTATACAAACTTTTATGCGATGATGGACACTATTATATAGGTTCTACGAAGTCCGATTTAAAATATAGGTTATATCATCACAAGCAACATTCAGTTCTGAACCCTGATCGTAAAGTGTACCAGCATATTCTTGCATGCGGATGGGATACAGTAAAAATAGTATGTATTGAAGAAGTATCCTTTAAAATAAGAGATGAACTCTATAAGAGAGAAAATGAATATATTAAGCAATCTTTAGCAGACCCTTTGTGCCTAAATATTAATAAAGCACATTTAACTAAAGAGGAGTTACTAAAACAACAAAAAGAGTATCTCCAAACTAATAAAGAGAAGGTAGACGCCTACCAGGCCAACTACCGAAAGGAAAACGCAACAGAGAGGGCAGAATATAGCCGGCAGTATGCTGCGGAACACCCAGAAGAAGTGAAAGCTCAGAAGAAGGCCCATTATGAGGCGAATAAGACAGAGATCATAGAAAAGCAGAAGGCATATGTGGAAGCCAATAAAGAACAGGTTAAGCAGCGGAAAAAGGAGTGGGCCGAAAAGAATGCTGAAAAGATAGCTGAGGCACGTAAGAAATATGCAGAGGAGAACAAGGAGGTAATCCAGGCCCGCGGCAAAGAATACTATGAGGCGAATAAAGAAGTGATCCAGGAAAAGTTCAAGGCCTATCGCGACGCCAATAAGGAAAAGATAAAGGAATATGCCAAGGCCTATCGGCTGCAAAATAGTGCTAAACTTTCAGAATCACATACATGTGATTGTGGAGGTAAATACACAGCAAACCATGAGAAAATTCATATGGAGAGCAAGCGTCATTTGAAGTTTATGGCCGAATGCGCAGCAAAAGACCCGCATACGTCTCCTTAATTTTATTCGCGGTTTCACTGCGAAATAGCTTATACAGGGGCTCGCTTACACCCAAATAGAGGAGTAGGTAGAACCACGGCTCAGGACAAATCTTACGAAGATCTAATAATGACACGGCATCCTTGGATTCAATTGCCACTACGCCCATAATATTCTGCTCCTTTCCAACGAACAGGCCTGCGCCAATAAAACGTTGTATACAGTTGTCGTATAGACTGTCCCAACGTGACCACGCTTCTTTGGAGCCCGCTAAAATGCCGGCCATTACACGCGGTTTTGCATAGGGCTGCTTTATACGAATATTTCCCGGAAAAACCACGTCCTTCTCGTCGGCAAGGACATAGGGCCACCTGTTGAACACAAGTATACGGTCAGTAGGGATACGTTCTGTTACTGGGAAATTCTTCGCCACGAGATCACGAATCTCAGGGCTGCGTATAATACCCGCGTCCGCCCAAACATACGTGGAATGGCCAAAGGGATTCAGCGCAATGGCCCGTTTGACGAATTCCTTCTTTTCATACCAGACCTTGTAGAGTTCAGGTGAGTGAATATTCTTCTCCACATCAATGGCGTGCTGCTTTTCCCAAAATCCGGGAGGGAATGCCGTATTTGCAGTCCACTCCTCCCGCGGTAAAATAACTACGCGCGTCCTATCCTCCTTTCCTTTGCGGCAATCCTCAATGAACGGGGCGAGCGTGGCCTCTGTAAAAAATATCATGTAGCAGTCGGTAGACTCGAGGAAAAGACGTATCCAGCCCCTATAACGCTCGGGGTCATATTTCGATTTCATGTCGTAATAGGCCGATACGACGGTGCTCGGTTCTTTGGTAGCTTTAAAGGTTCCTGCGGGCAGTTTTTGATGATATCCTAAGCGGGGCGGTGCAGCGGGGGCTGCTGCATTCCACGAGCTCATCTATTTCGTTGAAAACTGTTAAATACTAAAGTTAGGCGCGCTGCGCCTAAGTTTGGTATTGTAAATGTGTCTATTTACAAGCGGGCACCTGGGAAGCCGACGAGATTGGCGCCAATACCGATTCCGACTCACTAAAGTGAGTCGGAATGTACGTATTGACACCATTCTCGTCTAACTAAGTGCCCGCCTTATAGGCGGGCTCCTGGGAAGCCGACGAGATTGGCGCCAATGCCGAAGCCCGCGCCCTGGCGAGCGGTGGCCCCAATGCTCGGGGACACCACATCCAGGATGGCGAACACCGCCGCCGCCACCACACCCAGAGTCAGAATCTCATCCCAAGGCAGCTTGTGACGCGGCACGAAAATCGCGGCCACCGCCACGAACAGACCCTCCACCAGATACTTGATCGCACGATTGATTATCTCGGACGTGGCGTTCATAACCTTCTATATTTGCTTTATAGATTTTTCTACCGCGCTTGGCTGTCGCGGTGGCCTATTCGGCTGTCGCGTAAATCCGTCTAAAGGGAACACTATAGCCTAGAACAGAATGTCAAGCCCCACCGATCGCGAGGATTTCCTTGAGGAGGATGCAGAGATTTCCGGACAGAAGTTTTGTCTTCTGAGTTTCCTGAGTCCGGAGAAGGTTCTCGCCGACAAGAACCTTTTTTTCTTCGAGCGTTTCCTGCAGACCTATGAGTTCCAGAGCCGGACAAAGGGGCTCGAGGCTTATCTTATGAAGATGGCTTCGGAGTTCAACACGAAGCTGGATGCCGAGGCGGACTCGTTACTGGCCAAGGATCTCAGTGGCGCGGCGGATGTGTGTCGCAAGTCGAAGGTACGCATTGATACGATGATGGACGAGTTCCACCAGTTCGTGAAGAATTCTGAGCGCGATCTGAAGGAGAGCAAGTTGAAGGAGGCATATGATGACTTTATCTTTGCAGGCAAGGCGAAGCTGGAGGATGAGTTCTTTGCGAAGAATGAGTTCCGCACGACGGTTCGGGGCCTGAAGGTGCGCGGTGTCTATGGCTCGCAGGGGGAGGCTGTTGCGCGTTCTAAAAAGCTGCAGCGCCAGGATCCTCTTCACAATATTTTCGTAGGAGAGGTCGGGAAGTGGCTCCCGTGGGATCCGGAGCCCGCGGATGTTCCGGAGCAGGAGTATGCGGAGGATCAGCTCAACAATCTCATGAAGAAATACAAGGAGAACGAGGAGGCTCGCGAGCAGTTTCATCGTGAGCAGCGGGGACGTGCATCTTCCAAGAAGGCGACAGTGGGTGAGTCAGGAATCACGGTTGTATCTGATTCCGCGGAGAAGTCGGAGAGTTTTTCCGACATGTTCGGCTCGGCTGGCCCCGCAGACCTCGCTATTCAACGGAAGACTGAGGCGGCGGCGAAAGCATCTGGCAATACTGATTTGTCAGGTGCATCGGCGTAAAAGGCCTCTAATTATTTAGCGTCTGCGGGTGAGCTTACGCACGTATTTCAGGCTGTTCATAATGCGCTTGCCGGTCATTCCCGCAAGGCCGCTCAGCCCCTTGTAGGCATTGCCCACACGACGTGTGAGGCTGCGGCCACGCAGCTTAATGCCGCCGAACTTCTTTAAAAGGCCCAGAGAACCTTTACCAACCTTCTTTACAAGGCTGATAGACCGTCTCCCCACTCCCTTCAAAAATCCCATCGACTTTCTCGTAGAATTACCCAGAAACTTCTTTGCGTTTTTCAGCCGGAAACCCATTTCTATTTTAACGCACGAAAATAATCAACGACGCGAGCGTCGTGTACTGCGAGAGCGGAAGCGCCCTCTGTTATTGTTATTGTTATTGTTGTTGTCATTGTTATTGCGCCATAAAAGACCTAAACTTCCTAAACGAGCGCGATTTCTCACGCTAAGCCTTCTAGAACGTGCACGCAATGTCCTAAAGTTATTGTTTCCAGTTGGGCGAAAGCGCCCTCTGTTATTGTTATTGTTGTTGTCATTGTTATTGCGCCATAAAAGACCTAAACTTCCTAAACGAGCGCGATTTCTCACGCTAAGCCTTCTAGAACGTGCACGCAATGTCCTAAA
>Ga0315909_10003975_pt1 | contig 17682 bp, 17 predicted proteins | sample LakEriMetagenome_11_FD_203527 | JGI IMG/M metagenome (GOLD analysis project Ga0315909, IMG submission 203527) | Freshwater fungal communities from buoy surface, Lake Erie, Ohio, United States - Buoy 2 MA125 | ecosystem: Environmental > Aquatic > Freshwater > Lake | place: USA: Lake Erie, Ohio...
CGTGGAGTCGCGAACGCCCTGCCGAGCAACAGAGTCAACGTAGTCCTGTCTCTCTGGCGGCGCTTTATCCGAGCGCGCCGCTTATATATGGGGCGTCAGCCCTTCGCCAGCTCCTCCGCGGCGATCCCTCCGAGGATGCGCCGGTACTCAATGGAGGCCTGATCGGGCCCTGCGATGTGCAGCTCTGCGGAGAGGTCGATGGGGAGCTGCTCTGGTCGCTGGGATTCGGTGATCGGCTGGTCTTGGTCGAGGATCAGCTCCTGGAACTTTGCCAACTCTTCGTCCGCCTCTGGCTCCATGCGATACGTGCGCGCGTTCCAGGTGAAGGTGCGCGTCTCCTTTGCAGAGAGTGGTGCCGCGGCAATGAAGAGGATGAAGCGATTCCCATCGGGGAGCTGCTGGTCGAGCGTCACTGAGTACGGCAGGTGCACGGTGTAGGTGGTGGGATCGCGCTGCACCTTTGCACCAGGGACCACATCGCCTTTCACACTTGTCTGTGGCTCCTCGAGGGCGATCTGGAACTTGATCGTCTCGCCGTCACTCTCCACCACGTGGTCTGGACTGAGCGGCTTGGCGCGATCCCCCAGGATCCCTTCGTGCACCCAGGGGAAGTGGCTGAAGTCAATGAAGTTCTCAATGCGTCGCGCGGGCGAACTCTTCCAGTCGTACGTACTGATTGGGATCGTACGCAGCTTCGGATCTCCCCACCATGGCACCTGCGGCAGCGGGAAGAGCGGCGCAGGCTGTTCCCAGCCGCCGGGTCCTGGATCCATCAGCACCCAGATCAGCCCCGCGTGTTCCGTTGCGGCGTAGCGTTCGATCTTTGCGCGTCGCGGGATCGCACGACCATGCACCGCGGGGATGCGTCGCACCGTGCCGCTCTTGTCATATGTCCAGCCGTGATACGGGCAGACAAGACACGGCTCACCAGTTGCTGGCGAACCATCTGGAGCAGGCGCTGTTCCCTGATCCACCCAGCCGAGTGAGAGCGCCGTGCCGCGATGGGCGCAGAGATCGGGGAAGGCCGCCACCTCACCACCAAGGCGCACCACCACCAGCGCTTCGTCGTTCAGTCGCGCCGCCTTCGGCGCATCCGTCAGCTCATCCGCCCGGCAGACTGGCGCCCACGCGCGCCTCAGCGCACGCTCCAGCGCCGCCTCTCCCGCCGCATTCAGCTGGTTCCCTGCTAGCTCGTTCATCTGCGCGAGTGTATGGCCAACGGAAGATGCCTGGCGCGGTTGGTGGGATCGCGCTGCAACTTTGCCCTAGGGGCAACAGCTTTCTGAGCTAGCGCGCTGCGCTGCAGGCGTGCAGCCATCTAATCACCCGACACGCCATTCACTCCGCGCTGCCGCGGCCCAGTTAAAAGGGTGCGATAGTGGCCATAAACAGAATCACTGGCCTCTCCAGCCCCTATAACTATCGGTATTCAGAACGGGAAGTTGTACAAATTCTTCACGAATTGGACTCGGCAATCGCTGATTTGAGGCTGGCATTCAAGACGGGACAAGAAGAGTTGCACCGGATGGCTGCAAGGCGACGGAAAGTGGCTCGGACTCGTAGCCGAAAATGAAGTTGAGGTGCTGGAAACCCGAGGGGATTCCAGGGATTAAGCTCCTTGAGCAACTGACCTATGAGTAAACCTCGAGTTAGGTTAAAGTCATGGTGCCAGACAGTTGACACTGATATGTAGATGATCGATACGAGAAAACAAGGGGGGAAGCATCTTGCCTGAGAAGCCAAATTGGAAATGGCTAAAGGTTGACCTCCACTATAACGACGGTCCACCAAACGACACCGCGATTCCTGCAGACGAACTTCGCACCGTTGTCCGGGAGGCTTTGCAGAACTCAATCGACGAGATTGACCAAAGTCGTTTTCCTGACTTGCCAACTCGAGTTCGACTTGGGGTGAGACAGCTGACGGGAAAGCAAAAGAGCGACTTCATCAAGCATGCACAACTGAACGATCTCGTAGCGCATCTCAGGGCGCCAACGATTGGAGGTTTGAAAAAAGGCAAAGTAGCCGTAAATCTCGAAGATCCCGATGTGCCGTTGAATGTCTTTCGGTATGAAGATTCTCGCACGAAGGGGCTTCGTGGTGATCAGTTTAACCCACGAAGCAACTTCTACAGTTTACTTAAGAGTTCGGGTGAAACAATGAAGCTTGGAGGCGGTGGGTCGCATGGCAAGGGCAAGACAGTTTGGTCTCGCTCGTCCCACCTGAGAAGCTTCTTAATTCACTCAATTACTGACGAGGGTCAAAGCCGGGTGTTTGGCCTTTGCCGAAGAGACGCACATGAACTTGATGAGATTGACTATCGGGGAATTGCTATGTTCTCTGTACCCACCAACTACAAGGGTCAGGAGCTTGAGAGCTTTGCGGATGGACGGGATTTGGGAGTCGAAGCACTCGCAGCCTTACAGCTCGAGAAAGAACTTGTTGAGGAAAGTGGTCTACGACCTGCTGGGACAGTGTTTGTAGTTCCAGGGTTTCGCGCGTTACCTTCTCGAACTTCAGGTCGAACAATCAACCAGGAGCTGATTCGAATTGTTGGCACGGAGTACTGGCCTGCACTCGTGATGCGGAAAGTTATTGTGGAGGTTGAGCTCGATCAGGAACATGTGGTCACAGTAGATGTAACCGACCCAGCTCAAGAGCATGATCCTGAGGTTGTCGCACTTGCCGAATCATGTTTGGAAGCGATGGCTGGGAGAGTTCAACTTCGAGAACTCGAGAGCGAAACAAAAGCTGGTATCCCGACGCGCTTTGATCTGGCCTTAGAAATTCCGAAGACAGAAAGCTTGATTGACATCCCGCGTCATGAAAACGTTTCTCGAACCTTTGCTGGCGGTGAATACGAGGTTGCATTCGTACTCAACAAAGATCCCCGAATAGCATCCAAACCCGGTGTCATTGCCACCTTTCGAGAAAATGGACAAATCGTTGAGCGGTACACAACCTCTGTGCCAGAAGGAGTTATCGGCTTTGTAGCGCTTGGCCCAGCTGCGCGTGAAGTCGCTCCAGAACTCGAACTACCTCGAGAAGATATAGGCGCTTTCGGAGATTTAATGATCAGACTGATGGAAGTTGCGGCACACGATAAATGGGCCGTCAATGGAAGGCATGAACAATTAGATCAGTACTTTCCAAAAGAAGAGACGCGGACCCAGGCTGGCCAAGCATTCGACCGCTTCAGAGCGAAAGTGATAAACAAATCTCGTGTTTTCGCAGGCAAGTTTGATGATGAAGTCAACGAAATGGTTCGCGATTTGACGAGATACCCAGGTCCGGGCACAGTTCCTCCGCCGCCCCCAGACCCCAAACTTCTCTGGTCTATTGGGCAATTCACTTATGACGACCAACACAACGCCAAAATTGAGTTTGTTCTAGAAAACAGAACAAGTTCGAATCGCGACGCAGAACTGAGCGTTTGCGCAGAGAGTGATCCTCCAGAGCCGCTCCCCTGGAACCGCGCAACTGCGCGAGCCGAATACCTCAAGGTGGAAGGTCAGAAGTCTGCCCAGACCAGGAACTCGCCAGCATGTAGTTTTAAAACTGAAACAGTGCTGCGCGTCACTGTGCCAGCAAAGAAAACAGTGAAAGTGTCCGCCAGTATCTCTAATGACCTAGATCGGATTCCTGTGGATCTGACGTTCACTCGTCTTGAACCCCTCGTCAGAGATATGGGTGCGTAGATAAATGAAACATGTTCTTCACCCATTATGGGAATTGATCAAACCTTCAGAAATATCTCTTGAGTTATCCGTGGGAGGTGAGGAATTGGTCGGGACCACGCCATACTTGTTGGAGAGTTTCAATGGGGGGGAAGTCGGGTTTAAAGTGACTCTAGAGCGCCCCCTTGACGTGAGCAAAGTTTACGTCTCGTGTCGTCAAACTAAATATTGGAATCACAGTCGAATTGAGTTAAAGCCGAGCAAGTCTGGCGTATTCGCGGGAACGGGCCACTTTGCAGTTACGAGGTATAACCCTAGAGAGACCTTTCAGTTTGAAGTTTTGGTGTACGGACCAAAAATGGGCGATGATCCACGCCCAATAGGCAGAAGTAAGACTTTCGCGATCATCCGGAACAAATCAGACAAAACTCCTGAGACTAATTGGAGCCATCTACCGCAATACTATGAAAACTTTGCTGCGCACACTGAGGTGAGACTTCGCAAGGCTAATGCACACTTATGGCGTTTGCTTTTTGAGAGTGGTCGAGTGGCGATCTATTGGAACACCAATGGCGAGCGGCAAGAGCACTGTGATCTACTACGTGCTCGCCAAGCCGACGCAAATCGGGAGGCGATCAGGTCCCTATTGAACGCGCTTGTGGCCAGATCGGCCATGGCGACTCAACAGACCTGGGACATGCTTCAGGCGACCAACCTCCAAAGCACCGATAGCAGCGCATATTCGCAAGTTCCAATGATTAGAGCCCTAAAACTTTCAGCTCAACTCGCTCCAGGTCTGGCTGACTTGGATAACCTAGGCTCCTTGCTCTGTGAAATTGAGTATCAAGAACGAGCAAAGCAAAAAGTGTTGAATGCGCAGATAAATAGATCATTGAAGATATTGTCGGGAATCGACTGAGATGAAGAGCCGAATGCTTTTTCGCGTGCGAGTCGAAGACCTAAATGATGATGTAAAGGGCCAGATTTCTGCACTATTGCATGCAGGTGATGGCGCAAAGGCGATGAATCAACTAGAAGAGTTGGGGTTTCTGGAACCCTCTTCAGTCGAGGCTGATATTTCTGATCTGCAAAAACAGCTTTTAGACATGATCGGCAATCTGCCCCCAAAACACCTCAAGGGTCTGGAAGATGGTCCAGCGTCCATGATTGTGCATAAAGGTATTCGAATGAATCCAGCTGAGGCGTCAGATCATGGACTTTGGGTAGCAATTGCAATACTTGGTCTGAAATATGTCCATTCGAGATGGAGTGACGTACCCCTGCATGTGTTCTCTGGTCGTTCAGATCACGCGTGGGAGAGGCTTTGGTGGGTAGGTGAGCTGCTTAATGTCAACGGCGATTACACCGCGAGTTTGGAGTTTTCAATGAACACGAACGCAACGAATGAAGTTAACCGGCTATTCGTGCGAGATAAGGCGTGGGCAATCGCTTTTGCGCGCATCGTCGGCCACTATAATCCAGGAGGTAAGCCTGGGCCAATTCCCGACGTTCTGATCAATAGCTTATCCAAAAAAGTGAGAATTCTCGCAAGAACGGTCCCGTTGCCGACCCCAGTGTCCGAGCGCGCTGTCCCTGGAAAAGTGGACGAAGTAGTTCTCGCCGCCCAGATCGATATTGCTCTCGGACTAATCCGAAAACAACTGGAAGGCACGAAGTTGCATGAGAGTTGTGGGTTTGAGTGGCCCAGTTAACGAAACCTGAATTGCGCGCAATGAGCGCGCTTATTCATGATGGAGTTAGGTTTATGGCGACTGGCCAAGGGCGAAATCTTCAATTTCATGCCGATTTCTTAGTTCCTGCTTTGAAGCTTGCGATTTTTATTGATGGTTGCTACTGGCATGCCTGTCCGCGGCACTTTCCCCATGATCCGGCGGGCGAACGCAGGACGCGACCATCACGTGTTGCTGACCGTGATCGGTCCCGAAGCGTTCGAAGATCGGGCTGGACTCCCCTTCGGATTTGGGAATGCCAACAGATTGAGTATTGCATTAAACGCTACCTTTCACGGGCCCGAATGCGCATTAAGGCGAACGCTTCATAACTGGTTGTAGATAGAGAAGGAGTGAAAATCTCTATCGGAGAACGGCTCCTCCCTTTGTGGGGGGGGTAACTCCTCAGACCAGCCAGACACTAGTGTTAGGCACCGAGCAGGCCGATCCTCAATTGTCGAGTCGGGATTCGTTCTTCACGCGTTCCTGAGGGGGCGTCTTCGACGGCGGCCCGCACCGCGCGGATGACTGCAGCAACATTCGGGATGGCCACGGAATTTGCGAACTGTTTGTAAGCGTTGGTATCTGTCGGATGAGGTCGGAACCACTCAGGGAAACCTTGCAGACGTGCCCATTCCCTCGGAGTCATGCGGCGTAGATTCTGGTCATTTCGCTTCGTTTTGACCTGTTCGAGCGACCCTGTGATGGGAGGCATTTGGGCAAACACAAGATTTCGCTCGCGACCCATCCCGCCTCCAACGAGTGCATTGGCGTATCCATAAGGTTCGCGTACTTCGAAGCCGAAACCTTGGCCCAATGAGCGATGATGGTCTCTGTGTCGGGTGAGGCCTTGAAGATACGTCGTCGATAAAAAGTGTCGCGCATGTACTGGTGTTCGCCAACGCGGGCCGTCCTCAAGGACGTCTTGGAGGCTTACGCCATTGCGCCCCTCAATGCCGGGGTCTGGAAACTGAAACCGTGCGGCAGCGTGTGGGTCTTTGAAGCCGACAATAAAGATTCTTTCTCGGTTTTGTGGCACTCCGAAATGGAGAGCATTCAGCACCTTCCATCCTTCACCTTCAAGTTTTCCAGGTTGATTAGGTTGTGGGAGGTAGTACCCAAGCGGCTCGCTAACAAGCGTATTAAGGATTATCTGAAGGGTTCTTTTTGCATCATGCGAAACCAATCCCTTCACATTTTCAAGGATGAACGCATCGGGCTGTTTTGCCGCAATTATTTCTGCGACATTGCGAAACAGGGTACCGCGAGTATCCTCAAATCCTCCGCGTAGGCCAGCGATAGAAAATGCTTGACAAGGGAAACCAGCAAGTAGGAGATCGTGCTCATCAACTGATGGCGGATCAATTATGGTGATATCCCCAGTCGGATCGACCCCAAAGTTGTCGATGTACGTTTGACTGCACTGTTTGTTGATTTCAACCGAACCCACACAGCGTCCACCTTCGGCTTCAGCGGCAAGGCGCATGCCACCGATCCCCGCGAACAGGTCGATGAACGTGAATCGAGGCCTTGCGAGCCAGCTCCATTCTCTGCCAAGCCTGAGTTCCTTTGCCACTCTTGCAGCATTCGCGACCAGAGTGGGATCAACAGTGCTGATAGCGTTGAGTCGACACTTGAGGACCTTGAGCTGCGCAGGAGTCGCCTTAGCATCTGACGCTTTCTTAAGCAATGCGTCTGCCAGCATTGGCGAGAATTGGTCATTGGCGTTTCTCATCCGTCAAGTGTAGCCGGTGAGGCTGTATGGAGCAGCATGTGTTCTACTGCGGAACTCCCTCACGACCTCTCAGATCTGGAGTGGCCATGCCCGTGCCATTGAGTTGGCACGTGCCTAGGGCTATAGTGCGACGAGGCGCTGACATTAAGTTAGTGCCTGAATCAAGAATCAAGTTTGGCTCAGGAGATCATGGGTAAGCAGCTCGACCGACTGGATGTGCACCTCGGCACCGGCAAGTACTTCTATACCCGGACGCGCGGCGTGAAGTTCCGCGCCTGGGTGAAGGGCGATGCGCTGTTCGTCGAGAGCGAGCGCAGCGGGCGCTCGTCGTACTCCGAGGCGCAGGTCGCTGCGGCGCGCATCGCGCTCGGTGGTGGCGCCACCCCGACCGACCGTGGCGCGCAGGTGGCGAAATCGTGGGTGGACGCCATCGATGCATCCATCGCGGGAGACCCGATTCCATCCAAGCCGAAGAAGCGCACTTCGCGCAAGCGCACCGAGAAGCGCGCGAAGGCGAAGAAGTCCGGCGTGCGCACGACGAAGCGCGCGAAGCCGGCGAAGCGACGCGCCCTCACCACCTCGGTGCTGCGCCGCGAGCTCGCCAAGGTCCTCAAGCAGGGGAGCGTTCCCGCCGCGAAGGGCGAAGCGTTCGTGGAGCGCTTCGAGGAGGAGCGGGCCGCGCTTGCCGAGCAACTGAGGGAAGTCGAGGCGCGTGCATCGAGCGCCGAGGCGATCAACAAGCGCCTCGCGACAGCCGTCATGACGGTGCAAGGAGTGGGTCGTGTCGGGATCTTCAACCCCATCGACGAGGGTGAGCCGACGGCCTACCCGGAAGAGGTTCGGTTTAACCTGGCCGAGTCGGCACGCCTTTGGGGCAGCTCCCCGAACGGCGCGATTGCGAGCGCGCGGACGGCATTAGACGCGACCATTCGCGCGGTATACCTCCGAATCGGCGGTGTCGAGGTGCGTGGGCTGCAATTCGGTGCCATGGCCGACCAAATGAACGAGCGCGGAAGCGTCCGTGGCAACCTGGATCCCGAGGACATCTTCCTCGCGAAGCACCTATTCCGGCGTGCAAGCTCGTTCGCACATGCACGCTCGATCAAGGCGACGAAGCTCGAGGCGGCGGTGATCTGGACGGGCGTCGCGATGGTTTGCGAGCACGCGTTCAGGAAGGCGGGGATCGGCCGGTAGCCCGTGGAGATCTACCAGGGCCTAGCCCACATCCCACGACATCCTTGGGTAAAGCACATTCCTCTTGGCGATGCGGCGCGGGAATGGGCGGAACAGAACCTCGTCCCCGACGCAGGGCTGAACCTCCCCCCCGATGTCGCGCGCCAGACGATCGAATACGTCCTCAAGGTGGTCGGTCAGAACACCTGGGACAAGGAGAGTGCCGAACGGTGGCTGGGGTACGTCGCGGACAACCTGAAGGATCTAGGGCGGCCTGGCCTGCAGAGCGGACTGTCGATTCCATATCCGACCCTGGAGGATCCTCCAGAACATCGAGACATGCCCAAGCAGAACCGGAGCATGGCCGTGATGCGCGGCCTGATCCAGCGAGGGGGCCAAGACGTCTTCGTGCCCTGGAGTGCCGCGACTGCAGAATCGCGCGACTTCATCATCGCCATCGACGATTGCATCCATACGGGAAGCACGATTATCCGGGGACTCAATCACTGGATTGAGGCGGGGCGATACAAGTCCGGCTTCCAGGTGGTCCTTGTCGCACTCTCCGCTCACGAGGAAGGATTGGATCGAATCGAGAAGTGGGTGTCCGCTCGCGGCGGCTACGTGGGAAAGCGCATCGGCCGGGTAATCAAGCTCCGTGGCGTGGCGGACGGATCGCGATTCCCATGGTCGCTCGTCCCTGGATCTGACCTTGAGAGGTTGGCCATGAATTGCAGCGAGTCGCGGGAGTACTTGGCGACGGTTGCGGGTGCCATCTCGTCTAACACGGTGAAGCCCTCCCTAGACACCGACGCTCCATCGCCCGAAGATTCGGTCGGCGCATTCGGCCTGCTGCTGTTGTCCATCCGGGCATTCAAGGTCTTTTCAAAGGCTTGGAGTCGCACGGGTTACATTGCCCCGATGGGCTACTTCTCTCCGCACCTTGCCTACCACAATCCCCTCGGATTCGGCAGTCCGTTCACCTCATGGTTCAACGTCCCGAACACTGCCCCGCTCGCGATCTGGACCAAACCGCTGCGCTCGCGCAGCCTGTTCTATCGCTCCAATGAACATCGGAAGGTCCGAGAACCGTGACCTACAAACGCGGCAGGTGCGTGACGTTCCGCTCCACCCGCGAGGCGTGGGGCGGCTTGTCGAACATGGCGCCTGGATACGCACTCTTGATCGACGGACAGCTCTTCCGAACGGTGGAGGCGCTCTATCAATCTCTCCGTTTCTCCGCCGATCCCCATTCTGGGACTGAAGTCCAGGAATTGATCCGAGCACAGCGGAGCCCCATGGCCGCGAAGATGATCGCGAAGCGACACGTCCAAGCGACGCGGAGCGACTGGGATGAGGTCAGGGTCGGGATCATGGATTGGTGCCTACGGGTGAAGTTGCACGCGCACTGGGAAAAGTTCGGTGCGTTGCTGATCGCCACGGAAGACCTGCCGATAGTCGAGGAGAGCCATCGAGATCGCTTCTGGGGCGCAGTCCCGCAAAGAGGCGATCCTGAGTTGCTTGTTGGGCAAAACCAGCTTGGCATCTTGCTTGAAAGACGGCGAGACGAGGCGAGAGCGGGCGCGAGGCCGAGCATCCGTGACTTCCCTGCGACCCCGATGTTCCTGTTGGGCCGACTACCATCGACGGCAACGCCCGTGGAGCCAGACACCAAGTCCGCGAACAAAGCTTGGGGTGCGCAGGCTGGGCTCTTCGACGGCTGGGAATAATCTTCTGTCGGTGCCCTGCTAGGGGGTGCAGGCTTCAATGTCGCGGAAACTAGCCCAAAAGAGTGTCAAGTCCAGAAACTTCTATGCGTAGATCGGTTCGTTTGAGCGTGAGTTTGAAGTCATGGCATTTTCGCGGTCTGCTCGGCGCCGTCTTGGAGGTAGAGCGAGCACGTCCATTTGAGCACGAATAGGGGACATACTCTGGGTCTAGTTGAGCACGGTTGACTTCGGTTCAACCGAACCTTGCGCGCATGAAGAATCTGCTCTTGTCGCGCATATTGCGCCGGACCCCCTTAGGAGGGGCGCGGCGATCATGCGGTCCAGAGGTGGTTGGCGCGGTTTCCCACGCGCGAGAGTCGTCGCAGCGCGGCGACGCCCGGGTGCGAGAGTCGCACCAAATCTTCGCCGAGCACCTCGGCTTCGGTGGCCCAACCCTCGTAGAGCTCGAGCGCGTTGCGCGGCGCGTCGATGTTGCACGCGACCGTCTCCCACGCATCCCAGGCCCACGCCCAGGCGAGGACGAGCACGTCGGACGGTCCGCCCGTTTGCACGAGCAGGGCGCGTGCATCCCCGCAGGACGCCGATGCGCACCGTTCCATGTGCGTGCGCAACTTCAGCTCGAAGAGCCTGCGCGCCGAACCGTCGGCGAGCATCTGCTCTGCGCGCCAGAGGCGTGCACCCACCGCGTGGGCATCGCCACCCTCGCGGACGACGCGCCGCCCGGCACCCGTCCTGATACCCATCACGATCCCGTGGGGCCCGAGACGACCAAACTCCGACGGGTTGTCCTTCGCTGGACGTAGCTCGAACTCGCCGAGCATTACCAGCACGCCGATGCCCCGCACCAGCGCCACGAGCTCCGCGCACGCACGGTCCTCGCTGAAGGCAAGCGCCAGGCGGATCGCCGAGCGCTGGGCCACCGAGAGCTGCTCGTCGCGCGCCGCCGTGCGCGCCGTCCATTCAAGTTCTTCCATGATCTCGTTTGCTGCATCGATCAAATTCATCGACACCTCCTTCTCTTCTGGGGTCGGCGAGTGCCGCCCTCTTGGATTCCGGCCGGAGGTGGCCCCGCCACCCCCGTCCGATTGATTTCGTTCATTGCTACCTCTTTGCTTTCCTTCCTAGCTCTTTCCCAGCGGGTCCACCCGCCCCATGCCTCCTTTCCATTTGCGGGATGCCGTCCCGCGCGGTGGAGGATTTCCCCTCCTGCCCTATACCACCGTCATTACGAGCTTCCGCGCCCCTGCGCACCTCCTTTCACCGCTTGCGGAGGAAAACCCTCCTGCCCTATACCACCGTCACTACGGGCTTCCGCGCCCCTGCGCACCTCCTTTCACCTTCTACAAACGGAGGAAGACTCCTCCTACCCGAACAGCCAGGACCATTACACGTAGTGATTCCCGGACCGACCACCGCTTCACCACTCCCGAGCGCCCCCTCGACGCCCCGTACCACCTCCCTTCCGGGGCGAATGCCCCCCAATAGAAACCCTGAACCAAATCGGACTTGCATCTCCTCCTACTCTCTAGCTGGGAATATTTCGCATATCCCTTCCGTCATATACCGTTACCGTGACGGGCTTCCGCACGGGCCGCGACATGCCAACTTCAAGAAAAAATTGCCTCAATATATACCCCGCGTCTTACGCACTTCCCGTCGACAGCCGGGGGAGATTCGTGCAGTCACCCCCCCACTGGATGCCCTAATCCCTAACAGACCTGGTTTCTCCTCCTAACCTAGAAGCCGAGACCGTTACACATTTCCCTTCCGTGCCTGACCGTTACCGTTACGGGCTTCCGATCAGGCGCCGCATCGATGCGAGCGAGTAGCGCCCCCGCTCCATACCCTGGATTGCGACAGGCTTGGTCCCTCCCGCTACAGGGTGTCCGAGACCGTTCCACACTTGGGCCTACTTCACTCCCTACTAAGTACCCCGTTTCTTACACACTTCGTTCGGGGTGGCGACTGTGCCGCGATTGCTCGTGCCATTGAGTTGGCACAGCCGTCGCGGTAAGATGGAAGGGTCGCCCAAATGGTGACGCGCATCGAGAGCACCGGAGAGATTCAGCTCTGAGAAGGTGCGGCAACCAACGGATCCCCAACCCGGGGGCCGGAACGGTGCCAACGCTGATATGGCGATGCGGACGGGTCCGACGCGGACCAGCGCCACGCTGTGGCGTCCTGCGTTGCGTCGTGCCCCAGGCGCCGGCCCTAGCCGGTCGAACTGGGAGGTACTGGAGATGGCAACAATCAAGATCACCAAGCGCGTCGTGGACAGGTCGCCGCTGGAGGAGGGCGACCTCCGATTCCTCGACCCGAGGCGGCTCGCCGCGCAGGAGAAGCGTTGGCGTTACCGCCCGCGCAAGCCGAAAGGCGCATCCACGACGTCGGCACCGAAGTGGTCCCTGCGCGTCCCGCTCGACGACGGCCGCGACTGCTACGGCGCCGCGAACGACTACTACCCAGACGAGTGGGGGAGCGGCGACTACCGCAAGTCGCCCGTCCCCAGTGACTACCGCATGCACCGCACGCGCGATGGCATGTATTTCAGCGTGAGAGAGGAGGTGAAGTGCCCGTCGCGCCTGTCGTCGCCGCGCCTTATCGGCGCGTGCAGCCACGTCGGCATCGCGCGACACGAGCCAGGCGACTGCGTTTCGGGGACGTATGCCTGGCGCGACGGCGTCACCGGTCGCTTCCACCGTCCCGTCGGGGATGGCCCGGTCTGCGCGAGCTGCGGCCCCGCTGCGCGAGCCCGCCCAGCGTGCGCGAAGACGACATTGAACCCAGTGGCGCAGCGCGTCCTCATCTCGCGGGCGAATTCAATGATTGACGACTACAAGCACTCATTCACGCCGCGAAACTTCCGGCTGGAGGGCGGTAGTGGCTGGGCGGGGTTCTGGGATCGGCCACCGAGCGGCAAGGTGCACGTGATGGACGACCCGCGCGAGAAGTGGGTGATGTACTTCACCGTCGGGACGGACACGTGGATCGGCTGCCGCGCGCCAGGTGGTTTCCATGGATCGCCGCGCTGGCGATGCGTGAGCGGGTCGTACCTCTGGGTCGACGGCAAGTGGGGCGAGTTCCACGTGCCGGAGCACCGTCTGCCGATCTGCTCGGCGTGCGGTCGCCGTCCAGCGCGCGGAGCGAAATGTGTCAAGGAGAACCGCCCGATTGGGTCGGCGGTGCAGTCGGCGATCTTCGCGCCGCGTCCGCCGATCTACATGGCGTTCCTCGCGTCGGGGGTGACGAGTCGTGCCGCATGGGAGGGGCAGCAGCGCTCGCGCCGTCGGCACCTGACGCCACACGGCACCTTCTACAGCATCACCGACGCGAACAAGGTGACGGGGCGGGCGCTCACGGCGCTGGGGCACGGCTTCGCCTTCCACGGCGAGAGGCACCTGCCGCTTCGCTGCGTGCACTGCGGGACAGGCCCCGCTGCGGCCGCGCAGTACTGCAAGGTGGTGAACCCGATCCCAGAGTCGCTGCTGGAGCGGCTTAGTGTGGGTTGATGCGCCGCGCGCTTCGAACATGTGAGGTGGGCTCGGAGTCAGGTAACATCGATCGTCACGGGAACTCACAAGTGTGTTCCACCAATTGAAGGAGGTCGCCAATGAATTGGTTCAAGCCGATTGCTCTCGCGATTGTCTCAGTAGTCTTTTTATCCGCCTGTTCATCCACGCAACTATCAGGTGAACAACTTGAATCCATAAAGGAGGAGATTCGTGCGGAGTACGACAAGAAGTTCCCAGGCGTTGGAGACGGGAGCGTTCTAGAGGTCTTCTTGAATACCGTTGGTGGGAAAGCTACTGGGTATGTCAAGTTTGTCGCCGCGGGCGTCACTGTAACCCATCAATGCGAGGTCACTGTTTACGACGATGGTCAGATTGTGTGGGGATGTAAGCCCTAAATGTTCAAACAGTAAACCCAAAAGAGCAAGAGCTTATGTCATGTTGAACCCAATCAATTCGCGACAGCGCTATTCACTCGCACTCATCGCGATCTTTGCATTGCTCTTGGCCGTATGGTTTCCATCGCAACTTGCATGGGACTTTGGCGCGAAGGAGCTTGCGGTCCCGATCAGCGCCGGACTCTTCGTTGCCGTACTTTTCTGTTGCTTGATATTGGCGAGGGTGATCAGGGCCTTGCCAGGACTAGAAGTGCTGCCACTCGTTCTGACAATATCAATCTTTTGGATCAGTTTGTTTGGCGTTGACGGCGCATTTGAAGTGCTGCCCGGCAATTGGAGGAGAATCTGGTTTGCAGGCTGGGTGTCGTGGGACCCAGTTCCATATGTCTTCCTTGGGACTTCAATTGTTTTTGCGGTGCTAACTCTGTTGTCCCCGCCCACGCGTGAGAACGGCGAGTTGGCTGCGCGGTCTTGGTTCATCCGTAGCGCCAGCAGATTCTCAGGGCGCCGAACGCTCGGATTCCTGATCTTGGTGGTTGTGGCGCTCGCGGTACTTGACTCCTGGACAGTAGCTTCACGAGTTGCCTCTGTGAATGCGTGCGTAGAGGAGCGCTTCCAAAACGAATGGCGCTCTGCATACTTAGCCGATCCTTTCAAAGTTCATGAGAAGTGGAGAAAGCCCACTGGGATCACGCCGCCCGGTTGGGAGAGTTATTGGGCCGGCGGTGAATGGGAAGTAACACCAGCGGTCCCATTTAGAGGGCCAGATGCTTGGAGCGACTTTATCAACGTGGTAGGTGAAACGGGCATCAAGGTAACAATAGTTGAGGATCTGGAAACGAATCAATCTCGCGTCGGAACCCTCGGTCCATGGTCGCTTAAAGAGGGCGGTTTTGGCTTCAACTTCAATTCATTCGTTGAGAAACTGAGTAATGAGTGCGTCGCGCTAGAGGGACCTCCCTTGTTCCCGGTTGACGAGTGGGGGCACCTGGAAGAGGAATCGTTAATCGACGGAATCAGTGAGATTTCGGGCTATGTTGAGCCACCCGCAACGGCCGCACCGTGATCGTGGGTGGCGGTCCTCACATGCGTTTCACGCAGCAAGCGCCAGATGTGGTCAGAGGCACAAATTTGCTTGAGGTGGGAGTTTGGGTGGGACCTCCATTCTCTTCAAGTCCCTCAAGCGTTCTCAAGACACCTGCATCTGACCTCAGCAGGCCCTAGGAGACCTTCCGATCCCTCCTCGGGGGCGAATTGGAAATGCGGTTTGTAACTACGCCAACCCCACCCTCTCCCTGACCTCACGCATCGTCTCGGTGACGAGGGGGAGGAGGCGCTGTGCGCCGTCGCCGAGGATGTTGTCGATCTCATGGGGGAGTGCGAGGAGTTCCTGGTAGCGCTCGCGGGCAGGGGCGTAGTGGGCAGATGCCTCGTTCACTTTGATCGCCAAGCGGCAACTATTCCATTTCCACCGCAAGGGTGAGACCAAGCGCCCGAGAACTCCTTCCTGACAAATTCAACTACGAGATCTTCCTTCTTTAGAACTAGATTTGCGATATCAATCAACGGGTCCAAAGAATAGACCCCGTACTCGTCTTGTGCCTGGATTCGTACCTTGTCAATATTTGCGACCGTTTTGCCTGCAAGATCTGGAAAACGTGTTTTTGCTTCGCTTATGGAGTGGGGAGAATAAGAGAAAGCGTAAACTAGAGTTGCCGAGGGACAATTGAAACCGGACTCGCTTAGACGGACTAGATCGTGGCGCAGGCTTCGATCTTTGAGATAAGGAGAGAGCATCTTTGCAATGCCATAGTCGTTTGTATTGCCATTGTTGCCGACTAATTGAATACGCTTTACCTCAACTGCCCAGACTGGTTTTTGGGATTTACTCTCCCGAATCACAAGGTCACATTTTGCTCTCGCAACGTTGGGATAAGCGACTTCGCAGATTAACTCCAGTGTCTCGCCGAAATCTTCAGGGTGCGCAGTTCGCCACCATGTAGCCAACTGGCCCGTTAGCACTGGTTCTGTCATGGCTGCGACACCGGGCAGGTACTCTTCTTTAGTGCGAGCGTTGGTTCGTGCTTCGCGATGGATCTCGTCAACGGCGAGCAGGCCCTGCGAAAATCGATCAACTACATGGCTGAGATCCAAGGCGCCTCCTACCTGAATGCTACTCAGAAAGGTAGCCTGCGGCCCGCTTCAATACAAGCGCAGCAACTCCAATGTTCACGGCGTTACCAAACTGCTTATAGGCAGCACCGGCGCGGAACGTTGGATCGACGCGCATCACCTTCTTCCACGGGCGGTAATTCGTGAATCCTTGTAGGACGCCAGCTTCAGCTGGGCCGATACGGCGCCAGGTGTCTCCGAGTCCCACAACTGGTGTTTGGGCCATGGCGACGAGTGCCGGCGCGTACGTAGGTGGCTTAACGCGGATGCCGCTCGGGCGGAGTTGGATGAGGCAGTCTCGAAGCGTTCGGCCTGTGCGGGTTGGATGGTGCCGCCGCGCTTGCCACTCTAGTTTGCGCCGGCTCTCAGGGAAGTTGGCAACCTTCCACTTGTCAAACCACTTATCAAGTAGCCCTGCATGCTCTTTGTAGAAGCGTTCGTTCTTCACAACGAAGTCTGTCCACCACTCAGGGTCATCTTGCTCCTCGTCGGCACGTTTCGCACGAAGTGTTGACGTGCTCCCTTCTACGCGTCCAGGCTTTCGCATGCGGCCGTACCACGCGTCTGCCCAGATTGGGAATCCCGGAAGGTCATCTGCTGGGACCTTCTTTACAAAGTCGTCCCAAGCTTCCAGCCAACGCAGCTCTTTTTCGTCCAGCTCAGTTTCTTCTGGGTCGGAACCCTTGAAAATAGTCTCGATATCCCAGGCCGGTGACGATTGAGTGCGCCAGTCCGACGGATCCAGGAGGTTTGAGTTGTCTGGGACCTTAAGCCCCTTCTTTGCATCTACCGCCACGATATAGACACGCGGTCGGTTTTGGGGCGCGCCGCCTCTGACCTTTTTCACCTCGTGCGGCGAAAGGACGAGCGGCTCCTTATCAACGTTGTAGGACGCGCCCCTTAGCGCTTTGATGATCGTGTCCCACGTCCTTCCCTCATCATGTCCAACAAGGTTCGCAACGTTCTCAAGGACGACGAGTTGGGGCCTGCGCGCTTCAATAATGCGCATGATTTCGTGGAAGAGCGTGCCTTGTGTTTGTTCGCTCATCCCTTTCTGAGCGCCACCTTTAGAGAAGGGTTGGCATGGGAATCCAGCGAAGAGAATGTCGTGTTCAGGAACTAGGTTTTCGTTGCGAATCTCTGCTGCTGTTGCTTCGCGTTGCTTGCCACTTTTCGTCACATAGAGGACTTCACGAATGTCACCTCGCAGATCAGTCTCAGGGAACATCGTGGAATAGACCTTCTGGCAGTCTTTGTCCCACTCAACGGCCATGACGCATTCAGCATCGGGGAAGACTTTCAGTGCTGCGTGGTGAAACCCGCCAATGCCGGCAAAGAGGTCAATGAATCGGACCTTCTTGCCGAAGGTCAAGCCAACCCCACCCTCTCCCTGACCTCACGCATCGTCTCGGTGACGAGGGGGAGGAGGCGCTGTGCGCCGTCGCCGAGGATGTTGTCGATCTCATGGGGGAGTGCCAGGAGTTCCTGGTAGCGCTCGCGGGCGGGGGCGTAGTGGGCGGTGAGGCGTTCTGCGAGTGCGCGCTTCAGGTCGGCGCAGCCG
>Ga0315909_10003976_pt1 | contig 17680 bp, 17 predicted proteins | sample LakEriMetagenome_11_FD_203527 | JGI IMG/M metagenome (GOLD analysis project Ga0315909, IMG submission 203527) | Freshwater fungal communities from buoy surface, Lake Erie, Ohio, United States - Buoy 2 MA125 | ecosystem: Environmental > Aquatic > Freshwater > Lake | place: USA: Lake Erie, Ohio...
CAAAACGAAACTTTCAATTCTCACTATTATGCATCAATTCCAAAATTTGATGAAATTAAATATTTTGATTTTTACTTTGATAGACCAATCTATTCAGGTAAGACACTCATGACTTATATAACAGGTGAATGTATTATTTTCCCTCTGTTAAAGATGATATTAGATAATTCATTTACTCCACAACAATTACAAAATATTTACGAAGAGACAAATGCTACATCTCTATAACTCTTGTTATGCATATCCATATGCAATGTTTGATCCATCTTCTGCAGATTATATTGTAGTTGGCGATAAACACGCAATTTTAGGCACAGGAGTTGAAAATAGTTTTTATTATAATAATGTAGTTATACATCAGTGCTATGCTCGTTTTAAAACATATGAAGATTTTATTAATAGTAATCTACTATTACCTGCATTTAGTAATAAACAAAAATTTATTATCTATTGCGATAACGAAACTTTAGTTAAGTTATTTACAGCTAAACTTAAATCACATATTCAATTTTTTGATAATAATTTATATTTTGAACTCTGCAAACTATTTGGTATTCGTTTAAAAATTAAATCAAAACTAATTGATTCTTCTAATAAACAAATTATTAATAATCTTGGTGAGACTTTTATAGAATTAAATTCTGTACCAGATGTTGACAAGTTTCCAATAGATCCTTATTGGATTTGGGAAAATGCTGAAATTGAATGGAAAGTTGCGAATAGAAATTGTGGTGTTCCTAACAATCATATTAACATATTAAACGATCTTGTAAATCGTTATGTTTATTCGTTTTTTGGTGACGCACGAGAAAGTTATCTTTCAAGAAAATCTGATGGCTGGGCAGTAGACACAAATAACCAGCAATTTAGAACAGTAGTTTGTATGAAAGAACTATACATGGAAATGCGAAAAGAATTGGCATTATTTACAGATCCATTAATTTTACAATTTTTTGAAACTGGTGTCACAGAAGAACTATTAAATAATCCAAAATTTTTATTAATGTTATCCAGTGATAAAATAGACATTTGGTTGTTTAGGTGGTTAATGAAATTACCACAATCAAAAATTACACAGTTGGGATTAATAGCATGATATATCTTTTCGATAACTGTTATCTATCAACTACAAATAGTATTGTTGAAACTTCCAAACAAATTTGGATAGGTTCACATCCAAAATTGAGTCAAGATCCAATGGTTCATCTTACATATGATATTTTACATTCATATGAGGAGATTAATGATGACGAACTTGACGAATTATTTAATGAAGTTCATCAGGATCATTCAGATGTAAAAACTGTAATTTATTGTGATGTCAAAAACTTTATGTATGTATACTCATACTTTTTCAATGGCATCTTAGAAACTGCTGCAGTTAAAGAATTATATTCATATGATAGGCTTAAAGAGAATTATAGAATTGGAACATTTGCAACTAGAGATGTAGAGTTTGTTGATTTACCTAAAACCCTAAAGGGAACTGATACTGCATCTACATTCTCATCTTTATTAACATATACTCGAATTGAGATTGCATTTGCAAATTCTGTAAGAGGAAACCAAGAGGCACTAAAGTTTTGCACAGATCGTATAAACGAAATGTATGATGGGTCTCCTGGATTTTGGACAAAATATGCGGAACAATCTCTTCCAGCTATTATGTCAGATTCAGAATTTACTATACAAAATTTACTTGATAATAATTACAGAGAAACATATCTTGATCAATTTAAAGTAGATGAGTTTCTTCCAAATCAAATTGTCCCTATAATTAAAAATAAATTCGGATTTGATTACCATAAACATTTCTTCACTGTAATAAACGATGATGAAAATTATGAAGTATTTTTAGAACCGATCCTTGAAATGACAAAAGAAGAATTTATTGAGAACCGAGTTCTAGATGCTTCTATTGCTATTCATTACAATTTAATTTTTCCAAATCTTTCTAACTTCGATTCAGTCAATCCTATTTTCTGGAACATGATTTTAAAGAACCACAATAATACAACATGGCTTAATAAGTATAAAGTGAAAAATGGAACTTATAATCAAACCAACGGAACTTTGTAACTTTAAGTGTAGTTTTTGCTCATCGACTAAACTGGTAGAAGATAAAGCAAGTACACTTAATCTACAGCATGTATTTGACTTTCTAAAAAGATTCCCAAACACAAATACAATTATCGTTAATGGTGGCGATCCATTAATGGTAAAACCAGAATACTATTTTCAAATTCTGGAGTATATCGAGGAACATAAACTTCCAACAACGATAGGGCTAACGACCAATCTCTGGGCATTTTATAAGAAACCTGAGATGTGGACACCTTTATTTAAACACCCGAGAGTTGGTGTCACTACAAGTTTTCAATACGGATTTGGTCGTAAGATTAATGAGAACCGAGTTTATACTGAAAAAGACTTTTGGGATGTCAGTGATTTATTTCTAAAAGAGATTGGTTATCGTCCAGGGTTTATTGCAGTCATCTCTGAGGAAAACGAGAAACACGCAATTAAACATGTAGAGTTAGCCAAGAAAATGAATGTTCAATGTAAATTGAACTATGCCATGGCTTCTGGTGAGCAGGACAAACCATATCGCCTAAGTAAAATATACGAAATGTATATTGAAATCTACGAAAAAGATCTTTGGCATTGGGAATTTAATACCAAACAGATGATGACTCGTCTGAATAACATTGCCAATGTATGCCCACAAGCAAGAAACTGTGACGACCATATTAGAGCATTGAATCCAGAGGGTGATTACTACTCGTGTGGAGCAATGGGTGATGATAAAAAATACCCAATTAACTTTGTAAAGGAAGTTAAAGAAGGTGGCTTTATAACTCCATTGCAAGACGCACCAGAATTACACTCACTAAAAGATGAATGTATTGGTTGTCCGATGTTTTCTATTTGTAATGGATGTAAGAAAACAATTAAAGATTTAAAGCACCATAATATGGTTGAAGAGCACTGTTCTCATATGAAGCAGTTGGCTCCAAGAATTATTAAAATAAACAGTGAAACAGATTATGTTGAAGCAACTCAAAAAATCCATAAAAATCTCGTTTCTTAATATTGACCTTCGTGTTCCTATTCAAAGGTTGCCAATCAACTGGCTTAACTTTAAGAATTATTATACGAAACATGGTAAATATTCAGATAGAGTTATCTGGGAAAAACCAATCCTTAATTTTGAAGGATGGACATTTGAGCAGATTGTAGATTACTACGATAAGCAAGAGTCAGACATTTACGCATTTTCTAGTTACCTTTGGAGTCACATGGCTATTATGGCTATTGCTGAAGAACTAAAGAAAAGAAATCCCAGTCGCATTATTTTACTTGGTGGACCACACCTTAACATCACCCACAACAATCTTGGATGGTTCATCAAACATAAATTTGTAGACGCTATTTGTGAACCGACTAGTTATGGTGAGTGGTTTATAACTGATATTTTAAATCAATTTGTAGAAGGTGATATTAACTACAAAGAAGTATCTTTTGCAATTTATAAAAGTGGTCGTGGTAAAAGTCCGAATAAAATTGATTTTGACTTTCCAGCAAGTTTAATTTCTGGTAATGAAGACATTCTATTTGAATGTAAAAATATTGCCATGGATAAAAATGTTCCATTAGTTCTACCCATTGAATTGACTCGTGGATGTCCTTATGAGTGTGTATTTTGTGAATGGGGTGGAGGTATCGGTGGTAAGGTTATTCGTAAACCTTTAGATATGATTAAAGAAGATTTGGACTGGATACCACAGATCGGTATTGAGCAGATTCAAATTCTTGATGCCAACTATGGGATATATCTTGAAGATGAAGTTGTTTCCAAATATATTGAAACGATTAAAGAATATTCAGGTTTACCAAACCATGTAGAAATATATGGTATGACAAAATCTAAACAAGAAAGAAGATGGGCGACTATTGAACCTCTTGCAAGAGCAAAGGTTGTTGAACGATACAAACTTAGTTTGCAAACATTAAATAACGAAGTACTTAAGAATATCAAACGAACAGATATTCCTCGTGAGAAAGACTTTGAGTTTGCTCAGTATCTTTTTGATACATACGGAATTCGTTCAGACTTTGAGTTTATGATGGGTCTTCCAGGTTATACTCGAAATGACTTCTATGACGAGATTGATATCCAGTATGAATATGGTTATAATTTAGAAAGATATTTGTGGTTATTTTTACCAGACTCTCCTGCATATTCACCTGATTATATTAAACAGCATAATATCAAAACAGAAAAAATTTGTATTGGTAAATCAAGAATGAACAGTTATGCATTTGATGATATAGATCTGTTTGGTGATTATCATATTTCTGCAGATCCAAAATATACATCAGATGTAGAATTTGTTGTTGAGGCAAATGGATTTACAAGAAAAGACTTTACAGAGTTTTTCTTTATGAATTATTGGATAGTAGACAATGTTGCAGAAATTTCATTTACAGACAAAATTATAAAATATAATATTGAAATTGGTAAACTAGAAAAACCATCTTTGTTATTCAGGAAACTTTATGAGAAAATAGTTTCACCTTCTGATAATAAATATGTTCTAGCCATGAAAAATTTAAATGACCAAATGTATGAATTGATGTCTGGCAACAGAAAAGAAATTGCAGATTATAGAGAATTTAATCTTCCAGATACAACAGTTTCAGTTGATTTTAAATACATATACAAATCGTGCATGTATGTATTTGAAGATGATTATATTAAATTTTTATGTTCTGTTGGTGAAGATCTTGGACTTGATATTCCAGAAGATATTACTAAACAGTTTAAAGATTCATTAGACAAATACAGAGAGTCAATTTCTCCGAAGTATGATAAGTCTTACCAAATAAGAACATATTACGAAAACTTTATTAATGAGAAATATAACACAGTTAGTTGAACAAGTAAATAAAATTCCTCATTTACCGTTGAATTTTACTTACGACTTTTCACGAATTGAACAAGAAATTCGTGAATGTCCATTTCCACTAATGCCTTATGCTGCAACAATGCAAGAAAATCATGGACACGAGAAAAGTAAATGGAACAACCTATCACTGTTTAGTTACAATGGCGAGATTTTTTGTGATCGTTTAGAAGGTGCTGGTCCAGGTGAGTTAGAAAGAATCTGGGGACACTTTCACAAAACTGGATTATCTGAGTATCTTCCATATACCTATCAGATAGTTGAGCAACTTGGTGGTGGTAAGGCACTGGCACGAATTGAAGAAATTCTTCCAGGAACTGTAATGGGTTGGCATAATCATGTATTTGAATTATCACATCCAGAGACAATGATGATTATTCAGTTGCCTATAACTATGCCAAATAAGTTTAAATATTCTGTAATTGCAAATCAAGAATATAGAGGAATGGATTTTGGAATTAATACACCAAGAGTCTATGAGGCTACCTATATCCCAGGAACTCCAGTAGTGTTTAATGCGTACCATTATCACAATGTGTTTAATTTTGATGAAGATGGCGTCCGATTAACTATTCGATTCTTTGCGGATCTTAGAGATGACTTAGTTTATGATTTGGTTCAAGATGCTGTGAACTCTTATAATGGAGATTACATTGGATAAATTAAATGAGATTGCACACTTACCCTTAGGTATTGAATTCAACCATAATCTAATTTTGCAAGAGATAGAGAATCTACCTTATAAATTAGAGAAATATCGTAGTGCATTATCGAACGATAGGATTATGGATGTCCACGATGAGGAACGATGGGATTCTATAGCCTTGTATAGTATTAATGGTAATGTTAGATCTAATCCAGCTGAATCTTGGACTGGAGATTTTGTTAAAACTGATGCGATTAAACTATGCCCATATTTAGACAGTGTTTTACAGTCTGTGGGTGGTGGAAAGTTATTGGCTAGAATTGAGGTTTTCTCTAAAGGTGGGTCTGCAGGTTGGCATAGCCATGTTAAAGAAGCTGGACAACCAGAATGGATATCAGTTTGGAATCTTCCAATAATAATGCCCAAAGAGTCTAAATATAGTGTTATATCTTATATGGATTATAGGGGGTCTGACTATTTAAAACCTATTAAGGTATATGAAGAGCGGTATGAACCTGGAAAACTTTACTGTTTAAATAGTTATCATTATCATAATGCGTTTAACTATAGCGACGATCCTATGATTATGATTCGGTTCTATGTAGATACAAGAGATACACTAGTCCAAACTATTTTACAGAACTCTATAGATACATATAAAGGCGAGTTAATTCTCACATACGAAGAATACATTTCCTCATTACGCAACTCCTAAATAATAAATAACAAGTATGCTAAGAAACCATATAGGAATATAAATGGCTGCGATTACAACTAGAGAAACTGGAACGACTGGAACTGGTGGTGTAACCAGAAAAAATCTTCCTTTAACGAACGCTGAGATAGACACCAATTTCATTAATATAAACAACGCTAAGTTAGAAATCACCGATACCACGGATGCTAATACAGCAGATAAGGTTGTTAAAAGAGATGGTAGCGGAAATTTTTCTGCTGGAACTGTTTCTGCCAGTATTAATGGTGGTACAGGATACTTTACATCGTTAGGTATTGGTACAGCTGCTTCTGGTACTTCAGGAGAAATTCGTGCAACAAATTCTATCACTTCTTATTATTCTGATGAGAGACTTAAAGAAAATATAAAACCAATAGAAAACTCTTTAGAAAAGATTTTATCTTTAAGGGGTGTTACATATAGTTCAAATTCTCTAGCTGAATCTTTCGGTTTTAAAAAAGAAAACATGATTGGTGTGATTGCGCAAGATGTTGAAAAGGTACTACCAGAAATTGTAAAACCAGCACCTTTTGATATAATGAAATTGCAAGAAGGTGTAGAGATATCTCGTTCTGGTCAAAACTATAAAACAGTTCAGTATGAAAAACTAATTCCAGTATTAATCGAGGCTGTTAAAGAGCTAAATGCTGAGATTGAAAAATTAAAAAGTTCTAAGGAATAAAATAAAATGGCTGACAATAAATCAATACTTGGTGAAGGATATCTACTACCACCATCTGGTACAACTGCAGAACGAGTAAGTCCTACTGCAGGAATGCTTCGTTATAATACTTCAATTGGGTTAATGGAATATTATGCAGGAGCAACTAATGATTGGAAACCTATAGACGCTCCACCAATCGTAACTAGTGTTTCTGGTACAATAAATGCAGATACTAATTCTACTATAACAATTAGTGGGTCTGGTTTTGCATCAGGTGCTGTAGTTTATATTGAAGGTGCTGGTGTTTCTAATTCTTCAAGAGCATTAACAACAACTTATGTTAATGCTACTTCTTTAACTGCAGCTACCAATGCTGCATCTGTTAATTATGTAGGTGGTTCTAACTTTGATGTTAAAGTTTTAAATCCAAGTGGTTTATCTGGTATATTATTTACAGCAGGAACTATTGACAGAGACCCAACATGGACTACTTCTTCTGGAAGTCTTGGAACTGTACTAGATAACGCAACAGGCACTCATGGAACAGTAGTTGCAACTGATCCAGATGGTCAAACTGTTACAGGTTATACTCTAGCGTCTGGCTCTCTACCTGCAGGATCAAGTTTAAACACATCAACTGGTGTTATTTCTGGTGCGTTAAATGCAGTTGCTGCTGGTGGAACAACTAGCACTTTCTCAATTTATCCAACATCTTCTAATGGATTTATTGGTGCATCTCGTTCTTTTAGTATCACTGTTAATCCATATCCTAATGGTTCTTCTGCAGCACGAGTAGCCAATTCTGCTCTTGCAATTAAAAACCTCACTAGCACTACTACTGATGGATTATATTATCTTGATGTTTCAGGACAAGGTGCAGTTCAAGTTTGGTGTGACATGAATACTGATGGTGGTGGATGGACTCTTGTCTATAAGTTCCATCATCAAAATTCACACAATTTTATTTGGACAAATAGTAATACATACTATAGTTGTGGTTTTGGTGATCCAAGAAATGGCACATACGCTACAAATGAAGGAAATTTACCCAATAAATATTCAGATTTTGGGGCAACTTCAGGTGAAAATGCTACATATCTATTAATTGAACAATATGATTATTCTGATGGTAATGCCACTTATCAATATCGAGCAAATTTTGATGGTACTATTGGTCCTAGATGGCAATCAAATAATGGATTTAGATCTGATTTAATACCAGCATCTATGACACAAACAAATATTGTAGATAGATGTAATGATCAAAATGGTGTCCGCCCGACTACAGATTCAACAGATAATACTCACTTTGATGATAAGGCATCTCCTGCTTCTGCTGGTAACTGGTGTCGTGGTGCTTTTTCTGACAGTGGAACTGATTTAGCAAAACAAGGTGCTAACTGTGGTCGACATGGAGAAGCTGGTCCAGGATCTCATAGAAATGCTACCTCATTATTTTGGGTTAAATAAATGGCTGATAATAAAACAGTACTTGGTGAAGGATACATACTACCACCATCTGGTACAACTGCAGAACGAGTAAGTCCTACCGCAGGAATGCTCCGTTATAATACATCTCTTGGATTACTAGAGTATTATGCAGGAGCAAGTAATGAGTGGAAAGCTATCGATTCTCCTCCTGTAGTATCAGGAGTTTCTGGTACAATAAATGCAGATACGAACAGTACAATTACAATTAATGGCAGTGGATTTATAAGTGGAGCAGTAGTAGCAATTGAAGGTGCAGCTACTAGTAGCACATCCAGAACACTAGTAACAACATATGTTAATTCTGGTACATTAACAGCAGCTACAAATGCTGCATCTGTTAATTTTACAGGAAATGCTTTATTTAATGTTAAGGTGACTAATCCATCTGGTTTATCATCAATTTTATTTGATGCAGGAACTATTGACAGAGATCCAACATGGACTACTTCTTCTGGATCTTTGGGAACATTTACAGATAATCAAACTGGTACAATAGTATCAGTTAGTGCTTCAGATCCAGATGGTCAAACTATAACATATGCAGTTGCCTCTGGTACATTACCAGATGGAGCAAGTTTAAATACATCAACTGGTGCTATTTCTGGTACATTAAATGCAGTTGCTGCTGGTGGAACAACTAGCACCTTTAGTATAATACCAACAGCATCAAATACTTTTGCTGGTCCATCTCGTTCTTTTTCAATGACAGTTAATCCATATCCTAATGGATCAACTGCTGCACGAGTTGCAAAATCTGCTCTTGATATTAAAAACCTTACTAGTACTACAACAGATGGTTTATATTATATTAATGTTCCAGGACAAGGAGCAGTTCAAGTTTATTGTGATATGAACAAAGATGGTGGTGGGTGGACACTGGTTTATAAAACACATCACGCTTCTGCACATTCGTTTATTATGCCATCATTAAACACATATTATGCAGCAAACTTTAATCCTAGAGATTCTGGTAATGCAAACACAGAATGTAATTTACCTAACAAATATAGCAACTATACCTCAACCGCTCGTGCTAATATTCAATATGTTTTAATTGAAGAGTACGACTATGGTTCTGGAAACGCAGACTATATTTACAGATTTAATAGTCCAACAAATGCGTGGGAAGCTGGTTCTATTGATAGCACAATTTTAAAGAATTTACTTCGTTGGAATAATTCTGGCGACTTTAGTCAAATTGAAGATCGTTGTGGTACTGCCAGTGGAACTCCACCATCATCAAATTCTGCTTCAGATCCATCAACAAAATTTATTGATAAACAATCACCAGAAACAAACGATAACGCAAATAATAACTGGGATATTGAACGAAGCGATTCTAACTCTAATAAGAAAGATGCTAACTGTAACAGATACGGTGGTGGTGGTCCAGGTTTGAACAGAAGTTCTTCTTTGATATTTTGGGTAAAATAAACAACATAAATATTATTTTTACACGATGGAGTTATTATGGAAATGCAAGTTTTAAATACAACGAATAAACAAAGAAGAACATTATTCCCAACTTCTCTTTTTGAATGTGATGTGGAAGTAAATGACGAATTAAATCGTGAATGGCAAGTCTACATTGAAGAACATGTCGGTAAAATAGGTGCGGAAAATCTTGGATTAACACCTACAAATTTACAAACTGTTGATTTATTTAAACCTTTGGTCGATACTGTTATTGCTAATGCTGAAGGGATCCTTGAAGTTCTTGGATACGAAAAACAAAAACTAGAAGTTTCTGGATTATGGGGAAATGTTCAACAACCAAATGGAAGACATAGAGTTCATAGTCATCCCAACAATTATTTTAGTTTTTGTTATTATGCGCAGACAGGTAATGGTGACTGTTTAACATTTCATGACTTTAGACCAGAGCATATAATTCCAAAAATTAAAGTTTTTAATGACCACAATGCTGCAAGTTATTTAATAGATGTCTACCCTAAAAAATTATTAATGTGGCCAAGTTGGGTTAAACACGAAGTTATTGAAAATCCAAATTATAGAGTAAGTATGGGTGGGAATATAAGAATTCCTAAAGTACTGGAAGCTGGTTCTCATGGATGTATGGCACAATGAAGGGTGATGGATTAACACCAGAAACTGCAGCTAATTCTGCTCTGGCAATAAAACAATTAGAAAAGTCAAATCTTTCAACAGACGAAAGAATGGATATTTGTTCAGAATGTGAAAACTTAAAAATGATGATGATATGTTCGGAGTGTGGGTGTTTTATGCCTATTAAAGCTGCTATACCAATATTTCATTGCCCGATTAATAAATGGTAATTTTGAGGAGATTATTATGACATTACCCATAATACCTTTAGGAAATAAAGTTTTACTTAAACAAGTAAAAAAAGAAATGAAAACTAACAGTGGTATCTTACTACAAAGTGATGTTGCTGATGGAGAATCGTTTACTGCAATTGTAGAAGCAATTGGTCCAGATGTTAAAGATGTAAAAATAGGAGAGAATGTTTTACCAAACTGGCAAAAATCTCATGTTTTAACATTAAACATGGATAAATTAGAACCTGTAAATTATGTCATGATTACTGAAGATGAAATCATGGCAGTACTAGAATAAAGGAACAAAAATGCGTACATTTAATTTTGATTTAGAAAATAACCAAGTTGCTGTTATAGGCGAAGATAATACTGTTTTAGCAACCATTAATTTACCAGCAGGATATTTTTGTGGTGAAGAAGGTGCTAACAAAAACTTAACTGGTTCTGTTAATTATCATCTTTTAACTAACGGAATAGTGGGGTTAACAGCAGACGAACAGACTCTCCTAATAGGAACTCTAAACCAGCTATTATAATAAAAGTTTAGTGAAACCCTCTTCGGAGGGTTTTTAGTTTGCAGTCTCTGGTATTATAAATAAGATGTATAGAATTTATTGGATTCCAGAATGGCAACTATTAGCAATCTTTATGTGGACGCTGGGGCAACTTACAGTAATATAATCACTGTAACTGCAGCCAATGGTCAGGCTCTAAATCTGACTGGGTACACTGTCGCTTCTCAAATAAGAAAATCCTACCAGTCTAGCACTGCATATTCGTTTACTGCAACTATATACGAAGCTGCGACTGGAAAAATTCGTCTACAATTAACTGATACACAATCGCAAGCCATTCCTGCAGGTAGATGGTTGTACGATGTAGAAATTACATCATCGGGTGGTACTAAGACTCGTGTAGTCGAAGGTATCGTAACAGTGAACCCTCAGATAACACAGATATAATATGTCAGAAACAACAGCAGTCGTAACCCCAGATGAGGCATTAACAGTTGCAGTGTCAGAAGGTACATATGTACTTAACACTTCAAGTAATTTGGCTAATCCAGCCGTAGTAGAATCAATTTCAAATATCGCAGATGTCGATGTCACTACAAATGGTCAGGTAAATGGATCAGTATTAGTCTATAAAACAACAACAAATAAATGGACTTCCACTACAATTCTTGATGCACAAGATGTAACTGGTGGACAATATTAACGGAGAAATAAAAAGATGGCATCAATAATCAGAATTAAAAGATCATCGACATCAGGAAATCCAACCACGCTTGGTGCTGGTGAATTAGCATACTCAGCACTCACTAATAACGATTCTAATGGTGGTGATCGTTTATACATTGGTATCGGAACAGAAACTGCAGGCGATGCAGCGAACCATATAGTTATTGGTGGTAAATACTTTACTGATTTGCTGGATCATACTCGTGGTACACTAACAGCATCTTCTGCTTTAATTACAGATGCTAGCAGTAAATTAGATAATCTTAAAGTAGACAATCTAGATTTAAATGGTAATACGATTAGTACTACCGACTCTAATGGTAATCTAGTACTTGCTCCAAATGGTACTGGTAAAGTTAGTTTAACTTCTAGTAATGCAGCAAGCAGTACAAGCACTGGAGCATTGGTTGTTACTGGTGGTGTTGGTATCGGTGGTGCATTGTATGTTGGTGGTTCACTTGATGCGGGTCATGCTGATTTCCTCAGCCTTAATAATACTCCTGTTGGTGATAGCACTCCAAGCACTGGTGCATTTACAACACTATCTGCAAGTTCTACTCTTGGAGTTACTGGTGCTTCTACCTTTACTGGTGCAGCTACATTTAATGGTGGCGTAAACATTGGTGCAGATAGTCTTGCTGAGTATATTTACGACACAGTTGGTGGAGCAATTACTGCTGGTACTGGTATTACTATTACTAACTCTGATGCTGGTAATACTTCTACTGTTTCTATCACCAATACTGGTGTTACTGCAGCAACAGTCGGTTCTTCTACAGCGATTCCAGTTATTACCTTTAACGCACAAGGTCAGTTAACTAGTGTAACAACAGCGTCAATTACTACTACTCTTGGTATTGCAGCTGACACTGGCACAGACTCTATTGCTCTTGCCACTGATACAATAACATTTGCTGGTGGTGAAGGTATTGATACTTCTATCAATTCTGGTACCAATACAATTACTATCGCAGCCGAAGATGCCACAACATCTAATAAGGGTGTTGCTTCTTTTGCAACTGCGGACTTCAATGTAACTTCTGGTGCAGTTGAACTAAACGACGCAGTTGTTAAATCTGTTACTACAGATTCTGGTGCTTTAACTCCTTCCACTCATGGATTCTCTATTCTTGGTGGCGAAGGTATTGATGTAACTCACGCTGGTACAACAATTACTGTTGCAGGTGAAGACGCTTCCACTAGCAACAAAGGTGTAGCATCTTTTGCTACTGCTAACTTTACAGTTACCTCTGGTGATGTTGCTGCTAAAAACATTACTCTCGGTTCTTCAACTCTATCACTTGGTTCTACTACAACAGCAATTGCTGGTATTACTGAATTAACTGTTGACAATTTAAACTTTAATGGTAATACAGTTACCTCTACAGATACCAATGGAGATATTATTCTATCTCCGAATGGCACTGGTAAGGTCGATGTTTCTGGCTCTATTATTACTGGTCTTTCTGAACCAGTGGGTGCAACTGATGCAGCAACAAAGAACTATGTTGATACTGTTGCTGAAGGATTGCATGTTCACGAAGCTGCACATTGTGCCACTACTGACACTCTTGCAGTATTATCTGGTGGAACTGTAACATATAGCAATGGAACTTCTGGTGTTGGTGCAACACTTACTCTTTCTGCTGGTTTATCTGCGATCGATGGACATACATTAACCAATGGCGATCGCATTCTTGTTAAGAATCAAGCAACTCAAGCACATAACGGTATGTATGTTCGTACTAGTGCAACAGTTCTTACTCGTGCTTCTGATTTTGATACTGCTGCTGAAATTGGTGGTGGTGACTTTACATTCGTTGAAAATGGTACTGTTTACGGAAACACTGGTTGGGTTCAGACAGTTGAAGTAACAACTGTTGGTACAGATAATATTATCTGGCAACAGTTCTCTGGTACTGGAACATTCACAGCTGGTAATGGTTTAACGATTACTGGTACAGAGTTTAATGTTGTAGGTACTGCTGATAGAATTGTTGCAAATATTGATTCTATTGATATTGCATCAACATATGTTGGGCAATCATCTATCACTACATTAGGTACTATCGGTACTGGTGTTTGGCAAGGCACTGTTGTTGGACCAACATATGGTGGTACTGGTGTAAATAACGGATCTAAGACTATTACTCTTGGTGGCAGTTTTACTCATACTGGTGCTCATACTCTTGGTTTAACTACTACTGCAAATACTTCTGTTACACTACCAACAACTGGTACACTAGCAACTCTTGCTGGTACAGAAACATTTACAAATAAAACATTAACATCGCCAACTATAACTGGTGGCTCTATTGACAATACACCAATTGGTGCTTCAACTAGATCTACTGGTGCATTTACTACTTTAACTTCAAATGGTGCTACAACATTTACATCTTCTACTGCTTCATCAAGTTCTTCAACTGGTGCTGTAGTTGTTACAGGTGGTGTTGGTATCGGTGGAAATCTTTATGGCGCAGGTGCAGGAACTTCTACACTTGACGGATTTAATATTGATGGTGGTACTTACTAAGTAACGCTAAATACATGGTGGGGTGAAATTCCCCATCCCAGTATATACTGGTAGTTTTCGATTCTACATAGAATAGGTTATCATGGCTAATTTAATTAAACTTAAACGCTCTGCCACATCGGGCAATAATCCAACAACTGCAAATTTGGAGTTGGGTGAACTTGCAATTAACACATACGATGGTAATCTATTCTTTAAAAAGTCTGTTTCTGGCACAGAATCAATTTTATCTGTCGCCACATTAACAGGCACACAAACCCTCACAAACAAAACTCTTACTAGTCCCACTATTAATAGTGCGACTGCAAATAATCTCACGCTAACAGGCACTCTAACAGCTGGTGGCGGAGCAGGAACCAATGGACAAGTTCTTGCTTCTACTGGATCAGGTGTTCAGTGGATTACAAATACAGCATCTAATTTAGATAGTTTAACTGATGTGGTAATTAGTTCACCAGCGTCAGACCAAGTTCTTAAATACAATGGATCAGTATGGATAAATGCTGCAGCAGATGCAGCGGTTGCCTCTGCTGTATTTGCTGCAAACGCTGAATCAGATTTGGGATTGGTGACTGATCTTGTTATAACTTTAACAGAAGATCTTGGGTCAGTTACATCTACCCCTGCTGAGTATATCTACAATCTTGGATCACTGGTTGTTGATGGTATCGTTTCACTAAGTAATCTTGATCAGTCTGTTAAAGCAGACTACATTTCTTATGCAATTATTTTCGGATTCTAAAGGATCATAAATGGCTCGCCAACTGATTGAAAAATATGTCTTTACACCTGGAGCAGCAAATGCTGGCACAGTAAAATTTCCAGGAAAAGTTGATGAAACTCAACTATTAATTATTACCAATAAAACTACACAAGAGAACATTTATGCTCTTGGCGATCCTACTCGTTCTGGTTCTCTTGTTTATGATTCTACTGATACAACAACATTCTATTCAGAACAAGATGGTGTTACAACTGTAACATTATCTAAAGATACTTCTGCAATGCTGTCTACTGATAAGATAGCAGTTTATACAGACGCACCAAAACAACAAGGTAACATTATTCGTCCATATGCGTTTGGTGTTGACGCTATTGAAAGAATTCGTGTAGCAAATCCACAGTCACTAATTGACGCTGACTTTGAATATGGATTGCAAACAACCAAGTGGCAAAACTATGCTGACATTCGTGGAGTTCCAGGAATTTATGAAAAACCTGGTCTTGATATTTTCTTATCTGGTGTATCCACAGATGGTGGAACACCATCTATTATCACAGTAACAACTTCTGTTGCTCATGGATTATCCGTCAATGATGCTGTTATTATTTACGGTTTAGGTAATACTAGCACTTCTGCTCGTGCTGAAGGTGCTTTTGTTATTAATTCTGTACCATCATCCACAACATTTACTTACTATGCAAAAGGTATTGTTGGCACGAATGGATTGTCTTTATTTACTGGTATCACATATGCTCGTCGTGGGGGTTTCTATACTGGATCTTCACTACCAATTTCTTCAATTGCATCTAATGGCGCAAACCCATCTGTTATTACAGTAACTTGCTCTGCAAATCATGGCTTAGTTCCAGGTGCTCCACTAGTAAGTATTTGTACTTCTAGTGGTACAAATCATTCATTGCTTACTGGAAACTTTTTTGCCGAAACAGTTCCCTCTACCACTACATTTACATTTACTGCTCGTGTTGGTGGAGCAGTAAATACTAGTAGTATTGTAGCAAATATGTATACTCGTTCTGACGCTTATGTTTTGCACCGCCCATTTGATGGTGGTGTAACTCTATCAAACTTTTTACCATCACATGGTGCTTCAGTTTCTCGTCAGACTAAAAAGTATATGCGTTATCAGTCAGGTAAAGGTGTTCTTTGGACATCAGGTGTTTCTTTAAATCCTGTTATTAACCTTGACCAAATTTCTGCATCTGGTACATCTGTTGGTTCTTTAATTACTGTAACTACAGAATTAGATCACTCTTTACAGGCAGGTGCTACTGTTATTATTTCTGGTGTTGTTACATCTGGATATAACGGAACATATGGTGTAAATACCGTTACAGGCGAAAATACATTTACTGTGATTGCTGCTGATACTCTTGGTTCAGCGTCTGCAGTTATTACAAATATTCCTCGTGTTACAATTAAAAATTGGCATGGTGCTTCTGTTCGTGTTGGTCCATTTGATGATCAAAACGGATTGTTCTGGGAATATGACGGACAAGAATTGGCGGTCGTTAAACGATCTGCTACATATCAGTTATCAGGATTTATATCCGTAACTGCAGGATCTCAGTCAGTTTCAGGAACTAGCACTCGATTCACACAACAATTAAAAGTTGGTGATAATATTGTTATTCGTGGTATGACTTATAAAGTTGGTACTATCAGTAGTGATACAGCATTAACAATTAATCCAGAATATCGTGGAGTTAATAATTCTTCTGGTATTAAAATGGCTGCAGTTATTGATACTCGCATTCCTCAATCCCAATTTAATATTGACAAAATAGATGGAACAGGTATCTCAGGTTACAATATGAATCTCAACAAAATGCAAATGTTGGGTATTTCGTTCTCTTGGTATGGTGCTGGATTTATTGACTATATGTGTCGTGGTCCAGATGGCAATATGATTCTTGTTCATCGCATGAAACAAAATAATATTAACGATGAAGCGTATATGCGTACAGGTAACACTGCAGTTCGTTATCAAACAATTAATGAATCTGTAATCGGTCGTTTAGATGAAGATTTAGATGATAGTGAAACATCAATTGATTTAGTTGATGCATCTCGTTTTCCATCAACAGGTGGTACTGTTCTTATAGAAAATGAAGTTATTACTTATACTGGTAAATCTGGTAACACATTAACTTCATGTACTCGTGGTGCATCATTTAATATGTTTATTGGTGGTTCTACTAAAACATTTACTGGTGGTGCAGCTGCTTCTCATAATAAAGGTAATGGATTTACTTCTGTATCTTTAATTAGTTGTACTGCTGCACCACAGTTAAATCACTGGGGTTCTTCTTATATCTTAGATGGTGGATTTGATACAGATCGTGGTTACTACTTTA
>Ga0315909_10003977_pt1 | contig 17680 bp, 18 predicted proteins | sample LakEriMetagenome_11_FD_203527 | JGI IMG/M metagenome (GOLD analysis project Ga0315909, IMG submission 203527) | Freshwater fungal communities from buoy surface, Lake Erie, Ohio, United States - Buoy 2 MA125 | ecosystem: Environmental > Aquatic > Freshwater > Lake | place: USA: Lake Erie, Ohio...
TTCCAACTTCACCTAATTCTATTTTCTTTGCTTCAAGTTGTGCCTTTAACTTTTCCTTTTCAAGGTCTAGCATCTCCTGCTGTCTTGACGCAGGAACTCTATACTCAAGCGTCTTTGATTGAGGCTGTGCGGTTGTAGGTGCGGTTGCGGGTGCTGTCATTCCTTGCGTAGCAGAAGGAACGACATTAGTAACGGACACACCATTGCCAGATGCAAGTTTAGCAACGCCAGCAATAGTACCGATAGGGCTAGGCATCAGCGATGTAGCCACAGAAGCGGCTTCTGGAGCATACTTGGCTACGGCATCAATTATGTTAGACGCAGAGTTAGTGCCGTTACCAGCGGTCTCCATCGCTAACTTATGTGCCAGCAGAACTCTCTGGTATTCGTCCCATTCTGCCTGTGCCTTGTTCAAGGCTAACTGACCTGCCGCATATTGCTGTTGCTTGGCACGAACATTAAGAGCCTGTTCCTCAACCATCGAACCAGTCTTATAGCCCTCAAGTGCGGCTACCAGTTGGCTCTTTGAAAGATAGTTTAGTCCGCCTTCCTTGTTTATGGACTTGTAGATATCATGGATATATTTTGGTGCTGAATCTGAAGGCTTACCGCTTTCATCCGTGGAGTACTGGCTAAGGATTGATGACGCAGTACCACGCAGAACATCCATCTCCTCTCTGGTCTTCTGTATGGCAGGACCGACATTTATCATCGCCTGTGCCGTGGCTTGCTGTTGCTGAAGCACAGCATCCATATTCTGGGAGACATTGAAAGCGTCACCCCCTTGGTATTGTCCAAATATTGGCATAATTAAGCGAAAGAAGAGTAATTGTTTCCGTAGTATCCTCCTACATTGGCACTAGCACCGCCAGCAGAAAGGGAACCTACTGTTGAAGTTTGACCAACTCCAGCACCAAAATTAGAAGCACCTCCGCTACCCATTCCAAAATTAGAAGGAATTATAGAACCTCCTCCTCCCATTCCTCCCATTGGATTAGCCATCATAAACGAGCCAAACGACTGCATTGATTGCATCAGTTGCTGTTGTTGTTGCAACTTGGCTCTGGCTAGCCCCATGTCATGCTGGTATTGCATGCCTTGGGCTTGAGTTCCCATCTGTGATTCTGGATTAAATATCTGAGGCTGATATTGACCAAGCATCTGATTGGCTTGCCCCATGAAAGCACCGCCAGCATTATACTGAGCCATAGTGTTGCCAGCCATTTGCAACGCTTGCGATTGAAGCCCAAGTTCCGAGTTCATCATATTGCCAGCAAACTGCCTAGCCCTGTCCTGTCGCTGTAGCCCAAGACCATAGTTAGCAAGAACACCAGCCGCAACACCCTGTCTTCCGCCAAGACCACGCTGTGCCATAGCCATATTAGCGTTCTGGAACGCTGTACGCTGGTCTTGTGCGTTAAGATTTGTTCCAGCATTAAGTTCGCCCTGTGCCTGTGCGAACAACATATCCTGCATTGTCTGGACTTTCTGCGGAACAATAAGATTTCTTGAGCGACCAGCAAGGCCACCAAGAGTATCCATGTAGGTGTTAGCCGCATTTTGCTGAACTCCAGCCAAGGCTGTGTTAGCCTCGTTGAGCATGTTCACATAACCTTTAGTACCTTGCCCACCATAAAGTTGTGTGTTAAGTGTTCTTTCCTGTAATCCTTGGTATTTAGGTCTAAATTCACCCTCATAACTCAGCAACTTGTCTTGAATACCCCGCTGGGCATCAAGATTATTGTTCATCAGTTCAGAGTATGTAGGCGGTCTCTTTACCTTGGTTTTCTTAGAACCAAAAATACCACCAATTACAGCACCAATACCCATGCCAATTGGACCAGCCCAAGCACCAGCCATTGCACCAGACATCGCACCTGATGCGGCTCCGCTTGCTCCACCACCTATTGTATCTTCAGCCATGTTATTGTATTATAAGTGTTTAAATTAAAAACCAATTGCAAACCATTTGCATTGTCCAGCATAGTTGGCGTAAATGCCCAATTGAGATTTTGTTGTTTTTCCAGATGTAGTCCAGTCAACATGTGCCACTTCTCCTCCAGAAGAATTAGCACCATCTACGGAAGTGTTTGCATAAACTATTGTTGATGCAAATTCAACAGGAAGTGTGACTATCTGAGGATTAGGAATGTTATTATTTGTTCCAGTAGTAAAAAATGTTCCCCATTGTAATGTAAGACCATTTGAAAGTCGGACATATCCATTTGCCGTCAATGAACTATCAACAATTGCCGCAAGAGAACCCCAATCTGTTCCGTCATATGTTTCAGCAGATGACAATGTTGAGTTATACCTAATAAGTCCAGCATAAGGGTCTGCAGGACGCTGTGCCGTAGTACCAACTGGTAATTTAAGATTCGCAGAAAATACAACATCAGTATGGAAATCTATGTCATCTCCAGCCGCCAAAACAATACCCTCCTTGCCATAAAGAGATAAAAGTCCTTGGTCTGGAGTTAAAGTATTGTCTGCACTTATAGATATATCTCCGCTACTTAAATATATATTCCCATAGTTTCCAGTTCTAAGAAGCAATGTAGGAGCCGCATATGATGGAATTCCACTTCCATCCCAACTTGTTGCAGGATTTATTTCTATAACTCCAGTAGTAGAACGAACATCTGTTGTATTAACAATATTTCCTGTAAGCAATAAGTTCTTAAGTTGAGTTTTATTAAGAAGACCTGTGCTTGAGTTATAAATCAAACCATATTCATTTCCAGTAACAATACCAATATTTGTTTGTTCACCAATAGCCCCTCCTTGCAACTGTGCGTTGTTCACATGTTGATTTAGGTTTCCTGCGGTAACAAGTGAATTTGCTCCTGTGGAAGTATAGTTAAATCCTGCTGATATTTGTGGCATTTTTAGTCTTTGTTTTTAGTTGTTCTTCCAATTTGAGTTGCTTCTACAACTACTGATTTGATTATTGGTCTTCCAAAAAGGGTTGTTAATTCGACATCAAGACCCACGGCTACTTTTCTGACTGGGAATATGCGTGTCTTGTCTTCCGCTGATGATGTTGACGCTATGTCAAGCACAGATGTAGTATCTGGATTATATGTTATGATTGATGTCTGAACTGTACCAACAGATGAAAAATCAAGGTCTGTAGAAATTGTCGTGAACCTCTTATCTTGAAGTGTATTAAATGAATACCTTCTTGTCAAGGCATATCCTCTGATAGTCGTATATTGATACACACTTGGCTCAAGGTAAAAACTTAATGGTATACCCTCTGGTATCTCTGGATTGTCTGCAGAGGCTGGAATGTATGGATATGTAGCAAATGATGGTGCTGAAGTTATATCTCCATACTCATCATTTTCAGTTTCTTCTGAAAGATATATTCCGTTGTTTCTTGTCCAAAACATCATTCTATTGACGGAGCCATTGGTTCCGCTTTTAGCAACAACAATTCCATCAGCATTAAACGATGAAGGGTAGGTATCAACTGACTCCCACATCTGGTTTGTCAAGTTGTACACAAGCACATGGCTATTGTAGGAGTTGTTGTCAAGAGGTACTGCCAGATAGTACCTGCCGTTATAAACTGTCGCTACAGACTTATGGACATAGTTCTGGTTAATTCTATCTATGTACTTCTGTATCTGGGTGGACATAGGAGCCGTGTTTGCCAACAGGTTGGCATCCAACTGTGGCTCAAGCCTATATACCCCCCTCTTAGACAGAAAGAACACATATCCAGAGACATTGGCAATGCTGTTTTTAGCCAAGCAACCTATGTCAAATGTTAAAGACCTAACATAAGAGTCAGCCAGAACTACATCTGGAGTAGATGTATTGTCAGCAAACTTTGCTGAGTATATACTGTTGCTCTTAAAAACAAGTATTTCGTCTCTAGTCCAAGGGTGGAATCCGACAATATTTTGCTCATCCCCTTGGTTAATTGTCAACGCTTGTATAGTTAGGTCAAAAACCCAATTGCCGTTTGCGTCTGGAAGGTAGTCTGACACAGCAATCTCATCTTTGCTATACTTGCAATAGATTCGATTCTTGTGGTATATGGCTGTGCTGGTAGGCGGGAAGTCGCAGGAAGTTGGAGTAGTGCCACCCAACTGCGTTCCATCAATAACACCTTGTTTTACTAAGTTCACTCCAAGTCCGTCAAAAACAAGTACTGGCTTTGCAACTTGGATAGTATAGCCAGATGTTCCACCAGTATGACCAGCAGTAAGATTATATGTAAAGGTCGTAGTAGACGGAACAGTAGCCACTACAAAGTTGTTTGTAGCCGTTGGTCCGTTCCATTGTGTGTGTGATGTCTCGATGACAAACTCATCTCCAACAACAAGACCATGAGGAACCAATGTCGTGACTATTATTGAAGAACTTGACCCATTGTTTTCAGCCTTCTGAAGCGATGATGGGGTTGCACATGTTATATACCTAGTCGCTTCTCCTCTTAAGATATATAATTTATTATTAGCCTGTAATACCTGTATTGGTCCAGATATCGACTTTCTTCCAGAAGGAAATGGGAATCTTGTCCCAACTGATTCAGTAATAGGGTCAAACAGGGTCAAATAGTTTGAATCAGTATTTGCTATATAAGAAATCAAAGCAACTTTTTCAACACCATTAGAATCAACATATGTACCAGCACCAATGACATTGCCGACATATGCGGCATCAGCAGGGGTAAGCAAACGCTCTATCCCCTTGCGAACCTGCAAGGTCTGCAAATCAAGACGGATGTTTCTTCCATCTTGAAGAATACCATCCTTTAAAGTCGCTGGATTTGCTCTCGTATCTATGCCTATAAACCCAGCGTCTCCGTCAACTGAACGCTGTAGGTTAGGCATTAGGATTTAAAGATAGCGTGGTATATGCCGCTTAATTTGTCAGACCATCTGACACCGACATAGACACCGCCAAGAAAGGCGATTGATGATGCAATAATAGTAATCATATTATGTATAGTACCAAGAGTTAGCACCCTTCTTGACTAAATGAGTGACTCTATTCGGCAAGGAACCTCCAGAACCTCCGTTAAGAGAAGGAGACCCAGCACTACCTTGGTTGATTCCGTTAGCAGTATCATCAGAAAGAATAATTATGACAGTACCTACTGGAAAATCAACTGTGCTATCATCTGGAACTGATAAGGAAATAGGTGTTCCACCGCCATTTAAAAACACTATGTTATTAGCATCAGATAACTGAGCAGTATAAGTAGATGTAACTGTGTTTACGCTTTTTGCTGGAGAAGACGATAGGACGCTTGAGTTAGGGAATGTAATCCCAGTAGGAGAAATGGTAATACCAGAGCCAGAACCATCCTGCATACGCAAGGTATTAGCACTAGAATCAAACTTAAATGTATAGTTTCCAGAACCCATTGAGTAACCATTGAAGTTACCTGTAAGGTCAATATTGGTCACGGACAGCGTAGGAATTGTAAATGAAGCCCAAGCCGCATTCTGTCTAGCATACAGACTGCCATCGCTAGGAGCATCAGAGATACCGCCACCACCGCCACCTGTAGCCACAGCCCAAGCCGCATTCTTACGGACATACTCAGAGCCATCAGAAGGAGCATCCGTCAGATACGAACCAAGGGGCTGATAGGTGCTAGAGGCAGAAGCCGTAGTTAAATACCCGCTGATAGAAGCACCAGCAGGGATTGTCACAGTTCCTGTAAAGGTCGGGCTTGCTTTTGTGGCATACAGACCGCTGACATAACTGACTGTGGTAAACGGATTAGCCGATGTAGGGCTAGAACCGCTTGTGATAGCACCCAGTTGCTGAGTGCTTATCTCGTTACCAACCTCGACAACATTGGTCGGAATCTGAAATCCGACAGATACATTGATACTCATTAGACTTGAGAATAGGCAACATGGACATTAGTACCAGCCGCTGTTGAGAACGCTCTGACATGTCCGTTGTAGTTATCTAAAGAAATGTTTGACAGCGGAGGAACGAGAATTCCAACGCTTCCAGTCTCCGCAAATCTGACCTCGATGGTAGCAGTTGCTGACTTGTTCTGGATAATGACGATGATGCGTCTAGACGATGTGGCATTAGCATCAAGTATCGTGCTTGCCGCAGTACCAACAGTAACATCGGCATGAACAAACGATTTTAGAATCGGTGATGATATTGATATATTTGACATATTAGTATGATTTTATGAATTTGTATCTTGGATACTGTCCTTGCTGTCTGATGATTTTGTCGATTTCCTCATCTAAGAACGCCTTGGCTTCAGCCTCTGCGACATTAGCAGACTCTATCTGACCCTCAGACCTAAGATAGTCAGCATAGATTGCTCTAGAAAGGTATGGACCGAATATATACGGAAGTCTTATCTTTGTCCAATTAACTGTTGAAGTTTCTGGGTTAGCGTTGGTGTTTGTTGCCAAGCAACTGTAAAAGTTAGCCGTAAAATTCTTTCCGTTAACAGGCTGTAATGTGCCGCTGTTTGAACTGGAGTCAAAGTAGACCTGCGACCCAGCATAATAGGTTGTCGTTGAGTCCCAAGGGTTTCCGTTCAACTCTGGGGGTCTAGTCCTGTACTCGACATAAACTCCGTCAGTATACTCACGCAAAAGAATCAACCGCTCTTCCGTATCGCTTACAAGGATATGGAATGGGATTGATAACGCTCTGGTTGTGGCAAGTGGGTTCTTATCCCAAACGCCTAAAATTTCGCCAGCATCTGCTGGCTTGGTGACATAGGTAACGCTGTTAGCGTCCGTGGTGGTAGTTGCCAGAACATATCTGACAATATCTGGGAATCTGTCGTATTCCCAAGCATAACGCAATCTGGCAGACGCAAAGTCTCGCATCTGTCTGAATGTTTGCACATTGAATTCGTCCCTATCAAGACCGCAAAGTTGGATTGCGTCCGTAAGGACTCTGTTGAAATCAACAGTTCTCATGTAATGAATCCGTCAGCCGTAAAGATGGCTCCTCTAACAACTGTTTTTTTGGCGTAGTTATTAACCGCCACCGCTGGATTGTCTCTCTTAAATTCCTTGAGGAACTGCTTGTCATCCCAGCACTCATACCCAAGACGCTGACCCCAATAGTGGTACGCATCCAGAGGTATTCTTGCAGAAAGAGAGCCAAGGCCGTCTATCGTATTGACTTCATTCCTATAGCCAAAACTAGCGAGTTCTTTCGCTTTGACAGCGGCCTTGACCTCGTTGATTCTCCATCCGTTGACGAGTTCCCTCTCCACCTCATTTCTGAGGTGGGAGGGGATGCCGTCAGCCAATGACTGGAACATGTCATCAGCCATATCCGCTTAGGAGGCGTAGTCGAACTTACCGAAGGCCAGCGGGTTCTTCACGCAGAGTGAAGCGATGGCATTGATAAGGCGAGCAGGTCCACCACCATTGTCGGTGAGTTCCTTGATGCCAGCAACGGAACCGCCATAGCGGATTTCGATGAGGTCCATAGGAATCACATAACCGCAGAAGTTGTTCTTGAGGAACAGCGATGGGTGCAGACGAATCTGACCGAAATCGCCTTCAAAGATGTCCACGGACGAGATGTACGAGGCATCAGCGGCATCACGATTGATGGTGCGGATTTGAGCCTGTGACTCAGCACCACCAGTTGAGCGGTTGGTGTAGAGGAGGTTCGTGAACTGTCTCTTCAGTTGCGGACCGACAATCGCATCATACGAGCGGAACTGACCAGTCTGCTGATAGATAGAGGTCAGCATGTCTTGGACTGTGAGTTCCGTCAGAGTTGAGGAAGCAGTCGTTGACTCGACAGTAGCGGTGGCGTTACCAACGCATGAGCCAGAAGGCGTAAGGAACGCAGTCGGGACATCGAGGTAGTTGTCGTTGCCGACCACACCACCAGTTGTCTTGACTGGGCGAATCCATGAGTCGAGACCACGGCTGACATAACCCTGTGAAGAGCCGTTGTCGGTCTTAGGGAGGTTAGCAGAGGCAAAGGTTCTTTCCATGTCACGCTTAAGCATGGTCATGCCCTTTGAGATGTTGTTAGCCAGTTCGTCCTTCACACCAGCGGTAACAGCAATGTCGATGGTCAGCGGGGACACACGGACAGTCTTGCGGAACTCTTGGATGTGGTTGGACAGTTCGTAGCGGTACTGGGTAGCACCATCCTTGACGAAGTTAACTGGGTCGGTAGCGACATTCACATCCGTACCATCGACAACACCTGTGGTGTTAACGACAGCGGAGGGGAGAGAGTCAACCTGCCAGCGGAACCAAGTATTGCCAGGTTTTGCGGCCTTGGGAATCATCGATGTAAGGGGGGTATCCTTAGCATCAACGAGGGAGATGAGGTCAGCGAGGGCTTCCCGCTTACCAGAGACGATATTTCTTTCTGTGAGACTTGCCATGATGATAATATGGTTTGAAGTTGAACTCCTTAGATGAATTGCTTCAGCACTTCTGCGAGGTCTGAGGAAGTACGAGACTTTAGGAACTTAGAAGTAGCATCCCTAGCATTAGAGTCCTTTCGGCTAGATGGATACGAAGATGTTCCTGTAGGCTGAACTGGTGCTTTCTGAATCTGGCGTTGTTTATTACCTTCTCTGGCTTGCATGCCTCGGATGTAATCTCCAACAACCATCTTGTAGTCTGGGAACTTGGTGATTTCGGGAAATGCCTTAATGAAATTATTGGCAATTTGCAATTCCTTGGAACTGCGGTCCTTATACCACCGATATTCAGTTTCTGCGACCTTATCCACTTGCTCCTTGGTAGCCAAGTAATTGACTCTCTTGGGCAGGTGGTCTTCAAGGGCATCCATAGCATTGAGTTTGATTCGTCTGACATCTTCTGTCGAATAAACCTTCTCATTGCCGTTCTCCTCCGTAATCACAACTCCGTCAGCATTTTCCTCACACCATCTACGAACTTGTCTTGCTTGGGCAATCTCTGCCTCGATTTCTGCACGACTATTCAGATGTGAATAAGGGTTTGCTTGGTCCTTGTAGTACTTTGGAGTGGACTCCTCCGTAAGTTTGCCTTCCAGTTCCTGCATTCGTTTCTGCATCTCTTCCAGTTTGCTTTCGGCATCCTTTCTGAGAGCGGTCAACTTATTGATTCGCTTTTGGACATTCTTTGGGAGTATCTCCTCGTCAGCGTCTGTTTCCTGTCTTTCGCCATCCTGCTCGTCAGATTGTTCGGAGTTTTGCTCCTCAAACCCATTCTCGTCAGTCTGGTCTTCTGATTGATTTGTCTCGGATTCGTCAGTATCCGTTCCGCTGTCATCAACTAGCGAAAAATCCTTCATCAAGATATCTTTTAGGGATGCTTCATTAAGGAGTGATGGCTCCTTGATAGATTCGGCATTGTGTGCCTCTGGGCTATCGCCAGTATTATCGTTTTTATTCATGGTTGAGGTCCAAGTCCTTTTGTTTGGTCAGAGTTTATAGTTCTCAGAAACTTAATTGCTATTAACACCAAAAAATCAGCAAGTCAACAGTCCTAGGCCACTTTTTTGATTTTATATGATTTAGCCCCTATTTAAGGGTCTCATCTTTAGTCCAATCGATGTTTGCGACATCAAGAGCCTTCTTTCTTTCTGAAACTAGGATTTCCTTGATTTCACGAATCGCATTAGCCCTTCCGCATTGATGAATACGCTTTTCTCCGTCAATGCTTGCACCAATGGCAAGTTCGGTCTCGACCTTTATATTTTGGTCAAGAACGATGATGATATTCTGCCAAACCTGCAACGGAACGCCATCAGTAAAAGCGAAAGCATTTGGATTATATACTGGTTCTGCCATAATTATTGAAGATTCTGCTGTTGAGGTTGCTGTTGCTGTTGAGCCGCTTCCATCTGAGCCTGTTGTTGCTGTTGAATAAACTCATCAGACACAGGCGTAACACCAGTACGACCAATCTGAGCGTTCTGCTGTTGCTGTATTGACATTTGAAGATTCTTAGCGTAGTTCTGGAACAGGGCTTGGAAGAATTGGTCCCCCTGCAAGGCTTGCTGTGCCTTTGGATTCTTCTGGATGATATCTTGAGCGTACTGGAGTTTTGAGGGGGCTGTAGGGTCATTCTCGGTGTACTGAGCCTCAAGTCCCATAAGCATCAAGGCAATGTCCGTCTGAACATCTCTGTACATCTTCTGGGAAGCCGTTGCTTGGTCAATAATGATGTTCTTGGCAATATCTGGCGAGATAGCCGCACAAAGTTCAGCAACCAGTTTATTTCTGTCAATCGCACCTCCAGCGTCCATCGGAAGAACGAACTGGCTGATGGCTTGCATCTTCTTCATCACATACTCGTTATCCAAGTCACGGACATCGAACTTGACCTCAAAATCAAACGAGGAAGCAATGTCTGTGATGTTCTGCGGAAGCACGATAGTGGTTATACGCTCAAGTTCCTCTGGAGCCATATACTGGAGACAGAGTTGCAGGACATGAGTATAAATCTCAGCCCAAACTGTAAGCCAGTCATCAACAATGCTTTGCTGAATCAACTGGGTAGTGGTCTGCGGAACAAGTTCGTTAGGAATGCCAAAGTATATGGCGGCATTCTTCTCGACTTGCTGGATTATGCTCATGGCAAGATTCGGAGTTCCTCTTGGCGGCTCCATGAATCTGAAGTCATCTGGAGACATGATAGGAACTTGCACAGCAGGACCAATCTTTGTAAGACCTTGAGCCCTACGCTTGACTAAGATTGGCGGGAATGTCTCAACAGAGGTTCTGTCACGGAGAGCGTCATGCTGTGCCTTCATCTCGGATTGTTCAGTCATCAGAATCTCTGGGATTCCTCGGCTCTGGTTGATGGCCTTTCTGATGTATTCTTTTCTATATGGGATGAAAGGATACTGGTTATGGGCATAACCAAGTTTTCTGTGAAGGAAGTATCCAGAAGAATTGGACTGCGGAGTGAATGCCGTGTAGTAGATGCAAGGCGTTCCGTCTTGGTCAATCTGCCGTGTGTAGGCGTAGACAACCTCGACTAAGTTGTTATTGCGATACTGGCGGTTGTCCAGCAACATCACAGGAGGCGTAATATTGGGGTCATTATACCAAGCAGTCTTACCAGCGGTATTTAATGCCGTTTCAATATACTCCTCATCCCAACCATCTGTCTTGACCATTGAGCGAACCTCAACCTCGGTCATGTAGACTCTTCTGAAGATGACTCTTGCTTTCTGGAGTTCGATAGTCTCTGGCGGGAAGCAGATTTCGTCATACGGCTTCAAAGCCGTGATAACAGGGAGATTCTTTGTAATGGATTCAATGAACACCTTGGTTTCACCAAACTGACGCAACTCATCAACGCATCTTCCGATTTCTTCTTCTGGCAGGTTATCAACAGCCATTTGCAACAGCGATATAGCCAAATCTCTTGACATTTCGTCTTTAATGTACGCAGGGAGTTGCCCAATAAGGGAATTGGGGTCGGCTTGCAACGCCAAGCCACAAACCTCTTCAAGTTGAGCCATAGTCACCTTGTTTTCACGCTTTCCGATTTCCTGCTCCCATCCGACAAAGGCCGCAGACCATCCGTAGGTATTTGCGTAGTTTGCCAGCAATTTAGCCTCACGCAAGGACTCGACACGCATTCTTCCACCAATAACATGCTGAAGAAGCGTTGAACAAGCCGTGGCAAATGGAGCATCCTCTGAAGTATTGCCAGCAACACGCAGTTTACTAGCCTTCCAAGTGTTTATGCAGAGAGCAACAACCTCGTTGATAACTCTGTCGATAAGGCGGATTCTGACATCAGAAGCACCCTCAAAAGGCATCGCAGGACTGCCATCGTTGCGGATATCTGAATACTTTTTGCCATCGTCAGACTGCCCTTCCCATCGGCAGAAGCGAATGTCATCAATCTCCTCAAGCCCTGTGGCAAACGAGCCGTTGTACACGGAACGCTTGAACTCAAAGTTGAGTTCCTCGATGTCTGGGGTCTCTGACGCATAAGCCAGTTTATCCCTCATTCCATTCTTATAATTATTGTCTGGTTCCATTTTTTAAGTTTTTATTTATGTGTTCGATTAAAGAATCTCTGTAAAATTTGTGATGCCCACCTTTTGTGACATAAACAGCCACTTCATTGGTTTTACGCAATTTGTCAAGGTACTGCTTATTGAATCCTGTCATTGAGGACGCTTCCGCCTTGGACAGCAACATTGGATATTTGACCATCTTTAATATGAAAAACCTTTGTTGTTCCCTCTGAAGGTATTGATATCGTTGTATTCTGGAGCCATGACTGCGAGGTATCGTAAACAGTCAATTGGGTCTTTGCTGGCTCCCTTTTCTCCGTCTGCACCAGTCCATTCTCGCATTGAGTAAATAAGGTTCTGGCACTCTTCAGAAATATACAGTCTTGGTTGGTTAATAACGCTTCTAGGCTGTGATGAGTCATATGAAAGCCAATCGTTTATGATTGTTATCCCTTCTTCAAGGCGTAAACCAGCCGCTGGCTCAAAAAACATAGGACTATCGCCAGAATCTAAAAGTTCTATGAGAGTGGTTCCTCCGTCACGCCCAACAGCCTGTGTTCCACCCGCTCTAGGGTCAATGAATCGTCTTTCGGGCTCTTTGCCCTTCTCCAACTCACGGATTAACTCCTTATACTGGTCAATTCCCATTCCAGCACCATTTCGTTGGGCAGTTCCAGCCTTTCCGTCCGCTTTTTCACTTGGAACAGTCCATTCACCCATAGAAATGTCTGGAAACTCTCTAAAAATGTAAATATTTCCGTCTTTTGCCGCCCTAGCCCATATCATAAACCAATTTCTAGCCCCAGCAGGGTCGCAAACCATGTAATCTGTGCCTTCAGTTGGGATTTTGTCGGCAGGAAGAACATTGTGGTCATCAAATCTTGGGAATTGAGACCCGATTGTGTTCTCAGCCCATCCATAGGCTCGGATTTTTATCTCGTTTGTGTTCTTGCCCTCAAGAGTTTTGGCAAGTTGGTCGAAAGGGTTGTACGGATTGAGGTCTGAATGGAACCAGATACAGGCTGAGTTCTTTCTGAATGAGTGTGCGATGTAGGGCATGTTGCCCTTGTTGCATCCAGAGACATGCTGGTGGGCTTGGTCAAGCAATGTAGCCTTGCGTTGCTCCTTGACCTTGCATCCAGAAACATAGTCCTTAACAACCTGTGAATAACCTTGGACTGGTGTAAAGGTAACAGCCATCTTGCCTCGTCTGGTGACGATACGATATCTGAGCGTTTCAATCCAGTCCAGAGGCACAAGTTCATCGCACCAGATAAAATCCACCTCACCACCCTCGATAACCTTCTTATCTTGGGCATAATTCATAAAGAAGCATTGGCTCTTGTTCGGAAGAATGAAAGTATTGTCGCTGAAGCCGTTCTTCTGTGAATAAGATATGTTGGTAATCTTAGTCTTCTTTGCTGTCTTTAGTTCCGCTGGCATGTACTTCCAGATGACATTCTGTTGCATCTGCATGCTAGACTGCGATGTAGTGTGCAAACACCACACTCTAGCGTCTGGCTTTGCCGTAAGAATCTGCATGACCTTCTTAGCCGCCCACTCCGTCTTGCCAGCACGATTGCCACCCATCACGCACAGTTCATCAAACTCAGAAAAAAGTTTGTCTGCGTCAGCCCAATGCTTGGGCTCGTAGCCATGCCTGTATGGGTCTAACTTCTCAGCCTGTATCTTGTCCTCTCTGTCTTGCAGGAACTTGGCTACAAAGTCAGCACCACGCTTCTGCACCAGAACCTTAAGTTGTTCTGGCGTAGGCTTTATTAATACTGGATGGTCGGAAAGCGTCATTAGTACCCTCTGCGTTCATAATATGTTTCTTCTGATATTTTACCAGAATACATGTCAGCCAAAAGTTGCGGGTCATCCGCTGGTCTCAAAGCACTTATTTCGTTTTCCGTAAGATGTAGCATATTTCTTTTTTCTGCCTTTGCTTGTCTTACTTGAAAATCCTCCCCAGTTATTGCTTTTGAAACTTGCTTTAAATCCTTATAATCAAGTTTGAAATCTTTTTGCCTTAACCTCATGTAAGCAAGGCTCGCTCTTTCATCTATTGTCCTATCCTTAAGAATCAAATCTGGATTATTTACCAAATCAACACCTATTATTTCCCCAACTCTCTTGTAATTATCTTTGCCAGTAATTTGAACAAAACCTCTTCCTCTATACTTATAACCTTCATTCATTGCATTACCTAGTATTCCTCCGTAAGCCGCATTTGCAATTGCTTCTGGCCCTAATGCTTTAATCCTTTTTGCTTCTTCAAGTTTTTGACTTGGTGTCATCTTGGCAAAGTGAGGTCTTTTGCCAAACTTTTGTACTATAATTTCTGGTCTATAGTTTAAATTTTCTGGTCTTTGAGGTTTTCCATCGCTCTCAAATTTAAACTGATGAAGTATGTTAGACTGTTCTTGTAAGCCCCATCCGTATTTTGTCATAACAGGAATCATAGATGAACCAAAATTATATTGGTCCAGTATCTTCTGTTGATGGGCTAATTCTTCTTCGTATGTCATTTTAAAGTGGAGCCTTGTGTTGGGTTTGAACCAACGACCTACTGTTTACAAAACAGTCGCACTACCGCTGTGCTAACAAGGCTTGAAGGTTACATTATGGTTTGCTTAGGCTCTCGCATGAAGATATGAAAATCAATGTTTCCGTCTTCTTGCAACGCAGGAACGAAATATTTAACGCCTTCTTTTATTGTTCCGTCTTTCATGCCTTTCATCCAATCGCCATAATGAATGATATTCTTCTTATCCTCATCAGTCATATGCGGTGATTGCTTGCTGTTTTCCCTTATCTTATCCATTATCTCTGGGACAACTCCATTATACTTGTAAGCATCTGGGTCTTGAGATTTATCATCTTGTAAAGCATTTCCTATGTTCTTCATCATCTCCTCTTCTTGACTTGATAATGCCCCCATGCCAGCGATAGTAGAGAATGTCGGTGCTTGCTCTTGTTGCATGGGGGTAACAGTACCCTGTTGCAACTTCATGCTGATAGGCAGTCCGTTCCAAGACAGGGCAAGCCCTCCAGTCTTATCCATGCCAAGGACTTGGTATCCGTCCCCGACAGTATCACCCACCTTGTGCCATTTGCCACCTAGCGAGAATATCTGGTCTTTCCCTTGACCTGCGACACCAGTCCAAAGCGGAGGCATCTGCAAGTTATTGAAGTCTGGCTTCTTCTTGTCAGCCATATCAAATCGTTAAAAGGAATCTCCTCTTCATCATCTGTTTCGTCATCTGGGTCTAGGTTATGACCGCTTCTTGTAGTGGGAAACATTGGAGGACATCATTGACTTTCTGTACTCAGATTCAGTCTTTCCATGCTTTTCCCTACGCTCAGTAGCCTTATTTTCCTTCTTTTCGTGAGATGATTTTTTCATGCTTTGATTAGGTTATAAAAATTTTTTAATTAGTCAACTGTCAATAATGTCATAACCTTGGTCTTTATCCTTCAAGGTCTGTTCCAAGGTCATAGCGGCAAGAGTTATGAGAGACTTCATGTATAGAACGCTCTCATCCTTGTCAATTGTTGCTGGTTTTCCAGCAACAATAATCTTCACATCATCGGAGTTGGGCTTGCCAATAACACCGACAAACCAAGGAATGTTCCATTTGGACATGTCTTTGGAAAGAGAGTCGAGGCAATGAGCCTCAAACTGCTCATCGTTGTAGACTACATTATTGTCGGAAGAGGGGGTTCCTTTTCGCATGCCAACCATTTTTGTCTTTCTTAATGGAAATCCGAACACCTTGTCTAAATCCTCGATTATCTTTGCAAATGACTGTGAGGACTTGTCCTTGGTCGGTTTTGACTTGGATGAGCCTTTGATTGGGGAAGTTGCATCTGGTGACGATAACTTCTTGGTCGGTTTTTTCTTCTTTCTTTTCATGGATTTCTTTGGAAAGTTTATTACTTTCGATATTAAGTTGGTCGGTCAGCCAATTGATACCAGCGGGAGTCCAGAGCCACTTACGCAGTTTTTCGGGCTTGTTGTTAGACTCTTTGACAATGTAAAGGGGATTATCCCCGCATTTGGTACGCCAAGTGCGGAGTTCATCACGGCTAAGACCAAGCCGCTCACTAACATCTTTTTCTGATATATTGTCATTCATAATAGTATAAAATTTAAAAATAGGGGTGGAGAGAATCGAACTCTCGACTTAGCCCTTATAAAGAGCCCACTCTAACCGCTGAGTTACACCCCCGAGAGTACGGCAAGCGGGGGTCGAACCCGCAACATCCAGTTTGGAAAACTGACACTCTGCCAATTGAGTTACTGCCGTGAAAGTGTGCTGAAGGCGGGACTTGAACCCGCAAGCCGTATGGCGATTGATTTTAAGTCAATAGTGTTTACCATTTCACCACTTCAGCGTCAATATGGGACTGGCGGGACTTGAACCCACAACCAACCGCTTAAAAGGCGGCTACTCTAACCATTGAGTTACAATCCCTAAAGGGTGGAGGCGGGGAGAATCGAACTCCCATTGCCCGAATGCAAATCGGGTTTCCTACCATTGAAAGAAGCCCCCAGTCTGACTAATTTAAAGTCTACGGCTGACTAATTTAAAGAGTACTCCGATAGGGAGTCGAACCCCAACCAAAGGAACCAAAATCCCTTGTGCTACCATTACACAATCGGAGTATTGACCAACAAAGTAGAGGGTATCCGATTTGAACGGATGGGGCTTTGACACCCAGCAGTTTTCAAGACTGCCGCAATAGACCACTCTGCCAACCCTCTGGAAATCACCAAGACAGGACTTGAACCTGCAATCCCCTGCTCCCAAAGCAGGTGCGTTACCATTACGCTACTTGATGCAACAGCGACTGGCGGGTGGGTTTTCAGCCCACTCTAGTAGCACTCCTATGCTTCACACACAACATGGCGAAACGCCCATTATCATTACATAGTCGCTACACTTTCATCACCGATGAACGCCAGCAAATATCAAAGAACCCGACCACTCTACCAGAGTTATACTCGCTTGTCAACCAAATGTAAAAATTCTTCCATTGACCCTAATTCATATCAAACCAGAAAAAACTACTTTCCCTGCTTGACTTCTTTTCTGACAATCCCCTTAATAATCCCCTTCCTCACCCTCACCTAAAGGTTCGGGCGTTTTATCCTTTTGTGAAAAAAAGTGTCTGGCTTGGAACCTAACATATCAGTCCTTTGCGGTTAAACCCTTACCCCCTCCCCCCCTTAAGGGCTTAAAGCCTTTTATAGAGGGTGCATGAGGGGTATAAGGGGTTAAACCCCTCCAGCCTTATCCCTGTGAGGCTCTCCCTGTAGCCAAGAGGGAGAGGGTGGGCGGCTGGAGGGTAACCTTGAGCGGTCTCACTCCGCTCTGGTTGGTGGGTCTCTGGGCATGTGCGTGGTGGTGGTTCAGACCGCTCCTGTTAGGAGCGGAAGGTGATGTCCCAAGAGCCGTTGTCGAGGCAGTCAGAGACCGCTTCAGAGACAGCGTCCTCGATGTCGGAGCGGTCAGCCTTGTCCTCAAGGCTAGCCTCGATGCTGGTCAGCCGCTCCTCCAGAGACTCGGGGAGCGTGGTGGTGGTCTCGGGGACGCTCTTGAGAGCCTCGGTGACCGCTTCCCGCACGATGGGGACGAGAGCGTCCTTGAGGGCGGCGGCGAGAGCCTCGGAGAGGAGGCGGGTGATGGTGTCGTTCATGTGTGTGGTGGGTGTG
>Ga0315909_10003981_pt1 | contig 17675 bp, 23 predicted proteins | sample LakEriMetagenome_11_FD_203527 | JGI IMG/M metagenome (GOLD analysis project Ga0315909, IMG submission 203527) | Freshwater fungal communities from buoy surface, Lake Erie, Ohio, United States - Buoy 2 MA125 | ecosystem: Environmental > Aquatic > Freshwater > Lake | place: USA: Lake Erie, Ohio...
AGTGCGCCAGCACAACAGATTGATGACATGTTGGATCCTTTCAACATTGGTGCTCTCAAGATTGCCAACTTGCCAGATTTGTTTAAGAGTTTTATCACAGCCAAAGCCCGTGCTGGTCAGCAGATTGAAGCCAGTGCATCACGCGAGTTCATGGATTGGATTAAAGGTCCTGCAGGCCTAACAGCCAAGAAGCAAGAAAATATCATCACACACTTGCAACAGTATAAAAAAGCCTATGATACCACTTGGAAGATCATAGTGTTAATGTCTGAACTCAAACACGATATCAAAGATCAATTGGATGCACACATAGCCAAGCATCCTGATGGTGTTAGAACTGATGGCGGCCACGAAGGCTATGTGTCAGCAACACCACATGGCAAGATTAAATTTGTAAATAGACCCGCATTCATGGGCAAAGGCATATAATGGAAAACCAAGAAGAATACAGTTTCATTAGAGAGAACTGCAACGAAAGTCGCATGTTCCGCAACAACTATCTGTCTGCAATGACTTTGAGAGATGCAGTAGACAGCGCATTCTTGAGTTTGTTGACTCTGTATGTGTTCAATAAGGAATTTGAAACTGCACCTTTTGCACAGGCATACGCTCGTAAAACAATGATGTTTGGTGGCTTTCGTGAGCCACGTGTTGTTGGCACCGACCTATATCAGGCTTTGCATATTGCCACTAACCCCACAGGAAAGACTGCAAAGAAACTCAACGGCATGGAACAAAATGCTGTGCTGGGCACAAGACTGCACGTCAAAGAAAAAATGGCCAAGGACTTTTTGCGAGGACTGGCCAATGGCACATTGGATCGTGCCACTGCCATCAGACTGATGTTTAGATTAGAACCGCAGATGGGCATTGATGTTTCCAACTACAAGAGCATGCGTCGATTGATCACTGATTGGGAAAATTTAACCACTTTTCAAAAGCAAGTGTGTGTTACTCGACTGTTACAGTATTATCGCACACGAGCACGTCGCAGTGATCTTTATCCAATGTTGGAAACATTGGCCAAAGGCAAAGGATGGGAACTTGACCATGTGGACAATGCCGAAGCGGCCATGCTTGGTGCCGGTGCCGCAGTGGCTGGAACAAGTTCAGGCAAGGGCTTTTTAAGTTCCATTGCCAAAGTGGCCGCCGCTGGCGCCATCGGCTACGGGTTGGCCAAAGCAATTACCACCCCAACAAAACTCATACCCTAATGTCAGAAAAGAAAAGTTGGACAATTCCCGGCGCACATTTTGGAGGGGATCCAGAATTCTTCACAGCCTGGACATTGTTTGACATTGGGCTTGATTCCAGCAAAAGCCGCGACAACCTGCACATATTGATTGATCTGGTGAGCATGCGAGGGCAACCTATTTTGTCTGGAGTTGACATGGTCACAGATCAAGACATCACTGATGGATTCTTTGGTAAAAATCACAGCGGTCGTCAAACTGTTTGGTCCTACAAGTGGATTGTAGACAAAGTGGGTCTAATGAACGAACAAACATTGATTTCAGAAGCCAATGGATTACCTATGCAGACAGGACTCAATGAAACTGCCAAGTTAGAACCCAAGATCATCACCTCTGGTGCAGATGCCAACACCTTTTTTATCCGCCATGAGTCACTGTAATTTGGCTAAATAAAGTCAAATAACCCAAAGTAACACCACGACTCACCCTGGCTCAATTTAAGGCACCATATATCAAACACAAAAATTAGTGGACAAGAGTCTGCTTTTTTTGCATGGAAAAAATATAATGGGTAGAAATATTGCTGAAGGTGAGAATAAAGACCTCAACCTACACGTTGAACTCTGTGCTGAGCGTTACCATAGGTTAGAAGAAAAATTTAGTGCAGTGGAACTACGCCTAGACCACTTGCAACAGGATTTTGATGCTTTCAAAAAATCATCTGACACCAATTTCAAAGAAGTAAAAAACTTGATTGGTGAATCCAAAGACCGCAGATTCAATGTAATGGTAACATCCACGGCCACAGTTATTGTTGCGTTGTTAGGTATGTTAGGTTACATCCTCACTCATTTACCTAAGTAAAAATCACAAATGAAGTTAATTGTCGAAGCAAAGATTGTTTGGGCTCGTAAAGGCAAAAAAATTGCCAGAAAAGTAAGATGCACCACTGGACGCAGAAAAGGGCGTGTAGTCAGTGCCGCCAGCAGTTGTAGCCGAAAAGTCGACATTAAAAAACGCATCGTTTTACGCAGAACCAAAGCCCGCATGGGTGCTAGGATTAAAATTAAGACCAAACGAACCAAACGGTTTAATCCACTGTCCAGAAGAGTGGCTCGTCTTAATAAAAAACGACGCTAAATAAATCCAGATCGGAGATAACATGAAATTCCAAGACATTTCAACAATTACCACACCCGCTGAAGCCGCTAGACAGGCCCTGCGTAAGCAGAGCATTGTCATTGATGAAAGCATTGGTGGTCGCAAATTGCGTGAGCAATTGGCCATCGTTGCTAAAGAAATTGACAGCCTAGCCAGCCGCGGTGGAGAAGCATATACTCGTGCAATTTTGCACAAAGAGATCTATGAAGATCTAGCCAACGTTGATGCAATTCTACATGAAGCAGAGTTAGACGATGCTGATCTAGAACAAGCAGAAGTAGTATTGGCTACTCAGAGCATGAGTAAAGAATTCCAAGATATGATCGAAGACGTAGCAGACATGCTGGGTAGTGATCTTATCACATTGGTAGACCAGATCAAAGCCAAATTTGGTGATGGTGAAGGTGAACAGTTTGGTTCAACAATCAAAACTGCCATTGAAACTGCAATGGAAACACTGACACAAACCAAAGACAGCATTGATGGTGCTATCAAAGCGTTGACTAATCCAACAGCCGCACCCACCGCAGATTTAGGTGATTTGGGTGCTGACAGCGAAGAACCCGCTCCTGTGTTTCCTAGCAGTTCAGGCCCTGAATCAGAGCCTACCGGACGGGAGATTAAGAGTGACGCTGAGTGAACTTAGTCAAGTAGACACTGATTTTGCCAACGCCGTTAAAATGTTAGTTGTTAAGGCTCACATGGACGGCAAGGCAAATTTACCAATGGCTGAACTTGTTGGTATGTTGTCTAGACTAGGCTATTCTGCACAGGGACAAGAATCAAGTATTAGAGACTTTATTGTTGGTTTGAAAAACAAAAACTCCGATCTGGTTTCAGACGTCAATGATAAAGAAGTTATGTTAACTACTATTCCTACCGGTGCAGAAGATTCTGAATCAAATGCAAATAAAGTCAAAGACATGGCCATTGACAAGGCCAGAAAGGCACTAGGACTATGAGTCGCGTAATGTTAACAGCCGCAGAGGCTCGTGCCAAGGCACTCAATGATCTTGCTGTGTTGCGAGAAATTCGGGACCTTGAAGAAGAAATTTTATTGGCCACTGCCGACGGTGCAGTTGATGTAACAGTAACATCAACCACTACCATGGCCAAGAATCTCACAGACACAGGTTATGCCATGGCCACTGAATATTTTGACGTATGGACAGGCGCCAGAGATGATCGTCAAAAGTATCTGCAAATGGAAAAGATTGTAACCTATTTTTCAGATTTAGGTTATACCATTGATCGCAGAACCAATGCTACTACCAACACTACCTTTTCCTGGATTATTGCTTGGTAATTGATTGACATTTCTTATACTCGTGTGTATAATGAATGACAATGCCAAGTTATAATCCAAAATTCAACTACAAAAAACTCAACCGAATTGATGGTGCCAGTCGTTTATACGAAACACCTGATGGTTCGCGTGTCCCAAGTGTTACTACAATTTTAGACAAAACCAAAAGCGAAGAAAAGCGCCAGGCCCTAGCCAACTGGCGGCGCCGTGTTGGTGAGACCAAGGCCCAAGAAATCACCACCGAGGCCGCCAGCCGTGGCACCAGGATGCACAAGTGGCTGGAAAATTTTGTTCTAACCGGCGCCACTGGTGAACCAGGATCTAATCCTTACAGTCAACAAAGCCACCAAATGGCACAGACTATTATCAATCAAGGTCTAGTGAACTGTAACGAAGTCTGGGGCACTGAAGTTCAATTGTATTTTCCTGGCCTGTATGCAGGAACCACTGACCTGGTGGGAATCCACAATGGCGATGAGGCTATTATGGATCACAAGCAAACCAACAAACTCAAAAAGCGTGAGTGGATTGAAGATTACTTTGTGCAGACTGCCGCATACGCATTAGCACACAATGAAGTCTGGGGAACCACAATCCGCAAGGGCGTGATTTTCATGTGCTCAGCAGACAACATCTATCAAGAGTTTATCATAGAAGGCACGGAATTTGATCATTATACCGAACTGTGGTTGCAACGTGTAGAACAGTATTACCAATCAAAATAAATAGGTATTGATGCAACACGATATGGAGCATTGGTTCACTGACAAGCAGACCAGATTATTGATCTGGCGCGATTGGCGTCAACAGTTAAACCAATCTAACAACATTGACGCCTTGAATGAAATCGCAAGATGGTGGAAGTTTGTTCCACTGGTAAACAAGGCCATAGATCCTTGGCGCGAAGAAACTTGGCCTAATCCTTGGGAACTGGTAGGACATGGAGAGTTCTGCGGTTCTGCACAAGGCCTGGGCATATTTTACACTTTGGTATTGATAGGCCAAGATTGTGACTTGGTTCTGTGTCAACTACAGGATTATCCTGAAACAAAGTTATTGGTTGTAACGCCAGACAAAAAAGTGTTAAATTACTACGATGGCGAGGTCATTGATATAGATTCAACTAGGATGCAGATGCTTCGCATATGGCACCCTAGCGACCTTGCTAGACTGGTTAAAGTGTAAACATATTGTGCCAGGGACCCAGGTTAAGTAATCTATCTTTAACAAGGGGCCAGCAGTGAACAACTTATTAGCAGAAAAAGAAAAAACAATGAAATCCACAATTAGTGTAGTAAAAAGAGACGGTAGACGAGAGCCTCTAGACATCAACAAGATTCACCTAATGGTTGAAGAAGCCTGTGAAGGCCTTGCTGGTGTTTCTGTCAGCCAAATTGAAATGAATGCGGATCTGCAGTTCCGTGATGGCATTACCACAGCCGAAATCCAAGAGATTCTTATTCGTAGCGCCAGCGATTTGATCAGTTTGGAAAAGCCCAACTATCAGTATGCGGCCGCTAGACTCTTGCTCTACGGGCTACGCAAAGATGTGTTTGGTCAATTTGATTACATTCCTCTATCTAATTTGGTCGCCAAGAATGTTGAGCGCGGAGTATATGATGCTGAAGTTGTAAACTACTATAACGAAGATGAATGGCGCCAATTGGATGTGTGGATCAACCATCACAGAGACCTAGACTTTACCTATGCAGGTATGCGCCAAGTGGTAGACAAGTATCTGGTGCAGGATCGTAGCAGTGGTCGTATTTTTGAAACGCCACAATACATGTATATGTTGATTGCCGCTACTCTATTTGCACAGTATCCAAAGGATACTCGCATGAGTTATGTTCGCAAATACTACGACGCCATTTCTACTTTCAAGATCAATATTCCTACGCCTGTGATGTCGGGTGTCCGCACACCAATTCGACAGTTTGCCAGTTGCGTTCTTGTAGATGTCGACGACACACTTCCTTCAATCTTCAACAGCAGTTCCGCCGTTGGCTACTACATTGCTCAACGTGCAGGCATTGGCTTGAATGTGGGTCGTATTCGTGCCATTGGATCTAAGATTCGTGGCGGTGAAGTGGCACACACAGGTGTTATTCCCTTTCTCAAAGTCTTTGAAAGTGTAGTTCGCAGTTGCACACAAAACGGTGTGCGTGGCGGCTCTGCCACTGTTCACTTTCCAATTTGGCACAGAGAAATCGAAGACGTTCTGGTGCTAAAGAACAACAAAGGCACCGAAGACAATCGTGTGCGTAAACTAGATTACTCAATTCAAATTTCTAAACTGTTTTACGAACGTCTCCTGGCCGGAGCCAACATCACCTTATTCTCACCCCACGACACTCCTGGACTATACGAAGCATTTGGCAACAACGATCAATTTGACGAACTCTACCTTCGCTATGAAAACGACAAGTCTATTTCCAAGAAGACAGTTCCAGCCATGGAGTTGTTTACTAACCTGTTAAAAGAACGTGCAGAAACTGGTCGCATCTACATCATGAACATCGACCACTGCAACAGCCACAGCAGTTTCCAAGATTCCGTGAAGATGAGCAATCTCTGCCAAGAGATTACACTACCTACAGATCCAATCCAAACACTCGATGACAGCAAAGGCGAAATTGCTCTTTGCATCCTGTCAGCCATCAATGTAGGCAATCTGCGTGAACTGGATGATCTCAAGACCCTGTGCGATCTCGCTGTTCGTGCCTTGGACGAGATCATTGACTATCAGCGTTATCCTGTGATCGCCGCAGAGTTGTCTACCAAGGCTCGCCGCAGTCTCGGCATTGGCTATATTGGCCTAGCACACTACCTTGCCAAGAAGAACCTACACTACCGTGATGTAGAAGCCTCACAGGCAGTGAATCGTTTGACAGAAGCATTTCAGTATTACTTGATTCGCGCCAGTGTTCAGTTGGCTCAAGAAAAAGGTCGTTGTTCGGCATTTGACAGAACCAAATATGCACAGGGTATTTTGCCTGTGGATACCTATAAGCATGATGTTGACGAGTTCCTGGGAACAGATCTACACTATGACTGGGAAGCACTACGCCGGGAAGTCTTGGCGCACGGCATGCGCCACAGCACACTATCAGCACAGATGCCCAGTGAGTCTAGTAGTGTGGTTTCAAACGAAACCAACGGCATTGAGCCTCCCCGTGCATACATGAGCACCAAGAAATCCAAGAAGGGTCCACTCAAGCAGATTGTTCCACAGTATGGTAGTCTCAAAAATGCCTACACATTCCTTTGGGATGAAGGAGTCAATGAAGGCTACATTCGTATTGTAGCGGCCATGCAAAAGTATTTTGATCAAGCCATATCAGGCAATTGGAGTTACAATCCCAAACACTATGAAAATGGTGAAGTGCCAATGAGTGTGATGTTCAAAGACTTGCTCACTACCTACAAGTATGGTTGGAAGACTTCATACTACCACAACACCTATGATGCCAAGGGTGAAGACGAAGACAACATCGTGGCCGCCACTGAGATGGTTCAGCCTGTAGTTCCTCAACCAGCCGACGACGCAGAAGCCTGCGAAGCCTGCACCATTTAAAAAGAAAAACTCATGACTGCTACTGTATTCAATCAACTCAAAGTCGACTTCACCAAACAACCTATGTTCTTTGGAGAGGCTCTAAATGCCCAACGATTTGACACCTTCAAGTATCCTGTGTTTGATAAACTAACACAAACACAGTTGGGCTATTTCTGGCGTCCCGAAGAAGTATCATTGCAAAAGGATCGCAGTGACTATCTTGACTTCCGTGAAGAACAAAAGTTTATCTTCACTTCCAATCTCAAGTATCAGATTCTTTTGGACTCTGTGCAAGGTCGCGGCCCTGCCATGGCCTTCATGCCCTACTGCTCATTGCCTGAGTTGGAAGGTTGCATGAACACCTGGCAATTCTTTGAAACTATCCACAGTCGCAGTTATACTCACATCATCAAGAACGTATATTCAAATCCCTCAGAAGTGTTTGACACAATCCTCGACGATGAAAAGATTGTGGCTCGTGCCAAGAGTGTGACTCGCGCATATGATGACTTCATTGACGCCGCACAACAATACGAAGTCACAGGCAAAGGCGATATCCGAGACATTAAGAAGAAACTGTTCCTTGCTATGGTCAATGTCAATGCACTTGAAGCACTTCGTTTTTATGTTTCATTTGCCTGCTCATTTGCCTTTGGCGAGTTGAAAAAGATGGAAGGCTCAGCCAAGATTATCAGCCTGATTGCTAGAGATGAAAGTCAACACCTCAGCATTACCAGCCACATCATCAAGAATTGGCAACGCGGTGATGATCCTGAGATGACTGAAATTGTCAACGAAAACTCCTATATGATTGGCGAAATATATGATACGGTGGTTGACGAAGAAAAAGAGTGGGCTAATTACTTGTTCAGCCACGGAGCCATTGTGGGTCTGAACGAAAAGTTGTTGCACAAGTTTATTGAGCACATTGCCAACAAACGCCTTAAGGGTCTGGGTCAAGAAGCCCGCTATGAACAAAGTGCCAACGATAATCCGTTGCCTTGGACACAACACTGGCTCAGTTCAAAGGGTCTGCAGGTAGCACCACAGGAAACTGAAATTGAAAGTTATGTGATTGGTGGTATCAAACAAGACGTAAGCAAAGACACCTTTGCTGGCTTTAAACTATAAAGGATAGTGATGTTAATTTCGATACCCTACAAAGAAGGCGATGTAGTATCAATCAAACTCAGTAACGGCGAGGAAGTTATTGCAAGATACCTAGGCGAAGAATCAGGTAAGGTCATTATTGATCGTCCTGTTGTTCTGCAAATGGGTCCTAAGGGTGCTCCTGCATTGATGCCTTATTTTATGACTGTAACCCCTGATGCAACCAAGAATATCAAACTCAATGCTAATTTGGTAGTAATGATTGCATCCACGGACAAGCCGCTGGCGGATCAATACACATCTGCACTCAGTGGCATTCAAGTAGCACCCTCAGGCTTTCAGTTATGACAAGACCCGTCCATAGATTGGGTGATCTCAGCGATGATGATGGCGAAATTACAGAAGTAATTCAAACTACTGTATTTGCCAACAACTTGCCTGTGTCTGTGGACGGCAGTATCATTGAAGATGATGACGATGACCTAACAGCCAATGGATGCTTGACTGTTTATATAGAAGGCATACCAGTAAATCGTCAGGGCGACGAAGACGAGTTGGGTAGTGTTAGAGCCGAAGGTAGCCCTAATGTATTTGTTGGAGATACCAATGTGGGCGGCGGCTCTGCTCCTGGTGCCGTAGGTGGTGGAGCAGGTGCAGGTGGTGGAGCAGGTGCAGGTGGTGGAGCAGGTGCAGGCAACAATAGCGACGCCAGCGTTACACCTTCAACACCTGTTGTTGGACCACCAAACATCAGTCAAGAAACATTGGCGGCCGCATCAGTGGCTCTAGGCAGAGCAGTAACATCCGCCGCATTGGATTCTGGTGTTGCCGGTAGATACTCGTCACTGCCGTTTGGGTCCAGTGCCACCACTGTAGCCGCCATTCCAGCAACCGCGGCATTTACTGTATCAACAGCCGCTAACTTTAATTTCACTGAACAAGATGCTAAAAATCTTCATGCAAATTATTTAGATAGAATATTAAATGCACCAGCCATGAAAGAAAAATACCCACCATGGCCTAGATTACCTTTTGGAGTAGACAATGCCTGAAACTAATGATGAATTTGATGCCGATCAGCAACTAGAAGAATTCGAAGACAATATGCCACCTTGGGTATTGGAAGTTAACCGCGCCAGAACCCAAGCACAAAATGACTTGATGGCTATTGTTGGCGAATCGAATCTTGGGCCTATAACAAGAGCCCAGGCACACGAACGTCTTTATTACCCTACCAATGACACAGAGCGAGAACTTGCAACGTCATACGGCTACAATCTTCGATTTAATGGATTTGGCTTTTCTGGTTATGCCCAGGGCCCGTTGTTAATTGGTGGTAGCCGTGGTCAACAACTAGCACAAGCCCGCGGAAGTTACGATATATCCACAGGCTTATTAACCAGCGATACTCTCGAGTGTGCAACACTTTATAGCAAGCATTTATGCAGTTATGTTGAGTATGATCTTGGTATGGTGCTTGTTAAAGTCACAGATCCCGGAAGCCCTGATCAAGTCATGGAATTGATTGACAGGGATGATGAAGAATAAAAATAGGTTCATAACAAATAAATAGCCCTTGAGAGGGCTATTTTTACATGTGCGATAAACCAGTAGAAGGCCGCGGCGGCGTAGCAGTTACACCCAGCGGATTAAAATATTACCTAGATACACCAGCAGGTCATCAAGCGGCCAAAGCCGACATGCAGGCGTCCATGGGTCCTGGCAGTGGAGAAGGCACAGCACCCCCACCGCCACAAGAACAACCTTCTCCGCCCGAAGGCTGTGAGAACTATGACGATTCCATGTGGGACAAACCCTGTAGCAAATACTTTAAATTTTCTCAGATGAAGTATAAGCCGGTGGCTAATCCTGACGCCAACCTGTCAGTGACTCAAATTGCCTGTAACTGGCAAAAAATTTGTCAGAATGTATTGGATCCATTGATTGACGCAGGTTTTAAAATTACCATTAGTTCAGGATATAGAACACCTGCGTTTGATAGATCATTGGGTGCTAAAAACAGCATTGGTGATCACCCATGTGGCCGTGCAACAGACATTCAAATTTTAGGACAAGGTGATCCTGCAGAAAAAGCCAAAGACTTGTTTAAGTATATTGGCAAAAACAATGTGGGACCGTTTAGTCAATTGATCTATGAAGGACGTTGGGTTCATGTGGCATTGGGAGGCAACAGTCCAGCCAGTGTTTCTGTGTTGGTTGCAAGAACCGGTGCCGCTCCTTATCAACAGGTTGGCGGTCGTGCAGGTCCCAACTTGCCACCTGATCTCAAGTGGGCATAAGTAAAGCACTATGGCAAGTATACCTGTTATTCCTGGAGTCAAAGTCACTACCAAAGGCATTTTAAATAAACCAATCAAAGATATCATTTGTGCTATTTTGTTTGGCGGTATTGATAACATGCTCAAAGGCAACCTCCTTTGTATTGAGGCCAACCTCAATGAGATTCTAGAAGATCAAGGACTGGCCAATCTAACAGACCTTAAAGATGCCCTAAAAGAATTACGTGATGAAGTAAAAGCATTCCAGGATCATTTGGGAGTTGGCGAAGTATTAAAGCGAGTCAATGGTGCTGTTGCCGATTTACAAAAAATGTTGTCATTGGGTGGCATGTGTCCGGTGCCAATGAAGGCACCACAAATACCTGATGTTCTGGGCCAGGTAACCAACAGCATGTTTGGCGCGGCCAACTCAATTCTCAGCGACCTTGGAAGACTTGCCAAACCTCAACTGTGTTTGGATGCTCAGGGTGGTATCAACACTGGCTCCTATAAACCAGATAGTATCTTGGGCTCACTGAGTCGCAAACTTGGCAAACTAGACGAAATACCCAGTAACCAAATTGAACAGTTTACCAACCGTATCAAAGGTGTAAGCAAGGCCATCAAGAAACAAGTCAATAGAGAATTGTTTCCAGACTTTAGACACAAGCACAATCTTAGAACAGGAAAAACCTATGTTCCTGGAGAACCAGCCACAGCATACGCGGCCATACCACCAGCGGCAGCACTTGCGGCCATGGAAGTTTCAGCCAGCGAGTATCCGCCACCTGATTCTCCAAGAATGGCTGATGCCATTGAACAGGCACAAAAAATAGTTTCATCGGTCAATCAAACAGCCAGTTATCCTGTCAAAGTTGATGGTATCACGCATGAAAATATTTGGCCAGCAACACTAGGCCCTGAACTATATGCATTGGCAATTCAAGCCTTGACACCTGCTGATCCAACGTTTGTCAGACAAGAACCTGTGTATGACTATTGCGGAAGGTTAGTTGGCTACGAAGAAAATGTTATCTTAGGAGACAGAAGCGCCGATGGCGGCGATCCTTTTGAAGGAGCAGATGCCAATCCACCGGATGTTAATTTTACTATACTATGGGTCAACGGCATTGATGAAGATCCTACCCGCATTGGCTGGGCACTGGAAGGCAATGTCAGTGAGCAGTTGATTGGACCCGTAGGTGCCAAAAAGAAAACCACAGCACTAAACCTCAACCCTGAGATTACACTCTATCGCGGGCGCAGTCATTTGTTCAGTTTGCCCCCAGGACAGCAACAAGAATTTTACATCTATGAAGTTTTGTTAGGACCTGCAGGAACTGATGGGATTAGACGCCCATTGCTGGATAACAATGGCAAACCCACAGTTACTGGTTCGTTTAACAAAGGTTTATCAAGATTTGAGACCAATGAATTTCTAGCAGAAGCCAATGGACGCGACGAAACCAACACACCTTGGATTGACACATCGTTGCCTGAAGAAGAAAGAAACACAGGCCCAGAACCCGAAGCATGGAAGCGCAATGATCTTTTCCCCAATGGCATGACGTTAATGGTCACTGTGGGCAGTGGCTCAGTAGATGCTGATGGATTTTTTATCGAAGATGTATGGCCCGATTATATTGCCTATGGCAACAAGGACCAAACACAAATTGGATTGATCAAGTTAATTTGATCTTGACACAGACGACAAGATCAAGTAATATGCAAATGTCCGGACAAGGAGGACACAAATGAAAAAGTTAATTTTAGCAGTAGCGTTGACGTTGGTTGGATCAAGTGCTTGGGCCAATGATAGACATTACCGTCATCATCACCGCCCGCATGTTCAGCACCACCATCATCACAATCATTACCGTTGGGTAGCACCTGTAATCATTGGCGGTGCCATCGGCTACGGGCTGTCACAGCCAAGATACTATTCGCCCCCTACAGTCTATTACGCACCACAACCCAACTATCATTATGTGCCACCTGCATATACTTCAGTGCCATATGGATACAGAGAAGAAGTTCGGTTTGATGCATATTGCAACTGTGATAGACTAGTATTGGTCAGAGAGTAATAAGTAATTTTATTGCTGTATGAAGCAAAGAGAAAAGTGTTCTGGACGCGGGTTCGACTCCCGCCTGGTCCACCATAAGGAAATTGTATGAATATCTTAGATCTTCCAGAAGAATATGTTCCGTTAGTTCCGGATGATTTTAGTTTCTACCCAGTTTCTTTATGATGGGCCAGTCATGGCTTCGACAGGGCAAAGAGTAACAGAGTGGACAGCACGACAGGCGAAGAACGTAATTCTAGCAAAACAAGTAACTGCAAACGACAGTTCATACGCATTGGCCGCTTGATCGGCTCGCTGAGGTAGGAATACCAATAAACAGAAAATTCCCAAAACCCGCTCCGGCGGGTTTTGTTTTGGTAAACATAGGCCGCAACAACACAATACATATCTACGTTGACACTATGTCAACATACACACTCACAGGAGAAACAAAATGAGTAACACAACCTCAGCCGGAACCAACGGCTATGTTATCAGACTTGAAGTCTTGAAGATGGCCAAAGAAATGGCCGAACAAGACTATTACTCGAGTCGAGACGCACTACGTCAAACTTGGGAAGCCAAGGTAAGTTTTGCCCAACAAAAGGCATCTACCCTGGGATTTCAAAACGTAGAATTCCCGTCGGAACCTACCTATCCAACTTTCCCAACACCCGAAGTCATTAAGACCAAGGCCAATGAACTTTATCAGTTCATAACTACCAAGTGATAGGGGCAGGGCCGCAAGGCCCTGTTTTCAATTATGCTAGATTCCTTCTCAAAGAAAAACAACATACACATTGTAATTGATCAAATCAATTACGGTATATTGACCAACTCAAATAGTTTGTCAGTGGCCAATGCCATTGCTAGAGGCATACCCAATGCTTCAATTGGCAACATCTGGCTACCCGAGCGCGGCCACTATTTCAACAACTTTGCCTATGTCAATGACACCAAGATCAACTGCATTGTAGTCAAAAAAGTTTCTTATGCAACTACTCATGGCGATATCAATGCAGGTCGAGCAGTGGAAAACACACCCAATGGCAGATTGTTTGACATCATTGACATGCCTGCCAACGAAATCAACAGTGAATGGTTGGCTCGACGCAGGTTAGCCAATGCTAGGTCGTCGTGCTTGCTGTTGTTAGAAAGCAAGATTGAGCGATACTTGGCTCGAGTAAAGACATTCTCCGGCGATGAAATTTTTATTCCTTATATGGACAAAGAACTACGGCTCTGCAACACCGAGCAACAGCACTTTACACCAGCGGTATTGGAGTGGGCCAGCATTGCTGGTTTAACACCTGCTGAGGCTTTTAAGGAATTGACCTATAAAGTTTCTTCGGTGCAGTTATCAGTGACCAGGCTAAATGCTCTTTGGGAAAAATATGTTGACAAAATCAACGCCCTCACTGACCGTGAAGAAATGATGAATCTAGTTAATTCACAATTGGAAATGGAACTGCGAGCAGGAGTGCAATGAAACTACTCTATGCTTTTGGTTCATCAATGCGATTTGGCAAGTTCAACAGTCAACAGCCAGATCTTGCAATCATTCAAGAACTTTATAAAATGGACAAAGATGCGTTTTTGGTTGATAGAACCAAAACAATGTTTTGGCCATTCTCACCTAAACTATCGGAACCCGAATATACTATTCCTGATCTCACCGTGCCAGCAGTGACCTACGAGGAGGCAGGAATCCGTCGTGCCAATGAATTGTTAGATCTCAATAGGCCAATATATGCACTCTGGAGCGGCGGTATAGACAGCACCTTTATGCTGGCTTGTTTTTTACTGACCGGTAGATCATTGGATCAAATCACAGTGGCCATGAACGAAGAAAGTGTCAAAGAATATCCTTTGTTCTATAAAAAGTATGTGAGACCGTTGTTTCCTAGATTAGAATCCGTAGAAGAGATCACACTTCAGGCCGGACATGGCAATGTTGACGGAATACTGCTTACTGGCGAACTCAATGACAACTTGTTTGGCAATCCAATGATGAACATCTTTTTCAGGAAGTTTGGTCCAGAGGTATTGAGTAAGCCTTATAGTCTAAGTCAATTGTCATCCATGCTGTCAGTGTATGGTATATCGGACCTGTCTAGGCAATGTATTTTAGAGGTCATTGAAACCACCTTTACCAACTCCCCAAGACCTATTGATACTGTGGGCGACTGGGCCTGGTGGTATGGTTGGAATTTTAAATGGCAAGAAGTGGCACTAAAGATGCCAGCACGATTCAAACAAACAACACAGGTAGAAGCATTCTTCTCATCTGCAGACTATCAACGTTGGAGTGTGAACCACGAGTTTGACTACACCGGTTTGGAAAATGTAAAACGCATACCCAAGCAAACCATTTTGCGTTTGACCAATGACCAAGATTATTACCGATACAAGACCAAGTTCACCTCAACCACCCCTTACTATGCACTACCTGCCAGCGCAGGCATTCGTGAAGATGGTTATCGGATCTCTTTTGAAGAGTTCAATCCCATGGACTATTACGATCCGGACAACTCCATCGCAAAATGGTTAAACAACCACTAGACTTTCTCTAAGAGTTACGCTATAATTTATAAATCATCAACAGATTGATGAAACTAACCTTACTATATAGGAAGTTTTTTAAAATGACACATCAAACTAAGAGCATTCGCAGTTTTGACTTTGACACCAAGCAGGGCCGCCTTTTCAAGGCTTTGGTTCTCAACGGTGAGACGCTCACAGAGAGCCAGATCAGCAAGCGTTTTGGCATTGCCAATCCTACTGCTACCATCTCTAACATCCGCCAGCGTGGCTATGCTATCTACGCTAACAGCCGCAAGGCCGGTAACGGTGTTACAGTAACTGAGTATCAGCATGGTGAAGCCAGCCGCAAGATGGTTGCTTTGGCATACAAGGCTCAGTCTTTGGGCATCACTGTCTAATATCAATTAGGCATTGAACGTGAAAAGGGCGACCCTGTGTCGCCTTTTTCTTTGACTATAAATAACCCATTACAAAGGAGTAATCATGCCTGTTAAAATTCTAGTAATGGGTTTACCTGGATCTGGTAAAACTTATTTTGCAGAACGTCTCAAGAAATATCTAGAAGACTTTTCCAATGTCATTCATATGCCACCAGAGCGTATGATGCATTTAGAACTGCCCCCAACATACTGGAAAGCCAAAGTTGATTGGTTCAATGCTGATGAAATACGCAAACGTTTCAACGATTGGGATTTCAGCAAGGAAGGTCGTATCCGTCAAAGTCTGCGAATGGCCGAGTTTGCCTTAAAGTGTTCAGGTGATTTTGCAATCTGTGATTTTGTAGCACCCTTGCCAGAAATGCGTCACAACTTCAAGGCTGATTGGACTATATGGCTAGACACCATTGATGCAGGCCGTTACGAAGATACCAATAAGATGTTTGTAGAACCTGATGTGTATGACTTCCGCATCACTGAACAAAATGCTGAACGCTGGGTAGAGTTTGTGGGCACACACATTTTAGAAAACCGTCGTAGACCTAGGTTTGATTGGCGGAAAGAAACTGTGCAGATGTTGGGACGCTGGCAACCTTGGCACCCAGGGCATCGTGCATTGTTTGAGCGACTGATTGCTCGAACAGGACAGGTTGTGATTCAAATACGTGACGTGCAAGGCTGGCAGGATTCAAATCCTTTTAACTTTGAACAAGTGGCTGGATTCATTCGCAGAGACCTTGATCCGTTGTATCAAGGACAATATGAAATACAGTTGGTGCCCAACATTGTTCACATTGGTTGGGGACGCGGTGTAGGGTATACTTCAGGGGAAGAAACTTTTGACGAATCAATCACGCAGATCAGTGCCACCAATATTCGTCGACAAATGGGCTTAAAGTAAACTCAATGGTCAAGCAAGGTATCATTGTAGTATCACATCCAAGGTCTGGCAGTTCTGAATTCATTAGAACATTGGCACACTTTGCGGCCAATGAATTGACTGTAAACAATCCAGTTGGTGTCATGGCCGAATGTTTTCATTGGGCTGATGGAACAACCTTTGGAAACTTTGCCAAGGTTCGTGTATTGGAACAAGACAGCAACAAATTTCCCTGTCAGGAAACAGTATTGGAGCCCAATTTTAATCTACCAAAACTAAGTCCTGATGATAATATTGTTTGGCAAGATCCTTTTTATCAGTCCGCAACAAAACTTTTCACAACACCCGACGATGCCAGAGATTACTATCTTAATCAGTATCAACAACGCATAGGCTATGTCAACAACGTGGTCGTAGAGAAATATTTTCCAATAATTAAAAGTTTTGTTGGATTTGTAAATTATCAAGGTAAGGATAATGCAATTTTGGATCTGCAAAGGTCGTTGGTTCCAAAGTTAACAAACATTGAACCTATATTTTTCTACAGGAAAAATCTAGTAGATACTGTCCTTAGTGATCTTATTAAATGGTTATACATAGATCGACCATTGCTTGACGGTGACACCAAATTGGATGGTTATTCTGGGCATAACTTCAATGATACCATGCCGCCGCTGTTGCCAAAACTAGGAATGACAATCAGTGATGACATCTCCAGGCACTACCCAGAAATTTTTTGTGAAACTTTAAAAAACTATCAAATGAATCGTGAGTTTTTCAAAAATGTTATCTCATATGATCAAGTCTTTGTTGATAAAAAATTCAAATTGAATTGGGGCAACAGGGTGTATGAAATAACAGGTCATAATAATCCAGATCGCGAATACCCCATGAATTATCAGGCTCCAAAAAAAGACTACTTTGAAAATTCCAACATTGTCATTGATGCCATCAACGAAACAATCACACGACATGACCTATGGGACACCGTTGACGAATTAGGGATTGTAGTCAAATGAGTGAAACCAATCGTCGTAGCCTTGCCAAGGCAGTCAGTTGGCGTATAACAGGGACCATTGATACATTTATTATATCTTGGTTAATCACAGGTGAACTGCTATTGGCCAGCGGCATTGCGTT
>Ga0315909_10003982_pt1 | contig 17671 bp, 23 predicted proteins | sample LakEriMetagenome_11_FD_203527 | JGI IMG/M metagenome (GOLD analysis project Ga0315909, IMG submission 203527) | Freshwater fungal communities from buoy surface, Lake Erie, Ohio, United States - Buoy 2 MA125 | ecosystem: Environmental > Aquatic > Freshwater > Lake | place: USA: Lake Erie, Ohio...
GCTCTGGTGTTACATCTAGCACAGTTCCAACTGCGCCAGTTTCTGCTAGTGGGACAACACTTGCCCTTAGTTTTACCAATGGCGCAATCATTGACAACGCCATGATGAACAACTTAGAAACTGTGGGTAACGCACAAATTTCAACAAGCGTAAAGAAGTATGGAACAGGATCTTTGGCGTTTGATGGAACTGGTGATTGTTTGAAATCTAATACCGCAAGCACAGATTTATATGCGTTTGGCTCAGGTAATTTCACCATTGAAATGTGGTTTTACATTACTGCATTTACGAATACATACAATACTTTGTTTGATTCTCGGCCTGTTTCGACACAAGGCGCATACCCAACAATAGCAATTACAAGTGGCAGACTTTACTATTATGTAAGTAGCGCAGAAAGAATTGCAACAGCTAATTCAACAATTACTACTGGACAATGGTATCACCTTGCAGTATCTAGGTCTGGCACTTCTACAAAGATGTTTCTTGATGGAACACAAGTAGGTTCTACTTACACAGATTCAACTGTTTATGTAAACGGCACAAGCAGACCAGTAATTGGTGCAGAAGGATTTAACAGTCCTCCCAATGACGTAATCAACGGCTACATAGATGACCTACGCATCACCAAAGGCTATGCTAGATACACGGCAACATTCACGCCTCCAACATCAGCACTCTCAGATACAGGCCCATATTAAGGAACATCATGCAAGTAGCAATTTTGACTAGCCCAATTACAGTAGGCGATTATCGTGAACTTTTTAGCAATACATCATTTAATGCCAATGGCCCAAGCGATGAGTTTTTGACTGCTAACAATGCTAAGAAGGTCAATGCCTTTAAAGCACATGACAGACTGACTCAGAAGTTGGTTTTATGCTCTGCCTATGACGATGGTGAGTTTGTCTCTGTTGTTCAAGTGGCTGACATGAGTGCTGAAGAAATCCAAGCAGCCAAGGATTCTGCAATGTCTCAACTGAGAGCCACACGTAATGCTTTATTGCTTGCTTGTGATTGGACTCAGATTCCTGATTGCTCAATCCCTAAAAAAGCTGAATGGGCAACATATCGTCAAGCATTGCGTAATTTGCCAAGCACTATTACAGAACCAAGAACATTTAGTGAGTGGCCTAATAATCCTGATGTAGTTACATTGGAGTAAACATGGCACATTTTGCTGAAATAGGATTAAACAACACAGTTTTGCGAGTTATTGTCGTTGGCAATGACGACTGCAAGGATCAGCATGGCGCTGAGTCAGAAACAATTGGCGCTAAGTTTTGCCACGACTTGTTAGGTGGTGTTTGGTTGCAAACAAGTTATAACGGAAATATGCGTAAAAACTACGCTGGAATTGGTTACACATACGACTCAACCCGTGATGCGTTTATTGCACCAAAGCCGTTTGCTTCTTGGGTTTTGAATGAAAGTACTTGCCAATGGAATGCCCCCGTTGCATACCCATCTGATGACAAACAATATGTGTGGAATGAAAATACAACTTCATGGATTGAAGTAACCGCATAAGGAAAAATAATGGCATCAATAGTAAACTCAGACAATGGATCAGTATCAGGAAGTGCTGGTTTAAAGACAAGCGCTGATTCGTCTGGTGTTCTTGCTTTTCAAACTAACGGCACAACTGCGGTAACGATTGGGACAGACCAAAACGCTGTATTTAATAGTACTGGCGCTATGACTATACCTATTGGCACAACAGCCCAGAGGCCAACTCCTGCCAATGGAATGCTTAGATTAAATACATCAACTAACACAGTTGAAATATATTCAACAAATTTAACTGCTTGGACAACAGTCACAGCATTAACTAGTCCACCAAGTACTGTTGAGTATCTTGTAATAGCTGGCGGTGGTGGCGGTGGAGGTGGTGGCGGTAAAGGTGGTGGTGGAGGTGCTGGCGGGTTTAGAACTGCTACAGGATTTGCGGTAGCTACTGGTTCTGCACTTACTGTAACAGTTGGTGCAGGTGGTACATCATCTGTAAGTGCTGCAGGATCAAATGGTAGTAATTCTGTATTTTCAACAATTACATCAACTGGCGGTGGCGGTGGTGGCGGTGGTAGTTCTGCCTTAAACGGATTAACTGGCGGTTCAGGCGGTGGCGGTGGAGCTTATGGTGGTAGCGCAGGTAGCGCAGGTTCTGCAACATCAGGCCAAGGTTTTGCTGGTGGAGCAGCCACACCTAGCCCAGAAGTTACAGGTGGCGGTGGTGGTGCAGGGGCTGTAGGTGTGGCTGGAAATTCAAGCACACAAAAAGCTGGTGATGGTGGCGCTGGTACAGCTTCATCTATTTCTGGTTCATCCGTTACTTATGCTGGCGGTGGTGGTGGTGCAGCAGATGGATCAACTCCTGTACAAGGTTCTGGCGGTGTTGGCGGTGGTGGTTCTGGAATGAAATACAACGGAGGCGTTGTAGTAGCTGTTGGTGCTGGAACTGCGAATACTGGTGGCGGTGGCGGTGGCTCAATTGCAACATCAAGTCAGGCTGGTGGTGCTGGTGGTTCTGGTATTGTAATTATTAGATATGCTGATACATTTAATGCTGCAGCAGCTACAACTGGCTCACCTACTATTACTGTTGCTGGTGGTTATCGAGTTTATCAATGGACTTCATCAGGTTCAATTACTTTTTAAAATATCATGCAAAACCAAACAATACTTACTGATGAACAACTAGAACAATTAGTTGAAAAAGTTACAGAAAAAGTAATAGAAAATGTTTATATTTCTATTGGTAAAAGTATTGTTAAAAAGTTTTTCTGGATAGTTGGTTTAGGAACAGTTGCTCTTTTTGCATGGTTATCAGGTAATGGACACTTGAAATAATGTTTGGATTTAGTGCTTTTTCGCAGTCTCCTTTCTCCACTTTGGGTGGTGGAGGGATATTTGACGTTGCGGCAGAAGTAATTAGTTCATCATCTGTTACTTGTAATGTTGTAAGACCAGTTAGTGTTTCGGCAACTATTGACTCATTAAGCTCAGTTTCAGCAAATGCTGTAATTGTTAAAGATATATCGGCAACTGTTGCATCAACAAGTTCTGTATCTGTAGATGCACAAAGGATTGCATTAGTAGCGGCTGAAGTCATTAGCACTAGTTCTATTACTTCTAATGCTATTTTAGTTGTTTCAGTATCATCAGCAGTTGATTCATCGTCTTCAATCACAACTTCAGCAATAGTTGTAAAGAATGTTTCTGCACTAGTTCAATCTGAATCAAATATAACTGCATCTGCTTTAGCGGTAATACTTGCATCAGCAACAGTTGCGTCCGAATCTTCTGTAGTTTGCACCTTAAATCTAGTTACAAATACAAGTGCTTTTGTAATAGGAAATGCTACTGTTACAGTATCTGCTGTATTAAAATGGGAAGATAATGCGTTAATTGCAGAGAGTTGGACAGATATTAACGATACTTCAGAATCTTGGACTGAAGTAAGTAATGTCTCAGAAACTTGGTCAGCAATTTCAGATCAATCAGAGTCTTGGACTGATACTAGCGATCAATCTGAGTCTTGGACACTAACTACTCAATGAGGTAAAAATGGCTGATACAACAACCACCAATCTAGGTCTAACGAAGCCAGAAGTAGGCGCTTCAAGTGACTCATGGGGAACTAAGTTAAATACTGACTTAGATACTATTGATGCTTTGTTTGATTCTGGTCCTGTATTAAAACTTGCAAAAGGCGGTACTGGCGCTGCTACGGCTGCTGATGCACGTACAAACCTTGCTGTGCCTGGTACTGGTGTAAACAATACCTTTACTGGTAAACAGACGTTTACTGGATCTACAACAGCAGTTGGAACTAAGTTTGTTAACGCATTGGAAAAGGTAACTATTTCCGCAACTGCGGCAACAGGCACTATTGCTTACTATGCAACTACTCAGTCTGTTTTGTATTACACAAGTAATGCTTCTGCCAACTGGACAATAAATTTAACTGGTGCAAGCACTCCTGTAACTCTTGATACATTGATGGCTGTTGGCGAGTCTTTAACACTAGTTCACATGGTTACTAATGGCGCTACAGCTTACTACAACAATGTAGTGCAAGTTGATGGTACTACTACTGGAGTTACAGTTAAGTGGCTAGATGGTCAAACACCAAGTGCAGGTACTGTAAGTGCTATTGATGCTTACACATACACCATTGTTAAAACAGCATCAGCAACATATACTGTTTTTGCATCTAAATCACTTTTCTCATAAACATCATGCCATTAATAGCAACTATTGCATCAGCATCTGCTAGAGCATTTGGAGCTTTAGTAAGTAGTGGCCCATCTGGTCAGGATATTTACACAACACCAGGTTCATACAGTTGGACTTGTCCAGTTGGTGTTACCAGTATAGCTGTACTTGTAATTGGTGCAGGTTCTGGTTATGAAGGATTAGCTGGAGCTGGTGGTGGTGGTGGTGGATTAGCATATAAAAATAACATAACTGTTATACCTGGCAACACATATAGTTTAGTAGTTGGTAGAGGTGGCTTGGCAAATGAAAACCTTGGTCAACCAAATGGCGCTTATGGTACTGGTAGTTCTTTTAATGGATCTGCTGTAACTGCGGGTGGCGGTACTGGCGGTTGGTCTGTTTTTAATGGTTCTACATACGATAGCACTAATGGTACTGGCGGTGCATTCTCTGGTGACGGAGGTTCTGCTGGTCAAAATGGTTCTGGAGAAAATGCGGGTGGATCTGGCGTTTATTCAGGATCACCTAGCTTTGGAAATGGCTCATATTTGTTTGGTGGTACTGTAAATGGTACTGCAACAGGATCTAGATTTGGCGCATCACAAGCAAGTGGACAAAATGGTCAGAATGGTGCTGTTCGCATAATTTACCCTGGTGCTCTACGTTCATTCCCATCTACAAGAACTGGAAATTTCTGAGATGGCTAATTTAAGGCAACAGTTAGAAACACCTCCAGTTCCGAAGCTTGCTTCATCTGGAAATTCTTACTCGTCTGACTTACAAAATCAAAACAATGGCTCTTTAAATACATTTTTTATCAAGCTTGTTAATTCTTTAAATTCAGTACTTGGTATTCGTGGTGGTCGTTTTATGAATAACCCTTATGGGGCTTTTCAAGATTCAACTGACCAAGTAGCGGCAAACACAACTACAGCCTATCCCGTCACATTCAATACTACAGACTTTTCTAATGGTGTCTCTATAGCTAGTGGCTCAAGAATTACTGTAGCTAATGATGGCATCTGGAACTTGCAGTTTTCAATTCAGTTTAAGAACACAACAAATGCGCCTCAAGATGTGGATATTTGGTTTCGTGTTAATGGTACAAACATAGCCAACTCAAATAGTAGATTCGGATTTGCACAAAGAAAAGACGTTAGTGATCCGTATCACACCATTGCTGCTTTAAATTACTTTGTTAGTTTGAATGCACTTGACTATATTGAGATAATGTGGAGGCCAACTGACGTAGGTGTCGCTATTGAGCAATATGGGGCAGGAACAAGTCCAACTAGACCAGCAGTTCCTTCAGCAATTGCTACAATTAGTTTTGTATCTAACATATCTGTATAAAGATTTATATCATGGCCTACATACCTCTCCAGATCCCACCAGGCGTATATAAGAATGGTACAGATTACCAATCTAAAGGACGTTGGAACTTTTCAAACCTTGTTCGTTGGTTTGAGGGAACAATTCGTCCTATTGGTGGGTGGCGTAAGCGTACAGAGACACAGCTAACTGGTTCAGCCCGTGGCTTAATTAATTGGCGTGATAACAACAATAATAGACGTATCGCAATTGGTACACATTCAAAATTGTATGCTTTAAGTGAATCTAATACTTTGACAGACATTACACCATCAAGTTTGGTTGTTGGTGATGCAGATGCCGTGTTAAAGATTGGCTATGGTTACAGTACATACGGAAGTTTTGCTTATGGTGTACCTAGACCTGATATTGGTGCTTATTCTCCTGCTACAACATGGAGTCTGGACACATGGGGTGAGTATTTGGTTGGTTGCTCAACAAAAGATGGAAGACTTGTTGAGTGGCAATTAAACGTAGCAAATGATGCCGTTGCCATTACAAATGCTCCTACTAATTGCACAGGACTAATTACTACTCAAGAACGATTCTTATTTGCCTTGGGTGCTTCTGGCAATCCTCGTAAGGTTGCTTGGTCTGACCAAGAAAACAATACTGTTTGGACTGCTGCCGCCACCAATCAAGCGGGTGACTTTGAGTTAACCACTATCGGCTCTTTGCAATGCGCTAAACGCATTCGTGGGGCTACTATCCTGTTTACTGATGTGGATGTCCATACGGCTACTTATATTGGCCCACCATACGTTTACAGTTTTGAGCGTATTGCATCGTCATGTGGCGTTATTTCTAAACAAGCAGTAGCCGCTACTGACAGTTCATGTATTTGGATGTCTCAGTCAGGCTTCTGGCTATTTGATGGCTTTGTTAAGCCACTTCAGTCTGACGTTGGCGACTATGTATTTACTAACCTAAATACTACCCAAGCATCTAAGATTTATGCAGTTCATATATCTGCTTATGGTGAGATTTGGTGGTTCTATCCTAGTGCTAGTAGCAATGAAATTGATTCCTATGTAAGCTATAACTACAGAGAAAATCATTGGGCGGTTGGCACTTTGGCTCGTACTTGCGGTACAGATCGGGGCATCTTTAGTAATCCTATTATGGTTTCTGCTGATGGCTATATTTATGAGCATGAAGTAGGCAATGCCTATGATTCTCAGACCATATTTGCAGAGTCTGGACCAGTTGAATTGGGTGCTGGAGATCGTGTTTTAAGCCTAAATGGGCTTGTCCCTGATGAAAAGACATTAGGCGATGTCAAAGCTAGATTTAGTACCAAGTTTTATCCAACAGGTACAAAATTCGACTATGGCCCATATACGATGGCTAATCCAACATCTTTTCGGATTACTGGAAGACAGATAGCCGTAAAGATTGAGGGAAACACATTATCTGATTGGCGACTTGGAACTATTAGATTTGATGGTAAAGCGGGTAGTTTGCGATAATGGATTGCAGTCAATTTACAGAAAATGGAGAGCCGAAATGGTGGGTTCCTTATTTTCTGGAAAGTGAACAATTATTATTAAATGCGCTAGAATATAGTAACGGAACGCATAGTCTTGAGGATGTCGCAATGGCCCTCGATAAAGATGAAATGCAATTTTGGCCTGGTATTAATACCGCCATCGTTACTGAAATAATTACCCACCCAAAACAGAAGTCAATCCATGTATTCCTAGCAGCAGGGGACATGGATGAGGTTATCAGAATACTTCCATTTGTTGAAAAACACGGAAAAATGGAAGGATGCACTCACATGACCATGACAGGTCGTAAAGGGTGGGAAAAGGTTATGAGTAAGATTTACAAGGTCAATCCAAGAATTTTCTTGAGTACGGAGATATAAGATGAGTTTATCAAGTTCCAAACAATCATCGCAGTCGCAATTAGACCCCGCATTTAGAGATGCGTATTTAGCTAATTTGGAGACTGCTAAAGGCGTTTCTGGTGGCTTGCAAGCTAGAGAGTTTGCGGGTTTTAATCCTGACCAACTTGCCTCATTTGACATTACACGTCAATTTGCTGATCCAAACAGTCAACAAATGCAACAACTTGGTACTGCGGGTACTTTGGCTACAAGCGCAGGTTTGTATCGTCCTCAACAAGTTCAATCCCGTGAGGTACAAGCCGCTTTAGCAAATGCGGCTCAACTAGGCCGTGGGACTGTCAGGGATGTTGCTAATCAAGGTGTAACTGGTCAACAAGTAACACAAGAGGCGCTAGGCGCTATTGCTCCACAAGCTAGGGCAAATATTCGTGATGTGAATGCTGGTTCATTCTTGAATCAGAATATGCAAGCGTATATGAATCCCTTTAACCAAGCCGTTACTCAGCAAGGTTTAACTGAATTAGAGCGTTCTAGACAATTAGAGCAACAAAATACTGCTGCTAAAGCAACTGCCGCTAGAGCTTTTGGTGGATCACGCCAAGGAGTAGCAGAGGCAGAAACTAATCGTTCTTATGGCGATCTTGCTCAAAAGTTCATAGCACAACAAAATGCTGCTGGGTTTGAATCTGCAAGAACTTCTGCTGAAGCTGATTTGGCTCGACAGGCAAAAGCTCAAGAACTCAATCAACTTCAAGATGCGGCTACAACAAAGCAATCTTTGGAGTTGGCTGGTCAATTTGGCTTGGCTAATCAAGAAGCGGCATTAAGAGCGCAATTGGCTAATCAAGGTATTGATCTGTCTGTTGGTCAACTTAATACTCAGAATGCACAACAAGTTGCATTGGCTAATCAAGCGGCTCAGAATCAAATTGCACAAGCTAATGCTCAGAACTTCTTGCAAGCCAATTTAGCCAATCAAGGTGCAGGATTACAAGCCAATCAACAGCGTATTGGTGCTAGTGGACTACTGGCTAACATTGCTGGTCAAGGTCAACAAATGGGCTTTGCAGGTGCAAATCAACTTGCTCAACAAGGCGGTATGCAACAAGGCTTCTCTCAGGCTCAGTTGGATGCAATCCGCAATCTGCCATTGGAGCAACAACAGATTCTCAATCAAGCATTGGGTATTAATGTTGGTGGTGGCTCTGGTATGCAAAGCTCGTCAAGCGGCTCAAGCTTTGGTGCAAGTTTGTACGGAAAATAAGGATTTATCATGGATTTTCTATTACCAAAAGAGCAATTAAAAGGCTTATCTGAAGAAGATCAAAAAGCTGTTAAGGATGATGCTTTAAAACAATTTCTGCTAGGAAGTATCTTTGGTGGTGGTGGCATTGCTACTGGCTACCAAGCTGTGCAAAACATTATTCCCAACCTACAAAAGCAAAGACAACAACAAGGCTTGCTGTCTGAGCTTGGTGCAATCAATAAAGAGTTTTTCCCAACTCCAGAACAAGAGCAAGCTCAAGCACTTAATGCTAATCTTGGTAGACCAAGAACTGCCCCTAGTCCATACGCCTTGGGTACTACTTTGGGTATGCCACAAGAAAGAGTTGAGCCACAAGCTACTCAAGGTGAAGCGCCTAATTATGCTGATTTGCAAACACGTTTAGCTCGGTTATCTCTAAATCCTGCTGCGGCTCCAATGATTTCTAATTTGTCATCTGCATTTGGTGCATTTAAGCCAACTGTTACTGATGGTGTAGTTACTGACATTAGGAATAGGCCAACTGCTGTTATCCCACGTGCAGACCTTAAATCTGGATTGCAACTTGGTGGTGCTGTGCAGGGTGGAAATGTAAACTTTCAAACTGCCCCAATTGGTGGATTTAGATCTGCTACAGCATTAAATACTTTACCTGAGTTGGCAAAAGGTGAGGAGTATCTTTTTGATGCGACTGGACAACCAGTAGGAATTAGAAATGCCGCTGGTACATTAAATGCTCTTGCTGAACGTACTAGCACAGAAGTTTCTACTCGTGAAGCCAATATTCCTCGCCCAGGCTTTACACAATCTGGTGCGCCAACATTTACCTACGCTAAACCTCCAGGTCTTGCGGGTGGCGCAGGACAACCAGCAGGTGCAGCTCAACCAACTACTGCACAGCCAGAAACTGGTCCTAGTACTGCTCAAACAATTTTGAATGAAGCGTTTAAGCCAATTCTTGCTGATGCTTATAAAGGCTATCAAACTGCTAAAAAGACTACTCCAGTTATTGACCAATTACAAAATGCTTACAATCAGCCAGGTTTTGATACAGGTTCATTTACAAACGTAAGAACTCAACTAGGAAATGTTTTTAACAGTCTTGGTGTTTCTGGAGACAGAACTAAACAATTCTTAACTAATGCTATTTCAGCTCGTCAAGGTATTAACGCTTTAACAGGCGAGAGCTTGACTGAAGCAGTTGGAGCAATTTCTAACTTTGAAATTGGCTACTATGGTCAACGTAATGCTCAAATTACAGACCCAAAAGAATCAACAAACTTCAATTTAGCAGTTTTGCGTGAAGCAAATAAGCGTAAGCAAGAGTACTACAATTTTATTTCTGATCCTAAAAATGCGGGTCCTGATGCTATTCGCAAGTGGGAAGCATCTCCACAAGGTCAAAGGGGTATGTTTGAGTCGCCTTCATTGCGAAAATACCTTCCAACCAAAAAAGTTGTTGGCGGTCCTGATAATGGGAAAACTGCTTATATTTTGCCAAATGGCGATGCAGCGGTATTTGACTAATGGCTACCAAAGATCAAGTTTACGAATTTGCTAGGCAAGAAGCCGAAAGGCAAGGCGTTCCTTTTTCTTTGGTTCAGAAGATTGTTGAGACAGAATCTGGTGGCGCATTTAATGCAATAGGACCTAAAACACGAACTGGTGATCGTGCTTATGGACCAATGCAGTTGATGTCGGCTACTGCTAAAGATCTTGGTGTTAACAGAATGGAATGGAAAGATAACATCCGAGGTGGTGTTAAATATCTGAGCCAATTAACACAACAGTTTCAAGATCCCGTGTTGGTGGCGGCTGCTTATAACGCAGGACCTAGCAATGTTCAAAAGTATGGTGGTGTTCCTCCATTTAAAGAAACGCAAAATTATGTTGAGAAAGTTGTAGGTACAAACATGGCTACTTATCGTAAAGTTGATCCTTCTTTTCTTGAGCAATCAACAGAGCAACAATCTCCAAAGATTGATTTGACAGGCATGGCTACACCAGAAAGACAACAAAGCACTAGGTATCGCACTATTGATCCATCAATGCTTGGTGAGGCAGTTGTTCAACAAGCCCCTGTTCAACAGAATGCACCTACTCTTTTTAACCGAATAGGCAATCAAGCAGTTAATGAAGTTGGTCGGACAATTAGGTATGGATTGGAAGGTGCTGGAGGAATTGCTGACATCGTTGGATCACCACTAAATATGTTGATTAACAGGGCTACTGGTAGTCAGCTTCAAAACCCTAGCCAAGCAATGTCAAACTTTGCAAATTTACTAGGTTTGCCACAACCTGAAACTAATTTCCAAAGAGGCGTTGCCAATGTTACTCGTGCAGTAGCAGGTATTCCTGTAATGGGTGGTGTTGGTGGACTATTGCAACAAGCACCTAATTTAACGGCACAAGTTGTTGGCAGAGGATTGGCGGCTCAACCTATTGCTCAAGCAGCGGGTGCAACAGTAGGTACTGGTTCTGCTGAAATAGCTAGAAATGTTTTTGACATTCAAAACCCATTAGCTTTGCTTGGAATTAACTTAGCAACAGGTTTACCTGCTGGCGCTATTGCTGCTCGTGCAGGAAATATTCCTTCTGGCACACGTTATCGTGATCCAGTTACTGGTCAAATAATTGAATCTGCGGCTCAAAGAGGTGTAAATGTTGATGTAGGTGATGTTGGTGGACCAGGTGCTGGTACGCTTACTAAATCACGCCAGTTCGGGTACACAACAGAAGCATCAAACCAAGCTAAAGCAAATCAAGTTAAAAGTTTGATTGAAAGAACAACTGATAACTTACGACCTGCTGGAATGAAAGAGGGCGGTGAGAAGAAGATCATTGCTGATGATTTGCGTCAACAATATAAAACTGCCAAAGAAAATGTTAATCCTGAGTTTAAGCAAGCTGAAATCTTGGCTGCTGATGACATTATTCCATTGCGTAATACAAACCAAGCAAAACTTAATGTTGTAAAGCAGTTTCCATCTACTTCACAAACTCCTATTATTGAAAAGACAATAGAGAAATTAGATGCTTTAAGCCAAAGTGGTGGTGGTTCTTATAAAGAACTGCGTGACTTGCAATCTACAGTTTTTGCAGAATTAGAGCGTGTTCGCAAAGGTGTAGTACCTGGCTCATACAACGAAAAACAAGTTAACGCAATTAACCAGTTATATAAGGGTATGGCTGACGATGTGGATGTATGGGCTGCTCCTGCTATTGATGAGAATGGCGCTAGATTGTTTACACCTGCTGGCTTACAACACACTAAAGCCATGGATCAATTTAAAGCGACTGTTTTGCCATTTCGTGATGACCCTAATATTTACAAACTTGTATCTAGCAGATCAGGCGTAGATGATATTGATTTGGCTGCAAGTAAGTTTAATTTCGACACAAATCCCGCAACAGCAGAACGAGCAGTTAGTCTGATGTCGCCTGTTGGTAAACAAGCGGCTCAATACTCTATTCTTAACGAGGCTAGAAACAAGGCTATTAATCCAGATGCGGCTACGGGCTTCTCAGCGCCAGCATTCACAAGAACATTAAATCTTGGTAGACCAGATGCACCAACTCCACAACGTGTAGCATTTGCAAACAATCCTGAATTGTTAGATGAAGTTACCATGTTGCGGGATATTGTTGATACAACTCGTGGTGCGGTTACGCCTAAAGTTGCACCTGCTACTGGTGCGGCATTGCTACCATTTGTAACGGGTGGTATAGGTGCGACAGCAGGAAATCAAGCGGCTCAAATGCTTGGCTTTGATAGTGCTATGGGTATGGGTGTTGGTGGCTTGTTGGGTGCAAGTTTGGCTCCTGCTGCCGCAAACAGATTGGGCAATGTTTTAGGTAGTCAAGCTGGAACTAGATTCTTACTTGGTGAGCAACTCCAAGGTGCTGGCGGGATGGGAGGAGCATTGGGTCAAGGTGTAAATGCTGCAACAACAAACCCAGAAAACTTTATACCACCCGCAACAGGTCTTTTAGACTTGTTTAGATAAAATGAAAGACTGGCTGCTTGCAACTATTGCGGCAGTCGGTATGGTTGCCCTTGTTATTTGGTCATTCTCAGTAATCATCTGGGCATGGAATTAATTAGTTTTTTACTGGCTGTATCTATTGAGTACAGGTGTGTCAAGTGGGTTTGGGTTGGGGATGTCTACAACCGAAAAGTCTACTGTATTGAATGGAAGAAAGTAGAAAAGAAATGATAGATCCAATCACGGCACTAGCTGGCATACAGTCAGCAATCAGCATGGTCAAGAAGGCGGCAGGAGTTGCTAATGACCTAGGCTCACTTGCGCCCATGATTGGTAAGCTATTTGACGCTAAGTCTGTAGCTACAAAAGCCATGCTTCAGGCTAAACAGTCTGGCAAAGGCTCAAACATGGGTACGGCTTTGCAGATTGAGATGGCTTTAGAGCAAGCCAGAGCGTTTGAGGAAGAGTTAAAAATGCTCTTCATGCAGACAGGAAAGATTGACGTTTGGAACAAGATTAAAGCCCGTCAAGCAGAGATGGACTTGGCAGATGCCAAAGAGATAAGTGCATTAAAGAAGGCTGAGAAAGAAGCTAAACAGAAAGAACAAGAACAACTAGAGATTGGTTTGGCAATAGGTGGCATCTTCTTTGTCTTGTTTCTAGTCTTTGTCGGTATTTATGAATTGATGCAATTCTGTGAAACCACTCATAGATGTGGCAGATGAATGAGTACCAAAAGACCTTTGACCTATGCCTCAAGATATTTGTCTATGGGGTAGTGGCACTTTATTTCTTGGGTTTTCTAAAGTTTCTTCCTGATGATTTGTCAGACAAAATTGTTAATCTCTTACTTGGAAAGATTGGACTGTAATGCTATCTCTATTTTCTACACTTGGTGGTTTGCTAATTTCTGGCTTACCAAAACTACTAGACTTTTTCCAAAACAAAGATGACCAAAAGCATGAGTTAGCTTTGGCTCGGGTTCAAGTAGAACTACAACTACAGATGATGGCTCAAGGGTTTAAGGCTCAAGAGCGCATGGAGGAGATTCGCACAGACCAGATTGCCATGCAAACAGATGCCCAAATGACAGAAGCTGCTTTGAAGCATGATGAGAAAATCATGGAAAGAGCAAGCACTTGGGTGGTGAACTTTGTAGGTACTGTAAGACCTATCGTGACTTACATCTTTATCTTTGAATTATGTGCAATTAACGCATGGATTGCCTACTACGTTTATAGCAGACCTAGTTTAGTCAACAACATGGATGATTTGATTAGGATTACTGACGTTATTTTTTCAAGCGATGAAATGGCAATGCTTGGAGGAATTATCGGGTTTTGGTTTGGCTCACGTTCATGGGCTAAGAAATGAAAATCAGCGAAAAAGGCGAACATCTGATGCACTTCTTTGAAGGCTACAGAAACAAGCCTTATCGGTGTTCTGCTGCCATTTGGACTGTTGGGTGGGGTCACGCTATGTATGCAGACCAATTAGCCTTGCCAAACGTGCGTAAAGAGGGTTACACAGGGCTTATCAGGTCTGACTATCAACTAAAAGGGGAAGACAATCGTGTCTGGTCTAAAGATGAACTGGTCAATCTGTTCAAGGTTGACATCGATACTTTTGAACGTGGTGTTCTTCGACTTTCTCCTACTCTTGCTAGTCATCAAAGCAAATTCGACGCTGTTGTCTCTTTTGCGTACAACGCAGGGTTAGGCAACTATCAACGCTCTACCATTCGCATGAAGGTCAATCGTGGTGATTGGGATGGGGCTGCCGAGGCTTTTATGTCGTGGACTAAAGCGGGTGGCAAAGAGGTTTCAGGGCTTGTCAAAAGACGCAAAGCAGAAGTAGCCTTATTCTTATCTTAAATAAAAATGTCATAAATACTGTATAAGGTGTTGTAATGTCTAACATTCCTACGCCAGAACACGCAGAACTGTTCGCACAAAGTGTCAAAAAGTGGCAACAAGTGCTGAGTTTGGGTGATTGGAGAATAGAGAAGGGCATGAAGCCAGCTAAATCGGCAATGGCTTCTGTTGAGTTCACTCCTGCTGCAAGACTTGCTGTTTATCGTTTGGGTGATTTTGGTGCTGAGAAAGTCACTCCAGAATCTCTGGATCAGACTGCTTTGCATGAGTTACTTCATGTGTTCCTACATGACTTAATGACTGTGGCACAAGACCCCAAATCATCTCAAGATGAGATTGAAATGCAAGAGCATAGGGTTATCAATTTGCTAGAAAAGCTATTGTTTAAGGATTCTAATGGGCGCTCATAATGAAACGTGTACTGACATGGAGTTCATCCAGTTATGGGGTCAACTTCAATCTGCACAAAGAATGGCAGAACACCTTGGTATAAATAACAGAGCAGTCCATTTACGCAGAAGGTGGATTGAAAAAGAATACAACATGACCCTCAATGCGAAAGACCATCGAGGTGATTTGTATAACAAAAACAGACCCAAGTCTTTCTCTCCTTTAAAGCAAGTAGAACTTGGCATCCTAGATGGGACTGTCATAGTCTTCTCAGATGCTCACTTCATACCTGGTCAACGAACAACAGCGTTTAAAGGGCTTCTATGGGCTATAGAGCAGTTTAAACCCAAGGCAGTGATATGTAACGGGGATGCGTTTGATGGAGCGTCTATATCACGCCACGATGTGACTGAACTTCCCCAAACTTCTGTCATCCAAGAACTCAAAGCTACGCAAGGTGCGTTGGGTGAGATTGAGGAAGTAGCTAAAGCAGCGAGACACAATGTAAAGCTCCTGTTTACATGGGGCAACCACGATATTCGGTTTGGCAACAGATTAGCGCAACACGCACCACAGTTTAAGGAAGTTCTAGGGTTTAAGCTGACAGACCACATCCCAGATTGGGACTTCTGTTGGGCAGTATGGCCTACCGAGGATGTCATTATCAAGCACCGCTATAAGGGTGGAATCCATGCCACACACAACAATACTGTCAATGCGGGTGTATCAATAGTTACTGGACACTTGCATAGCCTTAAAGTGACTCCTTTTAGCGACTATAACGGGGTTCGGTACGGGGTAGATACGGGAACTTTAGCTGAGACTGATGGCCCACAATTTACTTATGCTGAAATAAACCCAAGCAATCACAGATCGGGCTTTGCGGTGTTAAACTTCTTCAATGGTCAGCTTTTATGGCCTGAACTCGTCCATAAATTTGATGAGGACATGATTCAGTTCAGAGGCGAAGTAATTGATGTAGGTGCGTTTTGAGTGCCTGGCTAATCATCTTGACGGGGGCAATATATGCCTACATTGCTGGTGAGCAGCTATGGAAAGATAACCCACACATGGCTATTGTGTACGCAGGGTACGCCTTTAGCAATGTGGGGCTTTATCTGTTGGCAAAGTAGCTTACAAAGGCTCGTGAGCGTTTAAGGCAAAATCTGGCGTTTCTTCTTCTTCTGTATCTTCATCTTCATCACAGTCAATAGCTTCATATTCAACTGCCCATCCATTTTCTTCTTGGAACTCAATAAACTCTTGAATGATTTGAATTTTCTCAAAGTCATGGGTTTCAACAACAATTTTCTCACTTCCAATCCAACCAAATTCCATTTCAAATTTCATGATGTTCTCCTGACGCAACCGATTGTTGCAAGTACATAGTAAATTTGATTTATGACACTCAAGTGTCCTTCTGGAAGACTCCATTTGGCAAAAGAGTACCCCTACGATTCTTAATCTGATCGTACGCAACTTCCATACAGTCTACCAGATTGATGTCTTGAAGAGCGCAGTAATTGATAAGGCAGACCATGACATCACCAACAGAATCCACAATAGCTTCCCTGTCTTTTTTAATCGTGGCATCTGCTAGTTCTCCTATCTCAGATACTGCTTTGAGTAACTGAGACTCTGGGTTGCTATTAGGAATAATCTTTCGTGCTTCTGCCCATTGGATTATTTTCATTTCAATTGCTGCATAACTCATTTTTTTTCCTTAAAGTATTTTCAATTTGGTCAAGAGTCTCATGGTCAACATAAGAGCAAAAATAAACAAATTCATCTGCTGTAAAACCTTGCCATCTATGTTTTGGGGCTTTCAATACAGACTTAATATCTTTGACTGTTTTTACCAATGATTCAGATGGATCATCCATTTTTGATAGCCATTCAAGTTCTTTCAAAGCAGAACGCAATACAGTATTTTTATTCATCTCACTCTCCTTAAAGGCTCAATATACTTCTCTGGTGGTGGCGGCAGAGGAGTCATGTTCTCCGAGGGTGGAGTCCATCCATGTTTTCTCCAGAGTGCTTGTACATCTGATCCAGACTCCCATTTAAAGTCTTTTGTTGCTACTGATGGATAACTAATCTTGGAATGCGGTGGTTTTTCTAGCATTACTTGGCCTTCATAATTCGTTGATTTCTGCCAAACCGACCTCGTTTGACCCCCGAAACTTCAATTAAATCCTTGTCTAACAAAGCACGATACCTTGCTGTTATAGAGGAATATGGGTAGTTTGGATACATGGCTAATATCTCGTCTGAGATACACCCGTCAGGAAAGCCCTTTATAGCCTCGTAGACAAGACTTTCTAGCTTGGTGGTATCAACTGCTTGGGCCGCTTGATGGCTCGTTGTGGGGTCTTGGTTTCTGACCAACTTAAAAGGTTCAGTACCAAAGAATCTCTCCATCGAATCTTTCATGTTGTTAAAAATATCTCTCATCATTGACTCCTATTGGGTGAGGGGAAAACTGCTCGTCTGCAAGCTAGGAAAATCCTTTGCACAGCTCTCCCCTCGGGTTTATATTAACTTAAAAAGGCATATCTAGGTCATCAAATCCCGAACTTTTGGGACTTGATTTTTGAGGAGCTTGTTGCTCTTTGGGTGAGAGGGCTAGTCCCATGAACTTGCCGCCCTTACCTTCTTTAATCCATGCAGATAGCCAGAAATCCTGACCATTAACTGTGATGTTTCCTTTGTA
>Ga0315909_10003984_pt1 | contig 17665 bp, 28 predicted proteins | sample LakEriMetagenome_11_FD_203527 | JGI IMG/M metagenome (GOLD analysis project Ga0315909, IMG submission 203527) | Freshwater fungal communities from buoy surface, Lake Erie, Ohio, United States - Buoy 2 MA125 | ecosystem: Environmental > Aquatic > Freshwater > Lake | place: USA: Lake Erie, Ohio...
ACTTTGAGATCCACTAAAGCCACCACCGCCCACGACGTTAGAGTTAATCGTAATTGTTCCAGAACCGTTAGTAATTCCAATTCCGGTACCGGCAGTAAGCGTGTTTTTAGCGAGTGTGTTTCCTGTGCTGTTACCAATAAGTAACTGCCCATCTGTATAAGAAGTTTGTCCTGTACCACCTACGTTTACGGCGACTGTACCAGTGCTGAGTGCGCTTGCATTGTTGCTTGCTGGAAGAGCAGTAGATGTCCAAGCCGTGCCGTTAGATGTAAGTACATTACCCGCTGTTCCAACGGTATTTAACCCAGTACCGCCAGAGCCGGGAGGAAGTGCGGTTGCAAGAGTTAATGAGGTTAGGTGAGTAACTGCATCAACGACGTTAGTGCCGTCGTTATATACATACATAGTCTTACCAGCCGGAACTGCAATACCTGTACCGGTAGTATTTTTAACAGTGATTGTGTCAGCACAACCATTATTAATTATATAAACCTTCTCGATGGCAGGAACAATTAAGTCTTGTGCGCCACCAGAAGTACCCGTCAAATTAAGACGTAAATTACGTGCTGTTTGTGAGGCGTTAGTGTTAGTTAAAGTTAAGGTAACTGTGCCACTAGCAAAGGTCACATTTTCCGAGCCAACGATAGCCTCTTCTATTGCCACCCCTAGATTGTCGTTAGTGACGTTACCCCATGTCCCCGAGTTTTCCCCGGTAGCCATAAGTTGAATTTTTAAATTACTGTACGTACTTGCCATTTTTTACTCCTTAAATTACGCCGCTATGGGCAGCCAATTTGGTGTTTGAACATCGTTAACCTGTTGCCAATTGGGGTTCTGATTGGGGTTAATTTTACTCCAGATCAGTACTTTTCCAACACGGCCTTGTCCTTGAACCCCTGTTACAGACACATTTACGGGAATGCTTGCTACAACACTACCTAATGAACTTGTTAATTGTGGGAGTGAGACCGGTATATAGTTAATTGTCTTGGTAGTAACCTGCCCAAGCGCCGAGGCCCCAACAACCCCAGTTAGCAATACATTAGCCGAACCAGTCTCATCAGTTTCACCTAACTGACTTACACCCTCAAGACCTACTAAATAAACATTTGCCTTACCAACGACAGTTACGGTTCCAACTTCTCCGTCACCTTGAACCCCAGACACCCGATACCCAGTGCGCTGGGTTACCTGCCCAACTGCCCCAGAGGCTTGAACCCCGGTTACGGGAACTGTCGCACTACCTTCGGCTGTGTCTTGCCCTAATACAGTAGTACCAACAACCCCTACTGGGTAAACATTTACCTTGCCAACTACGGTTGCTTGACCAACCTCACCCGTCGCTTCAACCCCAATAACAGGCGCATTAGCGGCAGCAGTTACAACGGCCTGTCCAAGATCGACGGTATGCTGAAACCCCGCTGGCTCAACTTCGGCACCAGCCGCTACCCCTACAGGATCTAGTTCAGCGGGGGCTTCAACCCCAGTAGGCCGAACTGTTGCATTAAACCTAAACCCAACCTGCCCAACTTCTCCGTTACCTTCAACTCCTACTGCATATACGTTTGCAGCGTACTGCAAGAAAACAGATCCTACTTGACCGGTAGCAGTTACGGGGTCTACGTTTGTTCCACGGAAATCAGCGCCCCAAGCGCCACGACCCCACGGCCCAGACCCCCAGCCAATATAATTTACATCCGTACTTACTCTTAAAGAACCAACGTCACCAGAGCCTTCAACTCCAGTAACGTAGTAGGCAACTTCTTCCTCTTCTTCGCCTACTGCACCATCACCTTGTACTCCAGTTGGGTATACATTTGCTGCTAGAGCAACTGCAAGAACCCCGGTTTCACCGGTGCCATCTACACCCGTAGTTTGTACATTTATACCAATACTAAAACTAACCTGCCCAACTCCACCTTCGCCTTCAACACCTGCCGGAAATGCATTAGCAGATGTAGTTACTGTTACTTGTCCAAGATCAACAGTATGTTGGAACCCTGCTGGCTCAACTTCAGCCCCGGCGGCAACTCCAACAGGATCAAGTAACGCACTACCAACTACTCCAGTAACACTTACTAAAGCGTTTGGATTACCTACACCAAAGTCACCCTCCCCATAAGGCCCTATGCTCCAACCAGCCATGATTTGTCCTTTAGGGGAGGTTTGTTAATTAAGCAATACGAATAATTGCATTTGATGCGTCGTTAGTTGGGAAAATGATGGTGAAGTCACCGTCCGAAGCGGTTTTGTCAGCACCAAAGTCCAACACACAAACCGATGCATTGGTCAACGTGGTATTAGCATTGCTGTTTGCTGAAGGCGTGGTGTTATAAATCAGAGCGCCACGAGCAGTAAAGTTAGCGTTAGTAAACGTCTCATCGGAAAAGTCAGTAAAACCTGTACCGGTGTTGGCGTTAATGTTGGTTGCCGTTACACCCGTGTTGGTTAAAGCCTGACCACCAGCCGTATAGTTGGTGTTGGTAGACGAAACTTCATTGCTTGATGTGTAAGCAGTTGTATTTGCATCCAATGAGGCTGAAGATGTATACAGAGCGAGTTTAAAAACGTCTGCGCCAGTATCAGCCGACGGACGGAAATCATGCACTCCAAGCAGAAGTTCTGCTTTGAAGGATGTGGTCATTGCTTGCGTAATAGCCATATTAGGCTCCTTTATTCATCTAAAAGTTTAATAAACTCAGGATGTCCTGCTTTCCTGAACTTGATAGCCAACGTCGTATGATGCGACTTAATGGCTTCCTTCATGTAAAACACCAAAACCTGACGGATTTGATCTTTAAACGCTTCTGCCTGATCTCGAATAGCAGGATGCGTTTGCGAACCCACAGAAATAATCTTATCCAAGGCCCGTTCAGCAACTTCTTCTGGCGTAAAACCACGACCAGAAGTTGTTAATACTTTGACTTGACTGCCCCCTAAAAGGAAGGCTACTTCGCTCATCGTGCTCATCGGACTTGAACCCTTGCTTGAGTTGTACGGTATGTATCTTGACGGTCTTTGCCTTCGCCAAGTTGTTTCAACATGGCAAGCGCTTCATTATACCGGGCTACATAGTTGTCATTGACATCTTTCTCACCCTTCATAAACGCATATGCCTCTAACAATGAACCATAAAGAAGAACAGAATCAAAGTTAGTCCCAAGCCAAGTTGTACCCGACGTAACAATAGATGCCGGATAGGCGTAATAAAGCAACTCCATAGTGTAGTCTGCGTCTGGAGTCGGCCCTAAAATGAACGTATTCTCATCAAAAATAGCGTAATGAGTGGGAGCGCCTGTAGTAGCAGGAATGGGGAAAGACTCCCGAATAAACTCAACGTCTTTATTTAGCAGGTAATCGTAACTGCCGTTAGCATTGATTCGAGCCAATGAAAACGTGGAAAGCCAATCTGTGGGCGTGGCTAAGAACCTATTACCTGTTGTACAAGTACCAGTTACGTTCTCCCGCATTACCGGGAGGTTGACGCTGTTATATATCCTCTGCTCGGCCTGACGAATAAACGTGTCCACCTGATCTTTTGTGAGAAAAGATGTCGTCGTAGCAGTGGTAGTTGCGACCACCGTATCTGGGAAGTTATTCTCAGCGTAGGCTTGTATGGTCTGAAACAACGTCGAGTAGTTCACAACTTACCCCATTTTTTTGCTGTGGCCCGTACCCTTAGTCGCTGCCCCAGTACCACGAGTTTTCTGGGTTTGCGTATTAGGCACGTTATTAGGGTATCCCCCAGTATTTGGAACCGGCACGGGCTTAGGTTGATTAAACATTATCGACCCCTTCCTGCGTTTTTATATGTAAAAGATGAGGATTTTTGATTGGCAACTTTTGCCATCCCACGACCTAATTGCTTCATCTGAAGGTTGGTTTTCCCACCCTTAGCCATTTTCTTAACGCCGTGCATTTTGACCTCATGGCCTTTGACGGCTTTCTGAGCAACCTTTTCCATCATCGGCTTGTCTTTTGATATATCTGAATGTTTCATATGTGCTCCTTAAGTAATTGTTACTGTCACTGCGCCTGTCTGACCCGCCCCAATTAAATTATTAGGGATGGGCAAATCTAAAGAATTTCCAAGACCCACGGGATTCCAGCCCCACTGAATCTGCCTACTACCACCAGAAGGGGTTCCGTCACTATTAACAACTGGTGTACTGGTAGCCAATAATTGTAATCCTGTTAAACCACCCTGCAAATAACTGGTGTCCTTACGTGGATTCCTTAAAGCCTGCGGATCATCTACTGGATACATCCCTAACTGCAACTGGGGCTGATCCGGTTCCCAACAAGAAGGGCAAACCAAGATATTTACGTTCTTGGTTTTAATGATCAATCCCTTCAACTGCTTTAACTTGTACTGGAACCCACAGCGATCACACATGGCAATCGCATTTTTTCCAGAAGCAAATTTATTTCCCATTATTCAATAAACATTCTTCTAGGAACAAAACGAACGGCAGATTTATCCCTATCTTCCTCAGAGGCAAATGCCCACTGTTCATCATATTGAGACTTCAAAACAGCGGTGCGATCAGGGGCAATCTTTATAGAAAGGTAATATGCCAACCCGGCAACCATGCAGTTTAAAAATCTAAAAGGTATGTCTTGTGTAGTAACGCCGTTGCCAGAGTCTTGAATCCGACGCATACGCCAATATACGAACGTGTAAAAATTGCTCTGATCCGGGGCGGGCCATACATAGATTTGGGGATGGTCAACCCCGGTGGTTGTATTTGTACCCTCGGGTCTTCCGCCGGGAGGGTAGGTAGCGCCCGACTGACGGTCTACCCAAACCTGAATAGGACGGCCTGTTGCTAACTTATTTGGGATCGTGGCATAGGTAGAAACACTAATACGGGTGATCGTTAGATCGGCTTGATTTGCACCAGTTCCTGTACGAGTCACGTGCTCAAGAAGATCAATTGTGTCTATCGGGAGTTCGTAAGAAATCTGGTTGGCTACAAGAGGGATTTCTCCGTTCTCAATAGTCCAAAGGTTAACCCCCCGGTTAGACCACTCAACAGTGAGTAAGTTTAAACTGCGTCTTGCTGTCCTAAGGTCGTAACCCGAACGAAGTTCCGAGCCACAACGCTCAAAAGCCTCTTCTAAGAGGTTATTGAGGTCTAGGTTAAAAGAGGTGGTGCCGGATGTGGTCATCCTATTTTCCTATGCGGAGCAACTTTTTTAGCCACGCCTTTAGGCTGAGGAACAAACTGCTTTCCTTGGGCTTTACCGGCTCTCTTGGCTTTCGTGGTTGCGGCGTACTCTTGCGGGGAGAGCGCTTTGATGGCGCTGGACGGGAGGTATCTTTCCCCTGTAGCCTGCGATCCTTGCGTAGAAGGTTTGCCACTTTTAGTTCTCCACTTTTGTTGAGTCCATGCCCTCAGACTTTGTTGAGGCTTTTTCAAGTTCGGCATTTCGTTCTCTTTGTCTAATCTTCCTAAAATCTTGGGATGTGCTAATTAACCAATCAAATACGTTTCCATCTTTTTTGGAATCGTAGATAGGAAAACTAGTTTTTGTAACCACCGCCCGCCTTTTTATATTGAAGAGCCATCATTTGAGCCTTACGGGCACTCCATTGACCCGGAGCGCCACCCTTACCGCCAGCCTTAATACGTTCAAATATAGATTTCCGTAGTCCGGGTTTAGTGTAATTACCGGCCTCGTTTACACGAGACTCTCCACCCTTGGCAAACATCTCAACGTCCTGCGGTTTGTCTTTCCGCTTGATCGTCTTAGCGTTTGGCATCTTAGAGGGGTTAATTATCCCCATCCCACGGCTGGGTCTCATTTGGTCATGCCGCCCTTAGCAAGCAGTTTGCCCTTGGTTTTGCCTTTAATAGCAACACCGTCGGCTCGCTTAGAAGCGCTAGAAGCACCGCCGCCTGCTTTCATCTTGGACATCATGCCGCCAGAAGCATAGCCTTTTTTCATCATGCCGCCGCCTGCCGCCATCTTTGTTTTAGCCATCCCACCTTTAGCCATCTTGCCTTCGCCGTCAGCCGCAAATGCGGGGATCTTTTTGCCGTCCTTCATAACCATCGGCATACCGCCAGAGGCCATCTTTTTCATCATCCCGCCACCAGCCATCATCTTGGACTTCATCATTTCTTAGACTCCTTATACAAGTTATTAAAAGTTACCTCTGGGTTCATGTACGAATCATCCTGCTCTGCACAATGAATCCATTGGCTGGGTTTAAAATCAGGCGCTCCTTGTCCAGTAACCCAATACGCTGGGCTGGTAACTCGCACTCGATTATTCGGTAATGCCACTATGTTTCCCGTCCATTTTCCTGCATCAGTCAGTATAAGTACATGGCTTTGCTTGTGCTGGGACGGGTCTTCTGAAACCTCGCTCTCAGCATAATCAACCGTGAACAAATACCGACCGGTGTGAAACTCGTTATTGATCTTACAAAGCCACGGAGAGGGTTGCGCCCGATCAATCTTAACGACCCCGTGGCTATACGAACTACAGTCCCAAGGCTGTGCCAGATGGGTTTGCATACGCTCAGGCCATTGCTCAAGCGGTATATCCCCAACCAAAGCGGTAATCGGCATCCTTGCCCACATTGCACCGCCATGTACATTTGGTTGACTGCCATCATCTGCTTCACACCCAGTAAATATGACTTGAAAACTAAGGCACCTATCGGGGATGGTTGTTACTGCTACTGCTAATGCGTGTACATATTCCCCGTGATACCCCTGATGCCCATTTGTAAACTCTTTTCTAACCCAACATTTGAAATACGGAATGTTGCTTGTCAAATACATTAAACGATCCGGCCTTTCGTTTTACCCCGAATTACACAACCATCGGCGGATTTCACATAGCCACCAGATCTCTTGCTTTCAGTCTTGACTTCCGGTTTTTCCTCTTTTGGCTCTTCCTTTGGCTTTTCCTCTTTTGGAGGACGCTGTAATTTGGAAGCCGCAATCGTGCCTAATATCCCAAGGATTTGACTTGCGCTCACGCTAGACCATCCTTCCACGGGTTTTGCCACGAGAAGCAATCCCATCAGCCCGCTTAGAAGCAGACGATACTTTGACTTTTCCACCTTTTTTCATGCCTCTAGTTTCTCTGCGTTTTTCTGAGTCAGCCTGTTGCAACTGATCTCTCAGATATTGCATATTGCGAATTTCGGCTCTTTGGGGCGCAGTAGTATTAGGGAGAAATCTTTCTTCCCCCATTGCATCTCTAAATCCCAGTTCTTTATCTAACTGTTTGCCACGCTCTGTACCAAACGCCCGACTAAGAGCATCAGCCGTAGACTGAAGACCACGCTTCTGGTCATCTATGCCCTGCTTTACAAAATCACCAATCCGGCTTCCAGCCAGTGCTGCACCACGCATAGCACCACGAATGCCACGAGTCATAAAATCCTCATTGGGATCTACCCTTGAATCTTCGATCATCTTTGTGCGCTCTGATTTCATGATTTACACCATCTTTCCACGAGTTTTGCCTTTAACAGCAATCCCGTCGGCCCGTTTAGAGGCTGAAGATACAGAACCGCCTGATTTCATACCTTTAGCACGAGCAGACTTTTTTTCTTCACGCATCAAATCAGTATCTGCTTCTTGTAAGGCTTTCAAAGTATTTTCATACGTGTCTCTTTTGCCTTGATATGATGGGGCATAAGATTGCAAACGCAAATAATCGCTAGTTATTTCACCTTTAGCCGCTTTTTGTGCCGCCTCCTCGTGGCGATCCATGAGCGAATCACGTTGAGTATTTTTCCCCATCACTTACCCCTTTTGCATAAGGAGATCAATTTTTGCTTCAAGTTTGTTAAAGCGCTGATCAATGTGTTCAACAAACTTGTCCATTTCTGCTTGAGTGACGTTATCACGGGCCACCTCTTCTCTGGTTCGGTTAATCAAAATGTTTAAACGCTGTAACTCAGATATCTTCTCATGCCCGATATAGGCCAAAACACCTATCAGCGCTGTCAACAACGTATTCCAAAGCATCATTTCCATTAGCATTTCCACCTTTTACGGGCTTGTCTTATCCGACTATTTGGGTCTTTTGCCGCTTCAGGAAACTTCTTCATCTGCCCCAATGAGCGGGCACAGTATGACTTCCTACGCTTGGCTCTATCGCCAGTAGGATTATCTTCCGTAACAGCGGTCTTAAGTTTAGAGCCGGGATTGGCACGACGATACGCCGCCACACCTTTGGCGGTCATCCCTGCACCCTGCTTGGTCGGACGAAAGTTACCCGACTTTACCGAGGTTTTGATTCCCATGCCCTTTGCCATACATCACCCGTAGATCAATACTACAGAAGCGGTATTAGTGATGGTTCCGTGCAGGGTTCCGGTTTTCACTAAAATGCCTTCACCCGGCATTGGGATCATTACATATCCGGTATCCGCAAGGGCTGGTGTATTAACGGTAATAACAATATCGCCGCCTGAACCGCCCTCACGAACAACTACAGAACCAGCGCTGGCGCCGCAAACAGCATAGATCGTCTTAATACGAGAACGATTAATGTCGTTGTTGTTCTGGTCTTTAAAGTCACCTGTAGACGTTAACGGTTTAGTCGCTAGTACGTCATATTGCATCGATGGCATTTTGGCTCTCCGTATCTTGTTCGGGGAGATCAAGGCGGTCTATCAACGCCGTCATGGTGTCGATAGCCGCTTGAGAGGCAACGGCTACGTCATGTGCGTGGTTCCGTTGCTCTTCCATTTTCTTAATCTCCGATTGCAAAAACTCTTTCGTTATCTGCATTAGGCTTCGATTGCATACAAGAAGTATGCTGTACCAGCCGAATCAACGAAACGGATTTTTTGGGTAGCAGTAGTAGACGTACCACCAATAGCCTGAACCATTGCATCGGGGAGATTAAACAAGTTACTGATTGTCCCTGAGCCACTATTAGTTACACGGATGAACGAAGCATTTCCGGGCAAAGTAGAAGTAGAGTCAACATCTGAATCAACCTGTAGGGCGGCAACAGTGCCACCAACCGTTACGCTGGCTGCGGCACCAAGGGTTACACGCAATCCGTTACCCGCACCGGAAATCGAACCACCAGAGTTAACTGATAAAGAGATGTGAGCACCGTTCACTGTACCGCCGGTAGCGGCATTTGCACCGGTAACACGAGTTAGAAAACGAGCGGTTTCACCGGAACCAGTAGAAGTAAAGGTCAGGCGGGAGTAGTTTAAACGAACGTCACCGGTTGTGTTTGAGGCGGTAACAAAAGAAGAAGATACGTTTGAAGCAGTATCAACAGAAATAGGGTCGGTAGAAGTGCCACCAATAAAACCATTTTGCGACGACACTGGGCCGCTGAACGTGGTAATAGCCATGATAAACCTTTCGTGTTATAGCACATCGCCCATAAGTCTCTATAACGTCTGCTAGGTCAGTCGTATGGGCTAAATAAATCCTAGTACCTGAAGAATACAACAAAAGGGGGGTTTTGCAACCCCCCTCTTTTTACAACATTACGCTCCGGGCGATCCAAAAACTCCTAATGGATCTGAGAAGCCAAACGAATAACGCTCACGAGCCTTGTAACGGACGTTACCCGTGTCGAAGTCGCCGTCCATCGATGTTGCCATCGGCATACGAACGAAGTGCTTCAGACCGTTAGGTACGTCAGTACACAAGAACCAAGCATCGGTATCCGTCAGATAGTGGTTAACTGTGTAACCCTCTGGGATCGAACCGTTGTTCTTCAGAGCGTTGATGTCGTTGTCAGCCGTAGCGACCCGGAGTTCAGTCTCCAAGAGGCGGGTTGCAACGAACATCAGGCTGGGAGGAACAATCAACTTACGTGGCTTTGCAGCAATCAGCAGGCCACGCTCATCCGTCCAACCAGCGATCTGAATAACAGCCGCCTCAAGGGAGGTCTCATTCAGATCAGCAGGGGTGGAAGGCTCGTTGGAGTTCGTACCACCAGAGACCAAGGGGTGTGCAGTTGAGAACAGTTCGACACCATCACCACCCGGGAAGGCAGAGTTGAAGCCGTTGTTCAAAACGTTTGCAGCCTTGACTTGCTTGGTGTAAGCCATAGCACGAGCCAGAGCCTTGGTGTACCGAGCGCTGAGAGAGTCATAGAGGTTGTCCTCAATTGCCTCTTCAGTCAGGGAAAACCCTAATGCAATGGTTTCGTGGTTGTATCGAGCAGAAAACGCTTCCTGTGCGTTGTCATAAGCGATGGCAGAACCTTCGTTTTTGACCGGCGCAGCAGAAAAGCCCGACAGTTTTGTTTCTTCTTCAAAAGAACGCTCAGAGGTCTCAGTTTCAAAGATCTCTTTGTGTTCTTCACCGTACTTGTTGTACTCCAAGCCAAACAAAGCGTTTAAGCCCGGGAGCAACTCTTTCAGTAGTTGGGCACGAGAAATAGCCATTTAGTCGCTCCTTATACGCCAGTTGAGTTGGTATACTGATGCGTCCCGATATTTATCTTAACGATAAACTCGACGAATGCGTCAGCGCCGGTTGCTGTCTCCCTGACCACATCAATAATACGGATGGGCAGAGTACTTGTGGTGTTTTGAGTTCCTTCATCAATCGCCACAGCAGAGTTACCAGTAGTGGAAGACCCAGCGTTTTGAATTAATGCAATGTTGTTACCAATGGCAGAAATGCCCATTGCGGCAACAGTAGTGCCAGAGGAACAGGAAACCACCTGAAACAACGTGTCAGGATCATCAGCGACATAGGCAAAAATCTTGGTGCCAGCCGCTACTGCCTGACTTGCAGGGTAGAACTGTTGAGTCTGAACTTGACCGGTAGCAGCATTGGTAAAGGTACATCCCAGAAATACGCCACATGGTGTTGCCGTGGTGGTTCCTGTGTCCTTTTCAATCGTGCCATCAGACACTCGCTTTACTAAATCGCCATAAAAAATGCTGGTTGCATAGCCGACGTTAGCCGTCGTTGCAATTTGCATCAGGCGAGTTGACCCCGCAAAAACCTGACCGCCAATTAGATTGACGGGCTTCAGGCCATACGGAGCAGATACGGTTGGATAAGCCATATTAAACTCCTAAGTTAATCTCTTTTACCTCTGGTAGTGGTCGATTTGCGCTCACTAAACAGGGGCATCCGAGGATCATTTTCTCTCATCAGGTTGGCGTCAACAGCCGCAGTCTGATCATCGGTTTTCTTACGGAAATAATCATTCCGTTGCCCAACCATGTCAGACGGCATTTTGGAGAGCACCAATCCGCCCATTTCAACAAGACCGCTGGTTTTACCCGAGTGCTGGAGTTCAGGGTGATCTTCCCGTTTAATTGGAACCCATCCCTCGTCTTGTTTTGAAACCATATTTCGGTCATCAATTTGACCTAAAACCGATTTCCTGACCCATCGATAAGACATTCCATCTTCCTTGTTTGGATTTGGAAGCAACGACGGCGGAGACCAAGTTTTCTTTCTTTCTGTGTTCGAGCGTGTCTCTAAATCACGGGGTGTACGATCAGACATTGTTTATCTCCTTTGCAACCTGTTCGGCATATTTCTCTAGAGGAACCCCAAGACGCTTTGCAATTGCGACTTGAGTCTTGGTCAGGGTGATCTTTTTAGATCCCGATGCGCTTCTAGAGGCAGGAGCAACAACGTTTGAGGCAGGTTTATTTACCCTGAATTTATGCGGGAAATTTTCCCGAATGCGAGCATCTACTTGCTCGAAGTATGCGTCAGATCCTGCGACGTATCCTGACTTGACGAGTTCGTCATGGATACCAAAGGCAGCACCTCTCATTACCGGGTCGCTCTCAAACCATTCGTTTTGAGAAACCCACTGACGGGTGCGATCATCAGGGACAACCCTCGGTATTTGCTGTTCTACCTCATATCTTTCCTGTTGTAAAGGGGCTGGACGATAATTTTCTACTTCCCGCTTTTCTACAACGATTTCAGATAGTTTCCTTTGGGCGGCGACCAACTTCTCTGAGTCCCCTGCCTCGTAGGCTTCTTTGTATTCCCGCTCGGCTTGGGAGAGCATGGCCTCGTTTTTGGCCTTGCTGGTCTCCACCAAATACTTCTCGCCACGGGCAAGCCGTTCTTGTAACTCTTGATTCTTTTGGGCTATGGACTTTGCGTAGGCGATAGCCTCTTGCTGTTCCCGCAAAGCCTGATCCTTGATCCGACGCTCGTCGTGGTAAGCACGGCGCAGATCCTTAATCCTTTTTTGGACGTTTTCCGAATACTGGGAAATCTCGTCATCGGAGACATCGACCTCACCTTTAGGGGTTTTCCCTCGGTCTTCTACTGGGGTGTCATCAATAATCTCAATCTCTGGTGCCTCTACTTCTATTTCCATCTGCTGTTCTTCAGCCATTTCTTACTCCTTAAATGCGGGTAACTACCCGTGGATCGGCAACGACGGCTTCAACTGTGTCGTCATTGATTAGGCGGAACTCTTGCTCTCCCTCGGGGGTTGAGACCTTGAAACGAGTGCCGGAATACGCCCTCATCATGATGAAGTCCCCCTCTTGGCACCAAGGCCCGTCTGGGAATTTTTCTTCATCTCTAAAGGCAAGCGACCCCATCTTTACTACCAAACCTACGATGGAAGCCGTTTCCTCCTTCCTTCTTGAGTCCTCTGGCAGGACAATCTGAGTTCCCTTGAAAGTCTCATCCCTTTTAGGAATGGCAATCAGGATTTTGTAGCCCTTTGGTTCAGGCAGTTTAAACGCATCACTCATCTGGCAAATCCTCTATCAGTCTTACGACTCTTTGTAGTCCACGTATCTCCCCCACCGTCTCCTTGTAGGTAAGGAAGTCCTCAACAGGGTTGAAGGCCAACCGCTCCTTCAACGCCTCTTGTTCTTTCTTAATCTCACTGACCAGATATTCTCTTAGCCCCAATTCTTTCTCCTATTTTTGCTCCTTCAATCTCTTCTCGGATGGAAGCCTCTGCTGCCTTAGCGCCAATCTGGGCACCGGCAATCTCTTCTTGCGACTCAATCCGCATACGCTCCCGCTCGTCCCGAAGCATGATGTCTCTTTCTTTGAGAGTTGCATCGACCTGATCCTTGATCGCCTTTCTCTGGGCATCTGCTTCTTTGATAGCGAGTTCTCTTTGTTGCATCTGCACAACGGGGTCTTGCTGGAGTGCTTGGGTCTGCTGGGCTTGGGCTTCTGCCTGATCCTTTTGGAGCAGTTTGTCGCTTGCCGCCGCAACCGCACGGGAGAGTTCGACCTCGATGTCCTCTGGGAGGTGCTCGTCCTCTGGGGGAAGGGGTACACCCAGCATTTTTTCGATCTCAACCCGGTATTGGAAGGCTACGTGCTCGGCAATGTGAGCCATTAAGGCCCCCTGTATTGCGCCAGCATTGGGGCTTTGACCAATAATCTTCTGAATCTTAGGATCTTGAGCGGCATTAGTATGAACCCTAATATGTGCCTCGTGATCCTGATAAAGGAAGGCTTTTACTGGCTTTCCGGTCATGACAGCCATGTTTTCTGAGATCGGATCTTCAGGTTTCTGATCTTCCTCAATCGGAATAATCTTCTGGACGTTCTTAATACCCAGAACTTCCAGCATTTGCCGGTGGAGTTGGGGTAGATCGTAGATATTCGGTGCCGAGGAGGCCAGTTGCAGGGCGGCTTGGTACTGAACAACCCTTTGTGCCATCGTCGAGGCGTTCGGATCGGACACTGGGATGATCTCTACCGTGTCGTAGTCCGACTGCTTTGCCCGTTGGGGGGCGTTTTCTACCTCGTAATCATAGACTTCCGGGGTGTAGTCACGAACAATCCCTGCGATGAGTTTAAACTCTTGCTTCATTGCCGAGTGAACCCGAGCCTGAACAGCGCTCATGACCTTCAAAGTCCGCTCAAGGATTGCAAGAGTCGTGCCAACCGGGGCTTGGTTGGACATATCCCCAACCTTTAGGTCTGCGACAGACGCAAACTTGCGCCCTTCGGTCACTATTGTGTTCAATAACTCGTACAGGGTACGGCTAGGCTCCTTATAGGGGAGGGGGACAATCGAATCCTTGATTGTCATACCCGTTACATCGACATCTCGCCACTCGCCCGGGGCAATAGGGGTGTCGTCCCCCTTTACACGTAGGTCTTTGGACTTAAACCCTCCGGGTAGGTTTGAAAGAGTACCTGCGTCAACGAGTTGTCGAAGGATAGATGTCGCACTTTTTGCAAAGCCGCCGACCAAGTGGATAAGTCCAAAGCCATAGAACCCAAATCCGGGGATGTAGACATAGTGCGTGAAGTGCATCCGCTTCTCACGCAGGGGGTCATCCTCCAGATAGTTCCTTCGGATCGCTAAAATCTCGCCCGAAGAGTCCATTGTTATTACATAAGGTAGCGCAATCTCGTCCGGGTCTTCATATCCGGGCAGATCGTAGTCCAAATGAACCTCATAAATCAGGTAGCGGTCATCATCAATGACGTTTACACCGATTTCTTCGTCCTTTTTTTGCTCAATTTCGGTGACATTTCTGTCTGGTGCCGGTAATTCAACGTCCCGGTAGAACCCAGCAACCTGAAGTTTTCGCAACTGGTTGGGGGTTTTACGCATACGGTGCGTGATTCGGGGGGTGGAGAAGAGATCCGACGCCCCATAAGGCACGATTACATCTTCTGCTGGTATAAATATTGCTACTTGGCGCCCCATAGTGGGGTCAAAATAGACCTTCTTGAAGGCCGAACCCGAGATTGGCAGGTTCCAAAGCAGTCTTTCATGCTCACTTCTGTACTCAACCATCTTTTCGGTGAGTTCATAGTTCATGTCATCCTGAACCCGGGCGGCTGATTCTTCCTTTTCCCGGGTGATTTTCCCGATGATCTTGGTCTTGACCGGCCCGGAGGCTGGGAAGGTCTCAAGAATTGTCTCGGCTTGGAACTTAACTACTGATTCTGAGAGGATTGGATGGTAGACCCCGCAGGCACCGTCCCAAGGCTCAGTCCTTTCCTCGATGTTTAAACCGAGTAGGTCTATGCCTTCTTTGTAGGTTCTTTCCCATTCCTTGCGGGAATTGATGTCCGTCTTAATTAAATCTAGGATTTCTTCCGATATGGCCTGAAGGTCTCCCTCATTCATATCTTCTGCGAGGTTTGCGTCGAACCCGGTCTCTCTAACTTCTATCTCAACTACAGGCTCTTCACCCTCTTCTTTTTCAATATCGATCTCAATCTCAACCCCCTCTTGCTCGGGTGCGAACTGAGAGATCCCCACCGGCATTTGGTACAGTGACTTTTCCATTATCAAATCCCTTTAGTAATATGCCGCTTTTCGGGGCACAAACATCTTGTCTTCCTCATCTGAAGACAATTGAATAAATCCACCCTGACGAAACCTCAACAGAGCCTGACTTGTACTATCCACTAGGTCGTCATGATCTCCGTTGGGAAAGGAAGCCATCTCCTCAACCAATTCATCAGCCCATTTCTTTTCCGGTCTCCATACCATCCCGGACGCAAATAAATCTGATATAGCGTTTACACGGGCTATCTTATCCGAGCCTTTGCTTGGTGTGTACTCCGCAATCGGAATTCCCATCCTTCTTAATTCATAAATCAAAGGTGCCCCTGCTGCCTTTTTCTCAACAATCAGGGTGTCAGGGTTCCATTCCTTCCACATATCGTAGGCTTGCCTTTTGAGTTCTGGGAACTCAAGCCTTTCTTTGTAGGCATCTAAGACCACGATATTGGCGACTTCGATCCCATCGACCTCTCGGTAAAAGACTCCCCAAGTGGTGCAGGCGGAGTAGTCAGACCGGTTGTTTTTCTCAAAGGCGGTATCCCAAGACTGAATGATGTAATCCACCTGAGGGGGGTTGCCTTCCCAGATTTTCCACATATCCCGCTTGATGATTGCGCCCTCTTCCGAGGTCGGGTTTTGCTGGTACTGGGCTTCCCACTTCCCCACCGGTAATTCAGCCTTGATGGCTTCTAGTTCATCTTGCTTCCAGAACTCAGGCCACAGGGGTTTGCTGGAAGGAAGGAGTGCCGGGAGTTCTATGACCTCCCATTCATCCAGTTCCTTCTTGGCGGCGGTGCTCAAGATTTGACCAGTTAAGTCCTTCTTAGACCACCGGGTCATCACAATCACAATACTTCCACCCGGCTGGAGACGCTGACGGGGGCCAGAGTTGTACCACTCAAAGACCCTCTCATAGACCTGAGGGTTGCCCTGCATAGCCTCTTGCTCTGAATGGGGGTCATCAATAATCAGGACATCGGCACCCTTACCTGTCACGGCACCGCCAACACCGATAGCGAAGTAGTCGCCTCCTTTATGGGTGTTCCAACGCCCGGCGGCTTTGGAGTCGGCAGACAACTTGGTTGGGAATATCTCCTGATACTCCGGGGTGTTGACTAGGTTTCTGACCTTACGACCAAAACCCACCGCAAGTTCGGCGGTGTGTGCCGTCTGGATGATCTTCTTTTCTGGGTACAGACCTAGGAACCATGATGGGAACAGGTAGGAAGCAAATTCAGACTTGGTGTGCCGGGGCGGCATATTGATAATCAATCTCTTTAATTCTCCCCTAGCAACCCGCTCAAAGGCTTCAGCCATGATGGTGTGGTGCTTACCGGGTATAAACGCAGTCCACATCTGCCGCACGAACGGCAGGAAATTCAACTTACACCTCTCCCGCTTATCCACCTGAAGCAGGGTATTAATCTTCTCAATCTCAGGAGAACCCTCAGGCAAGGTATCTAACAGGGTCAGATACTTCTTAATCTCGTCCCGGGTCAGTATCACAGGCTAACAGCCTCCTGTACCGAACGATCCATAACCTTTAATGTTCGTGCTTGTGTTGGCTTTAACCTTAGGTACCCGTTCTTCCTTAGGTCATGGATGATCCTATGGATGTTTGACCGGCTCTTCATATTCAGCCCGGTAGCGATATCCTGCATAGATGGGGCATGACCCTTCATATCCCAGTAGGTCTTAATAAACTCCAGAACTAACTTCTGTCTCTCGGTCATTTCGCTTCGCTCCATGATACGTCCCTACGGGACTTCTCATTGTTTCTCATTGTTGTTCTCTTCCAGCCATCTCTCTGGATGCCCATGCCTGAATAAACCCAGCCGCTTCCTTGGCTTCTAGTGCCAAGTGATAGATCTTCTGTGGATCGTTAGTGCTTGCTGACACCTTCTGTGCCTCGTTGGCTAATCTAATCAAGTCCGATATGTACTGTCCTAAGTTCACACTTACCTCTTTTGTTTCACGGAATGTTTCACGGCAAGCAAGTTTAAACACGAACTTATGTTCCTGTCAAATGTGTTTACACACTCTCAAAAAATTTATACAAAAATTTATATACCCCCCCGGGGGTGGGACAATGGAAAAAGTTAGGGGGTCGATTCCTAGGCAAGAACATTGGGGTGTCCCTGAATAAATGAACAATGGGGTGGGGTGGTGGGATGAGAGGATTACAGTGTATAGGCGGGGGCGGGTGGTCAAGCGCTGGCAGGGGGGTGCCGGGTGGGTGGGGGTCACGGATGGCGTTACGTTGCGACGTTGCGATTTGGAAATGGATTCAGTGATCGACTAACAACGAATGCATCTCGTCATCAGTCAATCACCAAACAATGTTGTACGTTGCCTAACTTAGGCACTGCGTTTCCTTATGGGTGCTACGTTCTCAAGCAGTGTGAGGTGCGACTTGAGTTCTTCTTTCAGTCTTTCGGTGTTG
>Ga0315909_10003987_pt1 | contig 17660 bp, 16 predicted proteins | sample LakEriMetagenome_11_FD_203527 | JGI IMG/M metagenome (GOLD analysis project Ga0315909, IMG submission 203527) | Freshwater fungal communities from buoy surface, Lake Erie, Ohio, United States - Buoy 2 MA125 | ecosystem: Environmental > Aquatic > Freshwater > Lake | place: USA: Lake Erie, Ohio...
GGGCCGGAGACCTAGACCCAAAAAACCCATTTCGTTTTTCGAGCCAATTTGACACATGAAACTAACAAAACAAAAAATATCAGAACTAAGTCTTGATCCGTCTAACGTCCGTAAACACGGCCGCAAGAACCTCGACGCGATCAAATCAAGCCTGCGCAAATTCGGTCAGCAAAAGCCGATCATCGTCGATGCGAAGGGCATCGTGATTGCTGGCAACGGCACACTAATGGCGGCGCAGGAACTCGGCTGGACGGAGATCGACATCATCCGCACCGAGCTGGAAGGAGTGGAGGCAACGATGTTCGCCATCGCCGACAACCGAACGGCGGAGCTGGCTGAGTGGGAGGATCATCTCGGAGATGTTCTGAAATCTTTAGCGAACGCCGGAGAGGACTTGGGCGGATTAGGTTATGATCAGAAAGAGTTGGATGATTTACTCGGTCAAAATATGTCCGAAGTGAGCTCGGAAGAAAGAGGAACCACGCCGGCCGATGAAATTGAAAATTATCAGAACAGCACGGTGCGGCAAATCGTCCTGATTTTAGACGTTTCTGAATATGAGGAAATCGTAGCAAAATTAGAAGCTATCAAAACGAAATTCAATTTAGAAAATAACACTCTAGCTGCTCTCGAAGCCATTCGTAATTATGCAAACTCTCTCGATACAGAAAAAGAAAATTGATTTCAAAAATTATGTTCAGAGAAGAGCGTCTGAAACTGACTGCAAAACTTTGATCAAAGATGAATTCAAGTTGATAGATCAGCAGACTGGGAAGATCGTTTGCTTGTATGTTTTGCCGCAAGAAGACGATCGCCTCGATGAACTTTTCAGAACTTGTTTGGAGGTTAAATACACCAAAAACTTCCGAACGAATGGATTGGCAACGACGAGCAGAATTTTCGGCTACAATCCACGCAATGCGATAAGGAAAGATTTCTGCTCCGTTAGCTCGCTGGCCAACGAAGATCAAACGCAGCACGAAAAAATCTTAGCAGGTGGAGCAATCGCAGCAAAATATTACGCACTGCATAACAAGGAACTTTATGATAACCACCTAGTCACGACGCAAAAAAAAGTCGTTTCAGATTTCCAGTATCCTGACCTTCCTTTCACGTCTGGGATTATCAACGACAACAATCCTTTGAGTTATCATTTCGATAGCGGAAATTACAACGAAGTATGGTCGGCAATGATTGTCTTAAAAAAAGATATCAAAGGCGGTTATCTTTCGATGCCAGAATACGACATCATGTGTGAGGTAAAAGATAAGTCTATTTTCTTCTTCGACGGGCAGAACATTTTGCACGGCGTCACTCCAATCACTAAGCTGAAAGCTGACTCGCGCCGCTTCTCGATCGTCTACTATTCTCTCAAAAATATGTGGAATTGTCTTCCTCTTCGCGAAGAGATTGCGCGAGCCAGAAACCGAAGGCAGCTAGTTGAAACAAACAGGTTGGCGAAAAACAAAAAACCATGAAGCAATATCTGCAGCTCAAAAATATCACCGTCGGAAAACTAAATTTTACTGTCCGAGATGATACCTCGGACTTTAAAGCGATCAAAGAAGTTGTTATCGACAGGTCTTATCAACGGAAAGATTTTAAGCCCGAGGCCGGTGAGCATTGGATTGATATTGGCGCGAACTGCGGAGCTTTTACCGTGTGGGCCGCATCCTTCGGAGCAACCGTCGAGGCATTCGAGCCAGACTATGACAATGCTGCGATTGCGGAAGTTAATGTTTCGCAGAATAAAATGACCAAGCAGGCGAAAATTTTCTACGCTGGAATCACAGAAGGAAACACGGAGACAGAGGTTCTACTGCACAGGAACACGGCCAACGGCAATTTGTGGAGAAATTCTATCTACAAAAAATGGCGAGGCGGGGAGAGCATCAAAGTTAAATTATTACCTATTGAAAAATATTGGCTTCCGCATCACTGCATCAAGTTAGATGCGGAAGGAGTGGAGATGCCTATCTTAGAAAAATACGCCGAGCAAAGAGTTAAAAAATTAGTCTTCGAGTGGTCTTTCGATATCGACGTTTCGATTGTGAGATTTGAAAAACTTATCGGAAGATTGAAACGCGTCTATCCCAACGTAGTGTATGCTGGCTACGCCAGCGGTTTCAAAGATTGGCAAGGTTCTTGGTTCCCGGCTTGTCGCACCATTTGGTGCTATTAAAAAAATGGAAAATATTGCCGTGAGGTCAGACAGCGAGCGCCTAGCGCGCGCAAATCTCGGCAACATCGCGAAGAAGCTCAACGCGGGCAAGACGTTAACCACTGCTGAGCGGAAGGCAGTCATCGAGTTTCAAGCCGAGCAGACAGGCGGCTGGGTCAAAGACCTCAGCGCACTTTCAAAAGAGCTCGGACTCTCGCGCCAAACGATCTACGATGTCCGATCAAAATTTCCCGACGCTCCGGCGAAACACGAGGACGGCAAGCGCGAGAACCTAGTCGCGTGGCAGGCGTTCTGCGCCGAGCACCTGATCGGCAAGGACACGGCGACGAAGAACCTCGCCGACCTAAAAGCCGAGCTGATGCGCGAGCAGATCCGACTCGCCAGGTCAAAAAACGAGCGCGAGGCCGGCGACGTGATTGATCGGGAGGTCGTCGAAGCGATGCTCGTGACGCTCGGTCAAAAGCTGGACCTGCTGCTGCGGCTCAAGCTTACAATCGAACTCGGTCCGCGCGGCGTCGGGATGAACGCGGCGGAGTTGAACGTGGAGGGCGGCGTGATTCTGAGCGAGATCCGCGAGGTCGTGAACGCGAACATTGCGACGTTTGAAGCGGAGGCGCTGGACCGGACGAGAGGAAGCGCATGACCACAAAATCTGTGACTATCGAATCATCAGAGGGTGCAGCCTCGTCATTCATCGCGACCCGTGGTTGGGTTGGTTTTTGCTCTAAATGCTTCGCTGAAATAACAAGAGAAAGCGCGCCACCGCCGTGTCATCAAAATCGTATGCGATGCAAGAAATGCCGTAACGAAAGCCGGCTCAAAGCTCGCGCCAACTGGATCGCAAAAAACCCAGAACCAGAACGCAAGCACCGCAGAAAATGCATTAGAAGAAATACAGAGAAAAAGCGGGCCAGATCCCGCGAACTAGCCGAAAGCACTGGTGCGAGATGGAGCGGAGAGGAGGAGTCGTTTTTGCTGCGGAACATAGGAAAAATGACACAGGAGAAAATAGGGATCGCGCTAGGCAGGAGTTTTTCATCAATCGAGGTGAAGCTGTGGCGACTTAGATCTGCCTTGTCTAAAAATGCTGATACGCTTTCAGAGCGCGTCGGACTATAACGGTGACGGATTCCGACTCTCTACTTTCGACCCTGCGCCTGCCGCAGCCCGACCTCTCGCCGATTTACGAGTGGGCGCGCAAGCACATCATTCTGCCGGAGAGCTACGCCACGCCGGGTCCGTTCAACGTCAAAATCTCGCCGTGGCTGGTTCCGATCTTCGACGCGCTCCAGAATCCGCTCGTGCGCCGCGTGCACTTCCGCAAGGCGGTGCAGATCGGCGGCACGCTCGTCGCTGACATCTGGGTACCGTGGCTGATCTGCAACGACGCCGGACCGATCTCGTGGACGATGCAGACCGACGAGATGATCGATAGGCACGCAAAGTCACGGCTCAACCCGATCTTCGAATCGTGCAAGCCGGTGGCGGCGATGTTGCCGCGACCGGGACCGAACCGGACGACGACCGAGATTTACTTCGGCGGCTTCTTCTTCCTGCTCAACCCGGCGAACATTTCCAGCCAGCAGTCGCAGTCGATCCGTTACAAAATAAATGACGAGATCTGGTTGCCAAAGTGGCAGGAGCCCTACGGTCACGCCATCGCCCGCGTCAGTCGCTTCGAGGAAGTCGGGCGGTCGAAGATTTACAACACGAGCCAAGCGCCGATCATGGACTTGGAAACAGGCAACGTCGAGGACACCTCCTACCGACAAGGCACGCAGCAGGAGTGGAGCACCGAGTGCCCGGCGTGTCACAAGGTTCATCCGGTGGCGTTCGCGCTCGACAAGAACGAGGAGACCGGGCTGCGCGGCGGCGTGGTCTGGGACGCGGCGGCGAAGCGCGATGACGAGACGTGGGACGTGGCGCGAGCCGTCGAGTCGTGCCGCTTCCGTTGTCCGCACTGCGGCCACGAGTCACCGGACACCGACACGACGCGGACCGGCTGGAAGCGGGCTGGGCGGTTCGTTGCGCTCAACCCATCTGCGCCGGCCGAGATCCAAAGTTTCCGCGTCGAGGCCGTTGTGAGCCGGCCGATGCGGCTGCTCGTGGAAGAATTCTGCGAGGCCGACAATCATCACGTGCGGCAAGGTGACGACAAAATGAAGATCGAGTTTCGCACGAAGCGCGAGGCGCGGCCGTGGATTGTCGAGAAGAAAGTCGTCAACCTATTCGTGCAGGCCAGCGACTACACCGTCGCCCAGTTCTCCAACGGCGAGGGCATCGACGGCGAGATCATCCGCTTCATGGCAATCGACCGCCAGCAAGACCACTGGTGGGTTGAGATCGGCGCGTTCAGCTCGGCGACTGGTCCGACCTACCGGCAGCTCTATTTCGGGCGTGTCGAAACGCGGGACCAACTGCGCCAGTTGCAGCATCGCTACAAGGTGCAGGACGGATGCGTGGCGCAGGATCGCGGCTACCGGCCGGCCGACGTTGATCGGGATTGCGCGGACTTCGGCTGGCGCGGGATGCGCGGATACGCTCGGAAAACTTGGACGATGCGCGACGAGGCCAGCGACAAGCTCATCAACTTTCCGTTCAGCGAACCGCGAGTGAGCGACTACCGAGGCGGAGACGTGTTTTACTACGATTGGTCGGGCGACTATTTCAAGGACCTGCTCGCGAACGCGCTGGAAGCCAAGGGCGATTTGAAATGGCTTTTGCCGAAGGACGTGAACCCGCTTTACCTCGAACACCTCAAGGGCGAGTCCAAGGTCGAGATTCGCACCGGCGTCTGGGAGTGGCGCGAGGTGAAAAGCAACGCGCCGAATCACGGGCTGGACACCTCGGCGATGCTGCTTTGCATGGCAACGATTGCGAACGTCATCCGCTACGCAGCGCCGAAGGATTGAGGGAGCGGGATTCCTATACCCGCCTCTTCGGGTGAGCCCGAAATCTTAAGTTCAGACGATCCCTCAAAGGGAATTCCAGCGTCGTCAATAGTTTCGAGCAAGACCTTTTGACGTTTCGGTCATTGGTATGCTCGACAACCCATTTCTCGGACTGGACACCGCGACGCTGACGGCGCTCAAGACCAAGACGATTGACGCGATCCAGGCGGTGCTGCTCAACCAAAGTTACAGCCTCAACGGGAAGAGCGTGAGCCGGGCGGACCTCAACGCGCTGAACAACATGCTCGGCAATTTGCAAGACGCATTGACCGACGCGGCCGGAACGTCAACGGATACGACATTCATCAGCTTCACCGGCAACTAATCACACATGAGCACCGACTTTTTCGACGCGTCAAAACTGGTCGCGCAAAAACCTTGGATTGACCGGGCGTTGGAGAACATCGCGCCGACGTGGGCGCTCAAGCGTTTGGAGGCACGCGTCGCGAAGTCGCTGTTTGAATACAACGCGGCGCGGACGAATCGGATGTATTCGCCGAAACAATACACGCAGCCGGCCGAGAGTTCGCAGAATCAGCGCGACCGCGTGGTCATGATGTACGAGGCGCGCGACCTGGTGGAAAACTTTCCAGAGGCGCGGGAGATCTCGCGCAAGTTCGGCCTCTACCTGACGCCGCACGAATACTCACCGACGACCGGCGATCGTGATTACAACCGAGTGATCGATGAGTATTTTCATCAATGGTGCAAAAACTGCGACGTGACGAACCGGCACAGTTTCAAGAAACTGGTGCAACTCGCAGCCGAGGAACGGCCGATTGACGGCGATTGTGGCTTCGTGATTCGCCGCAGTGGCGAAGGTCTCAAGCTCCAACTCGTGCCGGCCACGCGCATCGGCAACCCGAACGAGACGGCCGTCGCATCGAACAATTACTTCCAAGGAATTATCACGAACGACTTTGGTCAGCCGGTGGCGTACCGCATTTTCCGAGTCACGCGTGACGGCGTTTACTTCGGAGCCGAGGATATTCCCGCGAATCAGTTTTGCCACTACTTCGACCCATTCCGCGTTGATCAATATCGCGGCGTCACCGACCTGCACAGCGCAATCCAGACGGCGCGGATGCTGCACGAAATCTTGCAGGCGGAAAAGGCCGGCGTGCGTTTCTCGTCGCAGCAGGCGGCGCTGATCTTCAACGACCGAGGCACCGCTAACCCGCGCAACCTTTTCCAGCCGAATCCGACGATGGTATTGCCGAGCGGTCAGACGCAGAAGAACGAGCTGACCGAGGTCGGCATGATTCGATATTTCCAGAACTCGGACCGCGTCGAAGTCATGCCGTCGCGGCCGTCGCAGGCGTTCACCGGATTCGTTCAGCACCTTATGCACGAGATCGCTCTCGGCGTGGGCGTGCCAGAGGGCGTGCTATTCGGGACGCAGGACTACAAAGGGCCGAGCGTGCGCGCAGAGTTCGCAGCAGCCGACCGAGTGTTTACGAACAAGCAGGGCGTGCTGACCGACAAGGTTCTCGACCCGATCAAAGACGCCGTGATTCTCGACGCCATTGCGCGCGGCGAGATCGCACCGCCTCCGCTGCTCGCGGGCGAGACAATGGTTCAGGCACTGCGCCGGGCAACCAAGGGCGAGTGGCGCTTCCCGGCGAAGCTATCAATTGACGTCGGCCGCGAGTCGGCTGCGAACATGAACGAGAACCGGCAAGGCGCGAAGTCGCTTCAAGAGATCGCAGCCGAGGAAGGCACGGACGCTTTCTCGCGGCTCGAACAGATCGCAATCGAGGCCGGTTTCGTGAAGGAGCTCGCGGTCAAATACGGCGTGCCGGAAACGGCCATCCGGCTCACCACGACCTCACTTCCAAGCACGCCAGCGGCCGCGGCCGCAGCGGGCGACGCGGTGGGCGCAAGCGCAGCCGAGGCGCAGGCGGCGAGCGTCGCGGCGGCACCCGCCGCAATCGAGCCGGTCGAGCAGATCCAGAACGACTCAAATCTCGTCACGATCAACTTCGCCGACGGCTCCTACATTCCGACCGATGCGATGGCAGACAACGCACGTCGCGCACTTGAGATCCGCGAGAAGAAACCGATGTCACAGCGCGGCATGACGAGCGTCGGCATCGCGCGGGCGCGTGACCTCATGAACAAGCGGCCGATGTCCGAGGACACGGTTCGCCGCATGAAGGCATTTTTCGACCGGCACGAAATCGACAAGCAGGGCGAGACGTGGGACGAACAAGGCAAAGGCTGGCAGGCGTGGATGGGCTGGGGAGGGGACGAGGGCTATTCGTGGAGCACGGCCATCGTTGAGCGGCTGAACAAGCAGGCGGAGAAAAAAGACCTATCGGTCGCGGCCGCAGAAGTGCAGCATCAGTTTGCGCGCAACACGCCGCTCGCAGCCGAGGACTGGCTGGACGCGGTGCAGAAATACCGGGCGAAGCAGATGACGATCATCGAGCAGACGAAGCAAAGCGTGCTCGAAAATCGAAGCCTCATCGAGCTAAGTAAAAAGCAATACGAGCTTCCGACGCCGACCGCCGAGGAAACGCACGACGATTTCATGACGCGCTGCATGGCCGATCCGGTCAGCACCGCAGAATTTCCCGACGCTGAACAGCGCACGGCGGTCTGCATGCGGCAGCACGATGGCATGTTTGCAAAGGTCGGCGAGCGAGGCGCAATCGTTGCGTCGGACAAGGCTCCGAAGTCGGACACGCCTCGGGAAAATCCGAAGGGCGAAGGCACCGCGAAGGGCGACGCAAGCGGCAAGCGTGGCGCCGAGGTCACCGCCGAGCAGGAGGCGACGCTCCAAAAAAAGGCGGATGACTTCAACGCGAAGGACAGCAACACGCGCAACGGCCGGGCGACACCCGGAGCGCTCAAGGCTGTTTTCCAGCGCGGTCTCGGTGCGTTCAACACGTCGAGTTCACCGCGCGTCACGTCCGCCTCGCAGTGGGCGTTCGCCCGCGTCAACGCGTTCCTCTACCTCCTGAAAAACGGACGGCCGGAAAATCCGAAATACACGACCGATAACGATCTTCTGCCAGAAAAGCACCCGAAGGCTGGGAAATAATTCCATGATCCATACTCAATCTGAAATCGATAACCTCGTTGAACTCGCGATCATCCAACGCGCCGAGCTGAAGAAGCTCGTCGATTCTCTGCCGCAACTGCGCGACCACCTCTCGTCCGAGATCGAGCGCAACCTCGAAGAGATCGAACCGGCGATTCGCAGCGAGCTGGAGCAGCTGGTCATCGCCCGCGCACAGGACGCGCACGCGCAATCCAGCGCAGCGCTGACCGCCAAGGTTGACGAACTCGGGAAGGCTTTGGAAGTCACGACGGCGGCGCGATACTCGGTGCTTATGGCCGAGCGCGAGCAGAACGCGACCTTGTTGGCGCAGGCCGAGGCACGGATCGCAGAAGCGGCGTCGGCTTTGCCGAGCGCGGTCAAAAGCATCGTCACCGATGAACTCTCGCGCTTTCCGCGTGCCGGCGAGATCGATCAACTGCGCAAGGAATTTGCTGAGCCAAAGGGATTGAACCCGCGCGGGAAGTGGACGCCAGACGAGACGTATCAGCGCCTCGACCTTGTGACCATCAACGGCGATTCGTTCGTCTCGAACATCGACGGCAACCGCGAGCGGCCGAGCCGGAGCGCGGCGGACTGGACGCTTAACGCCGCACGCGGCAACAGTGGCGGCGGCGGTGGCGTTACTTCGCTGACCGATCTTCTGCCGATCCCAACAATCGGGCAAATCCTCGGCAGCGAAGGCACGAGCTACGTTCCAAAGAACCTTGTTGCCGGCAGCAACATCACGATCACCGAGACGCCGACGACGATCACGATCACCGGCGACGAGGGACAGATCGAGTTGCAGGACGGGACCGCAGCTGCGCCGTCTTTGTTTTTCGTCAACGATCCGGACACGGGCATTTACCGTCCGAGCGCAAACACTTTGGGAATTTCAACGAGCGGCGTGCAACGGCTTTTTGTTGATGAGGACGGCGTGACAACAGTCTCGGGCGGAGCCTCCTTTGACGGCGAAGTTCGCGCCGCAAACGGCAACGCAAACCATCCAACTTTTTCATTCACAAGCGATCCAGATACCGGACTCTATCGACACGGGCAAAACGAGCTGGGCGTGAGCATTGGCGGGACAGAGCGTGCTGTTTTCACAAGCACGACTTTTACTATCACGCCGAATCTTGTCGTGAGCGGAACCGGGACGATAAACGGAACGTCGATTCCTGCGAGCAAGACGCTCGTCGTGACGACCGATAAGATTTCGGCACTTGCGGCCACGACTTCGGCAGAGCTGGCCGGCGTGATTTCTGACGAAACCGGCACCGGCTCTTTGGTGTTCGCGACCTCGCCGACGCTCGTGACACCGGCACTCGGAACGCCGAGCGCTTTGGTCGGCACGAACATTACCGGCACCGCGGCAGGACTGACGGCGGGCAACGTGACCACAAACGCGAATCTGACCGGCGATGTCACGAGCGTCGGCAACGCCACGAGCATCGCGGCGGGCGTTATCGTTGACGCGGACATCAACGCGAGCGCGGCCATCGCAGACACGAAGCTCGCGACGATCAGCACGGCGGGCAAAGTCAGCAACTCGGCGACCACTGCGACCTCTGCAAACACCGCATCGGCCATCGTCGCACGCGACGCGAGCGGCAACTTCACCGCCAGCACCATTACGGCAAATCTCACCGGAAACGTGAGCGGCTCGTCTGGCAGCACGACCGGGAACGCCGCCACGGCCACGGCGTTGCAGACCGCCCGCGCAATCAACGGCGTGAACTTCGATGGAACCGCGGCGATTATTGTCACGGCGGCGGCCGGCACGCTCTCGGGGACAACGCTCGCGGCCGGCGTCACCGCATCCTCGCTGACCTCGCTCGGCACGATTGCGAATCTCACCGCGACGGCCGGCACGATTGCGACCACGCCGAGCGGTTCGACCGACATCGCCAACAAGCTTTATGTCGATACCGTTGCGCAAGGACTCGACGCGAAAGCCTCGTGCGTCGCAGCGACCACGGCGGACATAACTCTGAGCGGAGCGCAGACAATCGACGGCGTGAGCATCGTCGCGGGCAATCGCGTGCTGGTGAAGAACCAATCGCTCTCTCAGAACAACGGAATTTATCTTTGCGCCTCGGGATCGTGGACACGCACGACCGACGCGAACACGTGGGACGCTCTGACCTCGGCTTTCACGTTTATCGAGCAGGGCACGACGAACGCCGATTGTGGTTTCGTTTGCACGGCGAACGCAGGCGGGACGCTCGGCACGACCGCTCTGCCGTGGTCGCAGTTCTCGGGCGCAGGCACGTTCACCGCCGGCACCGGGCTGACGCTGACCGGCTCCGTCTTCTCGCTCACCTCGCCCGTCGCGGTGGCGAACGGCGGCACCGGACTGACGAGTCTCGGCTCTGGCGTTGCGACGTTCCTCGGGACGCCATCCTCTGCGAATCTTGCGGCGGCGGTCAGCGACGAAACGGGATCGGGCGCGCTCGTGTTCGCCACGAGTCCGAGTCTCACGACGCCGAATCTGGGGACGCCATCGGCGGCGGTGCTGACCAGCGCCACCGGACTACCTCTGACCACCGGCGTCACCGGAACGCTGCCAGTCGCAAACGGCGGCACGGGCGTCACAACCTCGACGGGCACGACCAACGTAGTGCTCAGCAACAGCCCAACCCTCGTCACGCCAATTCTCGGCACGCCTCAGAGCGGCACGCTGACGAACTGCACGGGCCTGCCCATCAGCACGGGCGTGTCTGGTCTCGGCACGGGCATTGCAACGGCTTTGGCGGTTAACACTGGCAGCGCAGGCGCTCCGGTGCTGTTCAATGGTGCGCTAGGCACTCCGACAAGCGGCACGGTCACGAACCTGACGGGCACAGCGTCGATTAACACAAACGGAGCGCACAACGGCACAGTGGGAGCCACGACGCCGAGCACGGGCGCGTTTACGACGTTGAGCACCACCGGCTCTATCTCGGTTGCCGACGCCGCTAATGGCATCCTATTTACAGCGGGAAGCGGTCGCGTCGGTGGAGATGCAACCAACAGCTTCCTTAAAAATGCTTCCGCAGGAGGGAGTATTCTAATGCAGAGCAGCACCAATGCGACGATTGGGGCGTTCACAAATACCGGCCTAAACTCCACGGCCATCGGAGCGACGACCCCGAGCACGGGCGCGTTTACGACGGGCAACTTTTCCAGCACTCTGTTCGCGGGCGGAGTCACGACCTTGCGCGGTGCGAATGTGCCCGTCGCAAACAACTCGGGATTTCTGGTCGTTGGTTCTTCTGACGCTGCTGGAGCTAATTTAGGTGGTAGCGTAGGATTCACTGCGAACACTACATCACTGTCTAATTACCCAATGGGTAACATTTCGGCGCGGCTCATTGCGACCGGCGCGGGAGTTTATCGAAGCTACATGGCTTTTGCCACGACCGACGCGGCTGGAAGTGTCGCCGAACGGATGCGGCTAACTGATACCGGCCTCGCCGTGACGGGGGCGTTGTCGAGCACCACAGGAGCCAGCTTAAAAGGAGCGACGACAGCAATTGTTGGAGGTGTTGATGCCAACAGCGGAATTTCTATCGGCGCAACGGTAACAGATCAACCATTCGCTAGTTTCAGGGTGTCTGACAATTCAGAGCGTGCGCGATTTGCGCTGGAAGATGCAAACTCAGCATCAGGAGATTTGCTCAAAATTTCAGTCTTTGGTAGTGGTGGCGTCGTAAATGTTTTAAGTTTGCGAGGCGGCAATGCGGGCAATGTTGGAATTGGAGTCACTGCTTTTGGCACATCTGCCTCAAAGGTTCTCGGCATCGCCAACGGCACCGCGCCAAGCTCCTCACCCGCAGGCATGGGCCAGCTCTACGTCGAAGCTGGCGCACTCAAATATCGCGGCTCCTCCGGCACCGTGACTACCATTGCAAACGCTTAAACACATGACCACCGAACAAGCACTCCAGAACCTCTACGCAGGCAGCCGTCTGGCTCCATTACCCGCCGATCAGCATGAGTTGCTACGCAAGTGCGCGGAGCAGCTCGCCGAGGCGTTAAAGCCAAAGGAACCGAAAGCCGAGTAACATGGCCGGAACTAGCGACACGAACTGGCGCAGCTACGTTGGGCCGCAGGACAACGGGCTGACGGTGAACGCGGCTGAGTGGCAGGCTCCGCTTGATCCTGAGAACTACGACGATCTCTTGAAGGGCTCCAACGTGTCGCACCTCTGCGTGTCAGGTCTCACCATTCCAGCGTCGCGGGAGGACAGCATAGACTTCGTGCGCGGCAAAAACTACGTCGTCCAGCATTGCACGGTCGCTGGGTCGATCACGGCCAAAGGCTCAATCGACGGGCTGTCGCTCTACGGCTGCGTCATTTCGGGCACGATTGAGCTGGGCCAATACGACAATTACTGGAGCCGAGGCCGCGCTCCCACGCGCATGGTTTCTTTGGTGAATTGCTGTTCACCCGATGGGTCGCCGATTCGTTTGAAGCTCTGGGATGCGGAGATGCCGCGCATCGAAGGCACCGAGGTGAGCGTGACGCGAATTCCGAAATGGGTCTGGCTTCCCTACTTTCTGTTCCGGCGTTTGACGAATCCGAAGAGGGTATAACCCATGTTTCCGCTCGCTGAAATTCTAGGCATCGGCACGAAGCTCATCGACAAGCTGATTCCGGACCCAGAAGCCAAGGCGAAGGCGCAACTGGAACTCGCGCAGCTTGCGCAGAACGGCGAGCTGGCGAAGATGAACGCGGACCTCGAAGCCTACCGCGTCGAGCAAGACAACCTGACCGACCGCCTCAAAGCGGACATGGCTTCGGACTCGTGGTGGTCGAAAAACATTCGGCCAATGACGCTCGCGGCGATCCTTGCCGGCTACTTTATTTTCGCGGGCATGTCAGCCTTTGGATACAACGCCAACGAGTCTTACGTTTCGCTGCTCGGTCAGTGGGGCATGCTCATCATGTCGTTCTATTTCGGCGGGCGCACTCTTGAGAAAATCATGGAGATGCGCAAAAAATGAACGAGCACAAAGACCTGATGGAAGTGGCGAAGCTCTGGAAAGAAACGGGCTGGCTGACTGCGGTCATCGGCGGCGCTGGCATGGTTGCTCGCCTACTAGCCAACCCGATTCAAGGGACGATCTGGGACAGCGTGCGGCGCGTCATCATGGCGGCCATCGTCTCGACGCTCGCTTGGTTTATCGTTGAGCAGATCGAAGTCAGCTCACTCGTGAAGGCGGTCACCTACGGCGTCGCCGGGCTGCTCGCGCCGGAGATTATCGACGGACTGACGACGCTGGCAAAAAAGTATTCCAAGAATCCGGGCAAGCTGCTCAAGAAATAATGAACCCGAAGGTCATCACGGCGGCGCTCGCCGCGGTCGTCGTTTGTTTCGCAGGCGTCGGAGTGGTCACGGTCAAATCGGTCTCGAAGCACATCGCGGCGAGCGACAAAGAATTTGCGATGACGAGCAACGTGCTCAGTCCGCTTTTCGACATTTACGGGCTGGCTATCGTGGACGGTCAGGCAAAGGCAAGCAAGGGGCTGATCAACGCGAAGGACTTTTGCGACTCGCTGGCGAAGCTCCAAGCCGAGGCGGAGCGATTGCTCGCAGAATTCGGCAACCCGACAGAACTCGTGGCGCAGCACAAACTCGTTGCAGCCTACCTCAAAAAAGCGCGGTCAGCCTGCGACGCCGGGCAAATTGAAACGCTCAACTCGCCGGCCATGACTGCCGAACTTTACGCGGTCATCGAGCCGATGACGGCGCTGATCAACAAGGCGCTGCACGAAGAGCTGACGCTTTCGCGCACGCACAAGGACGCCTCGGACCAAGCTCTGCTCACGTTCGAGCGGTTCGCCAGCGTCGCGGCCGGCCTGGGAATCGTCTTTGCGGTCGCTCCCTGGATCGGGGCGAAGAAGAAGCCGGTCGTCACAATCGCTCCGAAGGGTCGGAAAAAGAAGACCAAGCGCTGATCGGTTTTGACGGCCATCGCTTAGGCGATGGAACCCGTCATTACATTTGCAGCGTCCGCAGGCGTCATCGACGCACAGGCCGGCATCATTCGCGGCGTCTCGCTCATCACGAAAGGGCCGGCGCTCGGGCACGGCGTGATGATCGACGACCTGACCTTGGAGCAAGTGAAGACCGCCGCCGAGCAATACGCGGGCGGGCTCAAGGTGAAGCTGAACCACAGCGGCGGTGCCGGCGACATCGTCGGCTACATCGACGCGCTGCGCATCAGCGGAGAAAAGCTGCTCGGGGATTTGCACCTTCTGCAAACCTCGCCACATCGCGCCTACATTTTGGAGATCGCCGAGCGGATTCCCGACACGTTCGGGCTCTCGATCGCGTTCTCGGGTCCGTCGGAGAAATCGTCCGACAAGCTCACGACTTTGCAACGGTGCTCGGAAATCTACTCGGTGGACCTCGTCAGCGAACCCGCTGCGAACCCGAACGGATTTTTTGCGCGCAAACTCAAACAATTTGAGAGCGACGCCAGCGAGTCGCCGGAAGCAGAAATCAAAATCGAAATTCCTATGAACGACGAAATGAAGAAGGCCATCGAAGGCATGATCCAAAGTGCCATGATGAGCATGAATGAGAAAGTCGCGAAGCTCGAAAGCGCTCTCGCTCCGAAAGAAGACAAGCCTGCCGCCATGAGCGCGCAGAATGAAGTCGTGCAGCTCGCCGCGAACACCGCTGCGCTCGCCGCAGTCAAAGAATTTGCCAAGTCCTTCGGTGCGCCAGCCGCTCCGATTGCCTCGGCCGAAGCAGTCAAACCCGTCGTGCAGGTCCAGAAGTTCGAGGACGTCGTTGCCGCTAAAGCCACCGAGCTAAAGGGCAACAAATCCGAGGCCATCACCTTCGCGATCAAAAACCATGCCGATCTCTACGCTGCCTATCGCGCACGCGTTCAAGCCGGCGAACTCGTCAAACTCTAATCCAAAACTACTATGGCCACTTCATTCAATCACACCGGGACCTTCTTGGCTAATTCGGCCATCACGGCCTTCCGGCTCGTAACGATTTCCAGCAACCGAGGCGTAGGTCTTGCAGCCACCGCCTCTCTGCCTGACGGCGTTGCAACGATTGACGCCGCTTCCGGCGATCAAATCACCGTCGAATTCCTCGGCGGCGGCACCATCAAGGCAACCTTGCTCGCCGGTCCCGTCACCGTGGGGGATACTCTCTTCTCAAATGCCAACGGGAGCGTTTCCATTACAGGGACGATCACGGTCGGCAAATCTCTCAGCACCGCTTCGGACGCATCCACGATTATCGAGATGCTTCCCAAGAACATCTAATCCTTAAAAATAAATTACCATGTATTCAAATTCCGCAGCCATTTTCCGTGGCGACATCGCTGGCGTAGTTGAGCAGGCAAAAGACTTCGAGGCCGGTCTAATCGGCACCGCAGTCATGCCAATCCTCGACGTGCCAGTCCGCGCCGGCCAATATCCATCGTTTGTTCTCAAAGAGGGCCAGCTCCTCAAGAGCGACGTGAAGAACCGCGCTCCATACAGCGATTACGCTCGTGGCACCCGCGCCTTCACCCAAGACACCTACACCGCTCTGGAATACGGCTACGAGGAGGCGGTTGATGATACCGTCACCCTCGACGTTGCCCGCTTCTTCGATGCCGAGGTGATGGCCGCAAAACTCGCCAAACGCAAACTCTTGCTCGCGCACGAGCTTCGCGTCGCCGCGAAAATCTTCGATACCGGCGCGTTCACCTCGACCAACTCCGGCACCGCCTACACGACCGCCAATCTGGCGACCTTCGATGTCGGTCAGGACGTTCAGGAAGCTCTCGACCGGATGCTTGCTCGCGGCGAGTCCACGACCAACACCCGCGTTGTTATCCCATACCCAGTCTGGACCCGCGTGCGCGCTTCCACGAAATTCCAAAACCGTTTGCGCGGGACCGGTCTTTCGACTGACACGATCCTGAACGCCAGCACCCAAGCAGCCGCCGAAGTGTTCGGCGTCGCCGAGGTTCTGATCGGTCGCGCTTCCTACGACAGCGCACCCGAGGGCATCGCCTTCTCCGCCGCAAACGTCTGGGCCAACACCTATATTTGGGTGGGCTCGGTCACGCAGGCTTCGGCCGGCTACTTTGGTGGCGGCGCAGGCTTTACGCTGAACTGGTCCGAATACGGTCCAGCAATCGGCGTCTCGACCTACCGCGAAGAGAAGATCAAGTCGAACATCGTTCGCGCCTCGCAATACACCGCCGAGAAGATCGTGAACTCGAACGCTGGTCAGCTCATCGCAACTCAGTATTCCTAATCTTAACTAGGTTCGGAAAAACAGCCTCACGCTTCACGGCGTGGGGCTTTTTGTTTTGACCGGTCCGAGCGATCAGCAAGACCAGAGGAACACACCACAACGACCATGATACTTTCCCTTTGCGTAATTGCTGGAAACGAGGCGGCACAAATCGGCGCGATGCTCGACAGCTTCGACGGCGTGATTGATGAAGTGTCGCTCGTGCGCGCCATCGGCTCGCAGGAACCGGACGCGACCGAACAGATCGTGCGCGACTGGTGCATGGAGCACTCGGTCGGATTCATCTTCTCGGAATACAAGAACGGCGCCACGGCGCAGGCGTGGAAGCACGTCGATTCGTTTGCCCGAGCGCGCAACCAAGCGTTCGCGCAGGCGTGCGGCGATTGGCTGATTTGGGCCGACTGCGACGACGTGATTGCGGACGCCGAGAAGCTGCGGGACCGGCTCGCCGAGCTATCGGACGACGTGCTCATGGTCCGTTGTCCCTACGACGTGCGCGGGACGGGCAAGAAGCTGCACCGCGAGCGGATCGTCCGGCGCAACGCATTTGCAAGCGGGCGTATCTGGCATCACGACGTGCACGAGAATCTGCTCCTACTGCCGAACGACCGGCACTTTGACTGGGCGACGCCGGTCTGGCATCATCAGCCGATTGCGATCAAGCAGGACAACCGCAAGCGCAACCTCGCGATCCTCGGGCGCAGCGTGGCCGAGTCCGCCACTCAGTATTTCTACATTCACCAAGAGCACTATTGCGCGGGCAACAAGACGGCGGCGGAGCAGTTCGGCCGCATCGCGCTGAGCTTTCCGAACCTCGACGATTCGTTCCGCTACGAGGTCCAGCTCAACCTTGCGCGGCTCGTGGCTTCCCGGCGCGAGGCGATGCAGTTCGCGATGTCGGCGCACGGCGTTTTCCCGTGGTGCCGCGAAGCCATCGCCTCGGTCATCCTGCTCTCGTTCGAGCGCAACGACGGCAAGCGGGCGAGCTTCTGGGCGTCGCGGATGCTGAGCCTTCCCGAGCCTACCGAGAAGGACCGGCCGTGGACTCATGAGGTCAAGTGGTATGGCTGGGCCGGGCACGACCTTGCGGCGCGTGCGTTCCGTCTCGCCGGCCAATTGGACGACGCGGCGGCGATGCAGCTCGTGTTTCACAAGCACACCCAGCCGAAGATCCGGCTGACGCAAAAGACGCTGGGGAACTCGACCAAATCAGTTGCGTT